>JAANMV010001150.1_pt1 | contig 30054 bp, 21 predicted proteins | sample 7279661 | NCBI WGS metagenome assembly JAANMV01 (sample SAMN14094540, study PRJNA606508) | bioreactor metagenome | isolation source: A lab-scale SPAN reactor treating ammonium-rich wastewater day 121 | place: Ireland: Galway | collected 2017-05-16
AAGCAGCACTCGAAGACTATCTGATCGAGCTCGGGACCGAGGACGTTGCACTGGAATCCAATGGTGCCAGTTTCACGGGCGTGCCGCTGAAGGGCATCGGGTGAAGCTTAGGTTTCAAAACGAAAACTTCGAGCAGCTCGAAGAAGAATTCGAGGGCTTTTCGGCGCGCGTCGTGCTGCACGAAAACGACCACCTGGACGGCATCTTAATCAACGACCGCGCATCCGAGCTTTACGAAAAGGTGGAAGAGGATGAGGAGGAGGGGGACGGCGGAGAGGACTGGGAAGCGGACATCGAATCGGAATAATTTTTGTCAAACGAAAACGAATAAGATTTAGCCGGTCTTTTCGGCATCGGCTATCTCTGCTTCGGCGGAAGGTCTCTTCTCGAATTGTTATCTAGAAATCTGTCGTAATAATCGTGCTTCGAAAAAATTCTAAGTACGAATTGCTCGCTCTCGTGTTCATTCCAAACAAACACGACTCTTTCGGGTTTTCCCTTGCCCAGCGGGCAAAACGTCCAAAGGCGCTCATGCCTGAATTCCGGAATCGTACAAAATCCTTTTGCCTCAAACTCGGGCGACGTTGTTACCGGTGCGGCCCCCTTAAAACGCTCAAGACTATCAGCGAGCTTTTCTCTTAATTTCTTATTCTTGGATTGGCCTTTGCAGTCCTTTTGCGCACGCTTAGTCACGATTACCGGCATCGCTTCGCTGCTTCCTCCATTCCCGAACTTCCAAGAGAGCTTCCTTCGTTTCCTCCTGTTCCATTACGAAAAGAAACGCCACGTCGTCGCGCGTCGCCTTTGGTAGTACGAATAGCGGCTCTTCGCCATCCATGCAAACGACGTTTTGACCCAAAACTGCGAAAGAATATCTTGCGATTGCCTTCTCCAGCTTTTCGATTCTCGTTTCGAGTTCGAGGAGTTTTGCGTCCAGATCCCGTCCCGGACTGCGCTTCTTTTCGGATGCGATTTTTTTCGAGATTGCGCCTTGCACCTTTTTGCTCCCGCCGGATTTCGCCGGCGGCCTTTTTTTCGCAGATTCCGTTTTTACAACCGATGCCATTTCAATCACCGCCTACATTATACCTTGCGGCTTTTCATTCCTTCGATAACCTATCCCTAATCCACTCCGCCAGCCGGTCCACGTGCACCCGCACTTGCGCAAGCGTGTCGCGCTCGCGCACCGTCACCGTGTCTTTGATGTCCGCAAGTCCGCCTTCGACGGGCACCGCCGCGCCCGCGCTCTCGCCGACTTCCCGCGCGCCTTCGAGCGTCTCGAAATCCACCGTCACGCAAAACGGCGTGCCGATTTCGTCCTGCCGGCGATACCTTTTCCCGATGCTTCCGGTCACGTCGAACTCTGTCGCGAAATGTCCCGACAAATCGCGCTCAAGCTTGTCGGCATAATCGTTCAGTTTTTTCGACAGCGGCAAAACCGCCACCTGCACCGGCGCGATAAAATGCGGCAACCTTAAAACCACGCGCACGTCCTCGTCCGCGCCTTCCTTCTTCGTGGCCTGCAAGTCCTCGCCGTACGCCGCGCAAAGAAGCGCCAGCACCGTGCGGTCGAGCCCAACCGACGTTTCGATGCAAGCCGGCAGATATTTCGCGCCGCCCCTGTCCGGGTCGTGATATTCGAGGCTTTTTTTGCTGTGCGCCTGATGCTGGCGCAGGTCGAAGTCGCCGCGATGATGCACGCCCTCCAATTCCGCCCACCCGAACGGAAACTCGAACTCGAAGTCGCACGCCGCCTTTGCGTAATGCGCAAGCTCGCCCGCCGCATGGTCGCGCAGCCGCATCCGCACGCCGTCCCAAAGCCCCAGCGCCTCGTAATATTTGCGCCGCTCTTCCTTCCAATACTCGAACCATTCCATTTCGGTCCGGTCGCCTTCGATGCGCGCCTTTTCGACCACTTCGTCCGGCGGCACGAAAAACTCCATTTCCATCTGGCTGAACTCGCGGCTTCTGAAAGTGAAGTTGCGCGGATTTATTTCGTTTCTGAACGCTTTGCCCACTTGCGCCACGCCGAACGGCGGCTTCTGGCGCGAGCTTATGCGAATTTGCTCGAAGTCCACGAAAATCGGCTGGCAAGTTTCGGCGCGCAGGTACGCGACGCTCGACTTGTCGGATTTCGCGCCGATGTTCGTCTGCAGCATCAAGTTGAACTGCGACGGCTCGGTGAACCTCGACTCCTTTCCGGTATTGGGATTAAGCGGAAAATACCCGATAACTTCTTTCAAAGCGTCCCAATACGAAATTCCTTTTTCACCATCGAATTCCTTCGCCAGCTCTTCCGCTTTCTTCGCGTCTTCGTCGTTCTTATACTTGAGCTGGTCGATTCGAAACCGTTCTTTCGTATTCTTGTCGTCCACGAGAATGTCGTTGAAATGGCCCACGTGGCCGCTCGCGACCCACACTTCGGGGTTGCTGATTATGCTCGAATCGAGGCCGGCGACGTCCCGGCGCTCGCGCACCATCCGCCGCCACCAAAATGCGCGCACGTTCGCCATCAGCTCGCAGCCGAGCGGGCCGTAGTTCCAGAACCCGCCGAACCCGCCGTAAATCTCGCTCGATTGAAAGATGAACCCGCGCCGCTTGCACAGGCTCGCAAGCTTGTCCATCACGCCGTCAACGTACGCCATACTCTCACCGCAAAAATAAAACCGCCCGATTAAGAGCGAAGGGGATTATAGCCGAAATCGTAGCGCAGCCTTCCAGGCTGCATAATGCTAAGCACGTAATAGCGCGCCGCCGAATTCGGTAGGCAATTTACACATGCAGGCAGGATGCCTGCGCTGCGTGCGAATTGAAGCTATAATCGTAGCGCAGCCTTCCAGGCTGCATCAAGCGCAAAATGGCAATCATTAAAAAACGAAGTAGAGGTTATCTGCCGCATTGGGAATTGGACGGCGCCACTTACTTTGTCACATTCCGGCTGGCGGGTTCGCTGCCCAAAGAAGCCTTGGAGCAGCTTCGGACTGAAATGAAAAACGTCCGGGGTTGTGAATCGGAAATTGAATTTGAAGAAATTATGAAAATAGACCGGCTTTTGGATTCCGGCTTCGGAACCCCTCATTTGTCCAATCCTGAAATCGCAAAAATCGTAAAAACAGCCCTGCTGTATTTTAAAGATGAAAGATACGATCTTTATGCTTATTGCATAATGCCAAACCACGTTCATACAGTTTTTAGACCGCTTCCACCACACACGCTGGCCAAGATACTTCATTCGTGGAAGTCATATTCCGCGAATCAGGCCAATGCGGAACTTGGATTAGCCGGAGCATTTTGGCAGAAGGAAACCTTTGACCGGATTATCCGCGACGAAGACGAGTTTTACAAAACAATTGCTTACGTCATGGACAACCCTGCTAAAGCTGGCTTGACTAAATGGCCTTGGGTGTGGAAACGAGAGTAACGCTATTCCTTGCGCGGACTTCTAGGCCGCATTATGTCAAATATGCAAAAATGCGCCGTCGAATTCGGTCGGCAATTTGCACATGCAGGCAGGATGCCTGCGCTGCGCGCGAATTGAAGCTATAATCGTAGCGCAGCCTTCCAGGCTGCATTATGCTAAGCACGTAATAGCGCGCCGTCGAATTCGGTCGGCAATTTGCACATGCAGGCAGGATGCCTGCGCTACGTGCGGAAAGCGGTTATAATTCATTGTCCGGGTTTGGGTTTTATCAATCCCCGCCCTCCGTCTTAACCCTATCTTAATCCCATAGCGGCTATAATTATGCCGGTATGAAACCTTCATTTTCGCTTTCGATTTCCGCCGCGATTTCGCTGCCGGCCGGCGCCCTGATTTCCGCCGCGATTTTCGCGCTTGCGCTCGTTGCGGCGATTCCCGCGCCCGCGTTCGCGCAAGGCCCCGCGCCCGCCGCGTCCGCGCTGAGCGACCCGGAGAGCGTGGACTGGGACGCCCGGTTCGAGGGCGCACGCGCCGCGAAGGACGTGAACGCCTTCATTCAAATTCTCGAGCTCGCGCCGCTCCCCCGCTGGACTCGCGTTCTCGACAAATCCGTCGAGGAACTCGTCAAGCTCTCTGACACGCCGAACATCGAAACCCCCGGCGAAAAGCCCGGCGCCACTCGCTCGTTTTTGTCGATCGCCGTGCGCGAAACCGATTCCGAAACCGGCGCGCTTCTCGTGCGCACGGAAACCCCCGTCCCGCAAGGCAGGTTGATATACGCGCACTTCGCCAAGGAATTCCCCGCCGAAACCGCGTCGATGTCTCTCGTCCTTCGCCCGCCCGTCCCCGGCGTCTCCGCCGAGCTTGCCGATATGACGCTCGTGAAATCCGGCGGCAAGGAATTCGTCACGGCGTCCGCGCTGTTCCTCATCGGCCCGTCCGCCGCGCCCGGCGAAGTTTCGATGACCGGCTCGCTGGTCGCGAAAACCCGCTCCGGCGGAATCGCGATGGATATCCCGCTCGAAGTCGAAATTATTGTATCCGCCGAAAAGCATACGCCCGAAAGCGCGGCGTCGTGGTTCAAAAGCGCTCTTGCGCACCGGTGGGCGTCCGCGCTCACGCGTACGGGCGAAGTCAAGACCGATTGGATAAATTTGATTTTCAGCGGCAGCGACCCGGAAACCGACCGTAAAAACCGCTTGCCGAACGCCCGCCGCCACGAACTCGTCGCGTTTATGTACGGCGAAATGCTGCGCCAGATGGCGGATTATCTCTATGCCCAAGACGGCGGGCTTGCCGAAGCCGCCACGCCCTCGTCGCTCGCAGCGGAGGAATATTTGATTAAGCTCGAATCGCTCGAGCTTCGCCGTGCGCAATACATCGCGGCTCGCGCCGGCGACGCGCTGCCGGCCGCGATCGAAGGCGGCTACTGGTGGACGGCTAGGCGCACCGGCCGCAAATTCGGCGACGAAACCAAAATAGATCCCAAAACCGTGCCGCCGAGATACAGGGACTAGCCGTGTTCACCGCAACCGAATCCGCCGAATTTTTCGTAACCGACCTTTCGCCCGGCCGCGAGTTTTATGGCGGCGCGCTGCAACTGCCGGTGATTTCCGAATCCGCCGGGCGCATCGTGTTTTACATTCCCGACTCGCGCCTCGCGCTTACGCTTGACGAAAAAGGCGCGCCCCCGTTGTTAAAAACCGAAATCGCGCCGGCAAACTCATTCAGGTTGACGCTGCTCGTCGAAGACGTGGACTCGGCGGTTTTCCACCTCCACCGCCACGGCGCGCGCTTCGTTTCGCAGGTAATCGAATCCGGCGGGCTTTGGCTGTGCGAAGTCCTCGACCCGTACGGAAACAGAATCGCCATCGCGCAGCTAAACGAAATCCGTTCATAACAGAGTTCGGACTGGATTGGCATCCGCTATTGGTTTAAAAAAAGAAAAGCCCTTTCTTTGCGGCGCGATTTTAATGCGTTTTCCAAACTGCTATTATTACGCCGATGAATCCCGATTCCGAATATGCCGTTCTTGTCCTCGACGGCGCGTCCGGAATGACGCCCGGCGATTTTCGCCGCGTCGTCTATGAAGGCATGCGCGTCGAGCTATCCGCCTCGCTACTCGCGTCGCTCGCCGCCGTCCGCGAAAAACTGGACGCGCTCATCGCCGTCGGCGAGCCGATATACGGCGTGAACACCGGCGTCGGCAGCAAGAAGGGCGAAACCGTCGAGAACATGGCGGACATTCTGGAATTCCAGCGCATTTTCATCGCCGCGCACTGCACCGGCGTCGGCGAGCCGTTGCCCATGGACGTCGCACGCGGAATGGTCTATCTGCGGCTTTTGTCGTTCACCAAAAACCACTCCGGCGTCCGCCCGGAGCTTGCGATGCGGCTTGCGGCGATGCTGAACGCCGGCATCACTCCCGTCATTCCCGCGCAAGGCAGCGTCGGCGCGTCCGGCGATCTCGCTCCGCTTTCCCATCTCGCGGCTTGCGCGATGGGCGTGCTTTTCCACCGTGATTCGGGCGGCTCGCTGATGCCGCTCGAAAAGCAGCCGCAAGTAATTTTCGGCGGCGAAATTATGGATGCGGGCAAGGCGTGGAATCTCGCGGGCGAGCGCGAATCGTTCGAGCTTGCGGCAAAAGAAGCATTGGCGCTCTCGAACGGCGCGACGCTTATTCTCGCCGAAGGGCTCGTTTCGCTATTGAAAATGGAAGCGCTTTTCGAGCGCGCAATCGAGGCCGCGGCGATGTCGTGCGAGGGGCTGCGCGCCGAGGCTCGCGCTTTCGACGAGCGAATTGCCGCCGCGCGCGCGCATCCGGGCGCGCTAAAGACCGCGCGCTTGATGCGCGAAATGCTTGCGGGCTCCGGCTTTTGCACGCCGAAGTTTCGCAAGGAATTCGCTTCAGCCGCGATGCGCCTATACCCCGACCGCCCGGCACGCAAGCTCGACCCGAAAATCCCCCGGCTTCAGGACGCATACAGCTTCCGCGCAATTCCGCAGGTTCTCGGCGCATGCCACGACGCGATGGAGCACGCCCGCGCCGTCTTCACCCGCGAAATGGAAAGCGCCACGGACAATCCGCTATTTTTCGAAAGCGAGGACGAGGGCGGACGCATCGAAGTTTTGTCCGGCGCTAACTTCCACGGCCAGCCGCTTGCGGTCGTGGCGGACTATCTTAAAATCGCCGCCGCCGAAATCGCCTCGCTCGCCGAGCGCCGCATCGCCGCGCTTCTCGACCCGGCTCACAACTACGGGCTTCCCGCCGACCTCGCGCAAACGCCGGCGGACACCGGGCTGATGATTCTGCAATACACCGCCGCCGCGCTCGTCAGCGAAAACAAAACGCTGGCGCACCCCGGCAGCGTGGACAGCATCCCGACGAGCGCGGGACAGGAAGACCACGTGAGCATGGGCTCGATTTCTACGCGCCAGCTTCGGCGAATAACCGCTAATCTGAAAAACGTAATCGCCATCGAAGTTATCTGCGCGGTGCAGGGCATACGAGCGGTCTTTGGAATTTGCGAAAACGGAAACGTTTCGCCCCCGCGGTTCGGCGCCGGCACGGGCGCGGCATTCGCCGATTGGAGCGATAAAATCGGCAATATTTATTCGGATACCTATCTCGCAACGGTTATCGAGCGAGTCGCGGACCACCTGTAATTACCATCGCGATGTATTGATGGGATAAGCCCCCATTCCTAATTCGATAACGGAACGGGATAAACCCGCTGCCTACTTCAATTGCAAAAAAAATGCCCCGCCGGAGCGGGGCAAATTTTTCACATTTCATCGGTTATATCGAAAAATCGATTTCGCCGGTTTACTCGAAGTCGTCTCCCAGAAGTTCGCGAACCTTGTTTTCCCAACCTGTAATCGGGTCGGGAACTGCGTTCTGACCGGCCCTTACGTAACCGTCGCGGTCCATAAGGAAGTTGGTCGGAATGTAGCCAGGCGAGAAGCCGTAGCTGCTGCACATTCCCATATACGCGTTCGCCGCCGCACTGTTGTTCTCGAAGAACGCCGCCGCATACTGATAACCGCTGTTCGTCAGCCAGTTGTCATGCGCCACCTTAGTGTCCGAGCCGAACTGGAAGTCGAGCGTCACGAGGAAGAAGTCTTCGCCTTCCGCCGTCAGCCTTTGGTTCATATCGTAAATACGCGGGAACTCGGCAAGGCACGGGCCGCACCAAGTCGCCCACATATTGAGCATTACGACATGCTGCTGATTGTAGTAGTCGTTGACGTCTTCGTTCGCCTGCGCGAAGAAGTTCCAGCCGTTAAAAAGAAACGCCGGGCTTGTCGTGTCGATGACTTTAATCGCCGGGCCGAGCGTCGTGCCGATGACTTTCACTGTCGCGGTCTTGTCATATTCCGCGCCCGGCGCGCCGTTCACGGTCACGCGAACTTGGAACGTCACGGTGCCTTTCGCGGTCACGCCCGCGGTCGCGTTTTTGCTGGACGCGCCGCCCGTGATGTTTCCGGGTCCGCTCGCCACGGTCCATTCGTACACGAGGTCGCTTGCGAACTCCGCATCGAGATTGGTAGCCACTCCAAGGTTAATCGCGTCGCCGGGCGAAAACGTCGTGCGGTTGCGCGTCACCGAAGTAATCGAAAGCGGCGGAATGTTCGGTGTCGGGAACGCCGTGCTCGAAACCATGTTCGAGGGCTGTCCCACGAATCCGTCGTAAGCCGCCTTAATCTTGAAGAAATACCTCGGTCCTTCCGAGCATCCGGTCACCATGAATTCGCTAGCGGTCGGCGAAACGTTTCCGTCGAGCACCGTCATATTGCTGCCGTCGCCGCCTTCCTGCCAGAGGATTTCGAAGTGGTGCAGATACGGGTCGCTAGGAACCGTCCACATAAGCTTGATGTTTCCGTTGCCGGTCGTGACGTCGCTAAGTACGGACAGGTCGTTAATTACGGGAATGCCCGCCGGCGAGAACGCCAAAGCCGATGCAAGGTTGCTTGCCGGCGCGTCCTGACGCTGGCCGTATTCGTTGAAGTTCGTGCCCCACACCCGGAAGTGATAGGTCTCGCCCGGCTCGCAGCCCGAAATGAGCAGGCTGTTCGCGGTAGGCGGTACGTTCTGATTGTAAGGAATGAGGTTCGAGCCGTCGCCGCCCTTCTCCCACCATACGTTCTGGCGGTCTAGGTGCGGGTCGTCCGGCGTCGTCCAAGAAAGCTCGATTACGCCGTCGCCCAAATCGGGGCCGCCGCGAGCCGTAAGGTCTTCAATCCTCGGAGGCGCGGGAATCGAAATTCCGCCGCCCGCCGTCGCGTTCGATACGATGCCCGTGCTGTTGTCCGGGCCGACCGGCTGCGTCTGGAAGTTCTCCTCGTCGCCCGCTTCGAGCGTGTAAACGAACTCGTAGCGAACAAGGCTGTCCTGCGGAGGCGCGGACGGACGGCTTACGGTGTACGCCGAGCCGGGGTTCGACGGACTGTCGATTTTGACCCAGCTTCCGTCGCGCCGGCTGTTGATGCGGTAGCCCGCAATCGCGTTTCCGTAATTCAGAGCGATGGGCGTTATATCGGATATGCCGATTTCGCCGCTCTTGTCGCCGTCCACGAGTTCGAGAACCGTGCCGGTAGTCTTGAGATAGTTAAGCGCGATAGGCGTGATGTCCGGAATGCCGACCTCGCCGCTGTTGTCGTAATCGCCGAGGTTTTTCTCCGTCCAATTAAGCGTAACCTGATCGCCAACCGTGGTCGCGATAAGGTCGGTCACTTTGTTGTCGGAGTTCACCGGCGCAAGCCCGCTGACCCGGCGCTCCACGCCGAACGCGCCGTTTTCGAACCTCAAGGTCGCGATGACGCCCGAAATCCTTACCGGCCCGTCGCCCGCTTCGCGAATGCGGCTTGTGCCTACCGCCACTTCGCCGGGCACCGAGGTAATCGCAAGGTCAATGCTTTCGCCCAGCGCGCCGTGGAAATCCACGCCCGCGGGGCTGACCGCCGCCGGGTCGTACTTGACCTTGAAGAAAACGTCGTTCGCCTCGGTTTCAGCCGCAAGCTCGACGCTTATTTCATATCCCGGCGCGGTGTCGCCGACCGCAAGGCTTAGCGGAAGCGAGGCCGTTCCGCGCACGCCGTCCAGCTCGAAACCGGACGATTTTTCAGCCTGCGGAGCGTGCGTGGGCGCCGAGTTCTTGCCGCAAGCGATTGCGGCGAAGATTAGTAGAAGCAGAATAAATCCGAATAATCCTCTCTTCACGTTCATCAACTCCCCAATGCCGGGATGAATTGGGATTGACTGCGCAACGGCGCGGCCTGCCCGGCGCCGATATTATATCACATCGATAGGATATTATGTGAATAGTTACGCAAGCAAAAAGAGGCTTTTCGGGCGGATTTTACAATATTTAACAAATGTTACGGCGACTTGTAAAGCGCAAGGTGCCAGGATGGCTGTTTCAAAGTGTTTTGTTGTTTGGAATTCATAGCACGGAAAGCTTGTTATTTCTATAACAAGGTGTGGAAGCTTGAATTTTCCTTTTTTTTTTTTTTTGTAAAATCGCTGTGTGCCATTGAAAATCCTTGGCGCATTTTACTAAAAGTTCGGAGGGTTGTTATGGGTAGAATTTTGTTGTTCTTCGTTTGCGCACTTGCGCTTTTTGTAGTTGTCGTTTCTTGCTCCGGCAAGAAAAAGGGTTCCGTTGATGTGGGGAAAGTGCCAGTTGTGGGAGCGTCTGAGGATTCGGAGTCTCAGCACATCATTCCTAACAACACTTGGCCGGGCCAGGTTTGGCCAGAGCCGGGTTACGTAAGTGAGTATTTGAGCGAGCACGAAATTGATGATATTGACAACGCTCAAATCGTAATGTCAGTCGCAGACCACTATTATGATGAGGAAATAGGCGATAATAGGGTCGGAAGTGCGGTTCTCTGGGAAGATGGACCGTTTGATGTTGATGAACAAGGTGCTGACTACAGGGAGTATCCTGAAACGCCAAAAATTCTCTTTCAAGAATGGCTTCCTGATGAAATGACTTGGTCTAAATCGACTGCGGTGGTTGAAGGCAACTTTGTACCATTGAGCTACAAAAGCTCTGCAGGGGGTTGGCATTACCCCGAAACCGCTCACGAATACCGTGCGCATGGCCCAATCGCAATTACCTATGTTGCACCCACTTATGATGAGTATGAAATTAATGAGGAGCCATTCGTAAACACGCGGCCGATAGTTGTCATTTCATTTTACGGCGCACAGGCCTTTAATCAGGTGGTTCCTCAATATGGACCCGTTAATCCAGTGTTGTGTGTTGCTATTGGGCATTTCAATCCAGACCCTGAGGTTGAAAACTATGAGTTTAAGGTTTTTGGCGTATTGGCCGCAAGCGCAGCTGATTGGCCGTCCGAGCAAACATATCTTTTAAACATTTCTCCTGAAATTGGACTGACACCTGATTATGATGGAGAAACCACAAGATTCAGTCTTGCGACTTCGGTAAACAATTACCAAATGGCAAGCGGTCCAAGGATTTTTTGTGGGCAATATGAAGTTGCTTGGGACGACCAAACAGGCGAAGTGTATTTGGAGACGTGGGGAGATTCAGCATACAGCCCCACAAATTCTAGATTTTGGCCCGTGACAAGCAATACATTTTACTTGCCCGCTATCATAGGGGATGGTATAGACGTAGAGCACTTTTCGGATGAGGGTGATTATATGCGAGGGGTTGCATTCCACTGGATTGAACGAGACGCGATAAATCAAGATGATAGGCTTGATTCACTGCGCGTTGTGTTACAGCAATCCAACGGAAGCTGGGACAGTCCAGAAATTGTCGCCGTCAACAACGAACACGAACAATGGACAGGCCTGTACTGCGAATTTGAGCGCACAGCAGATTTGCTCATTGAGCGAGATGACAATGTCTGGGAAACCAACCTAGGAATCACTTGGATTGAAAACACTTATTTTGTTGGAGAAGGCCCATATTACCCGGGATACAACATTAAGCCTACGGACAGGAAGGTAAGTCGAGTTTTCTTTGCTTTTAGATGGAAACAATTAGATGGAGATGATCCCGGGGCGGTAGTGTGGGCTTGGAATCCGGAAATAGGGGAACCGCTTGAACTAGATGTCGTCGAAAACTCGCCCGTTTTCTATCCCCCGTTGCCGCCTGTCTTGGAATATGAGGTGCAGTTTCTTCATCCAACATTATCTTCTCGAAACAAGTACGTTAGCACAATGGAGACAGCAGATTTTGCATTGTTCGACATAAATTACTGGATTTTGAACACGCGCACGAATTTGATGGAAATGCGCTCGAAGGTTGTAAACCACCGGCATGATTGGCAAGCACCGGTTGGGATGGGCTACGAGCGTTGGTATGTCGAATGTGAGGACTCTGGGGTAGTGCTTTATCTGACGGAAAACAGGGAAACTGCTCGCATAGCTTCTGCTTTAAGCCAAATCAAATTGCTGGATATATCTTCTTTTGACGGTACAGGTCGTGGTGCGGGACGACTTCATTGGGAGTCTTATTGGGCGATTCCCGCAAAGGACCCCGAAGATTTGCCAATGGCATTTCTGTATTATCGTTCAAACTTCAGTGTTTCCCCATATTCTAAATACGGCTCCCATTACCTCTTTGAGTCATTCGGCCTCAATTACCTAGTTAGAGCAAATAAGTACGGAATTGTTCCACGCCAAAAAGGAAGCTGGTATTCATGGATTGTGGATTCACACAATAGCCAGTTTTAGAATTTAAGAAAGGCCGCGCCGAAAGGCGCGGCCTCTTGTTTTCAAATTGCTGTTTATTCGAAATTAACACCCAAAAGCTCTCGAATCTTATTTTCCCAAGCGGTAATCGGATCCGGAACCGTATTTTGCCCTGCGCGAATGCATCCGTCGCGATCCATTATGAAATTTGTTGGAAGGTAGTTCGGTGAAAAACCAAAATCGCCGCAGATTCCCATGTAAGCCGCGGAAACTCCGCTTTCATTGGTAAAGAAGGCTGCAGTGTAGTCATAACCGTTTACATTGAGGAAAGCATCGTGAACCGCTTGCGTGTCAGAACCGTATTGGCAATCTAAAGTTATGTAGTAGTAATCTTCGCCTTCGGCAGTCAATCTGTCATAAAGGTTTTGCAATCTCGGAAACTCCGAGACGCACGCGCCTCACCAAGTAGCCCATAGCGAAATTCCTACAACATGTTCTCGCGTGTAGTAATCATCTATGTTTTCGTTTCTTCCGGCGAAGTAATTCCACCCGGTAAAAACGAATTTTGGATTCGTTACGCCGGCAACCTGAATTGCAGGAGCTAAGGTTGTTCCAATCGCCATTACTGTCGCGGTCTTGTCGTAGTCCGCTCCCGGTGTTCCGTTCACGGTCACGCGAACTTGGAACGTTACCGTGCCTTTCGCGGTCACCGCGCCGGTGGCGTTCTTCGCGGAGGCGCCGCCAGTGATGTTGCCCGGGCCGCTCGCGACCGTCCATTCATAGCGAAGGTCGCTTGCGTATTCCGCGTCGAGGTTCGTGTTAACGCTGAGGTTAATCGCGTCGCCCGGCATAAACGTCGTGCGGTTGCGCGTGACGGACGTTATCGAAAGCGGCGGGATGTTCGGGGTGGGATATGCCGTGCTCGAAACCATGTTCGACGCTTGGCCCAGGAATCCGTCGTAGGCGCACTTGATTTTGAAGAAAAATCTCGGCCCCTGCGCGCATCCCGTGACCATATACTCGTTCGCGGTCGGCGAAACGTTGTTGTCGAGCGTGGTCAGGCTGCCGCCGTCTCCGCCCTGCTGCCACAAAATTTCGAAATGGTGCAGGTACGGGTCGCTCGGAATCGTCCACATCAGCTTGATGTTGCCGTTGCCGGTCGAAGCGTCGCTAAGAATCGAAAGGTCGCTTATCACCGGGATTCCCGCGGGCGAAAACGCCATTGCGGATGCAAGGTTGCTCGCCGGAGCGTCCTGACGCTGGCCGTACTCGTTGAAGTTCGTGCCCCAAATCCGGAAATGATAGGTCGCTCCGGGTTCGCAGCCGGTTACGAGCAGGCTCGTCGCGGTCGGCGTGAGGTTCGGATTGTAAGGAACGAGGTTCGTGCCGTCGCCGCCTTTTTCCCACCAGACGTTGTATCTGTCCAGATACGGGTCGTCCGGCGCGGTCCATGTAAGCTCGATTACGCCGTCCCCGAGGTCGGGGCCGCCGCGCGCCGTAAGGTCTTCGATTCTCGGAGGCGGCGGAATGTCAAGCCCGCCACCGCCGGTCGTGTTCGAAATGATTCCCGCGCTGCCGTCCGGGCCGGTTGGCTGAACCGTGAAGTTTTCTTCGTCTTCCGCGCCCAGCGTATACATAAACTCGTATGTACAGCGCCTGTCCGACGGCGGATTGGCCGGTCGGGTAACCGTGTAAGGCGATGCGGGATTGGCTTCGCAATCGATTTTCGTCCACGAGCCGCCGCGCCGCGTGTTCACGCGATAACCTTCCACGTAGTTGCCGTAATTCAGCGCGATTGGCGTGATGTCCGAAATGCCGATTTCGCCGCTCTTGTCGCCGTCAACCAGCTCCAGAATCGTACCGGCTGTGCGCAGATAGTTCAGCGCGATAGGCGTGATGTCCGGGATGCCGACTTCGCCGCTGTTGTCGTAATCTCCGAGGTTTTTCTCGGTCCACGTCAGCGTCGCTTGGCCGCCGGCCACGAGCGCGGTCAGGTCGTCAACTTTGTTTTCCTGATTTATCGGGGCTAAACCGCTCGCCGAACGTTCGATAGTGCAGGGACGGTTCTCGAACTTCAGCGTAGCGATAAGACCCGAAATCATTGCCGGGGAATCGCCTATTTCGCGAATCCGGCTCGTGCCGGCGGCGACTTCGCCCGGTATCGTGGTTATCGCAAGGTCTATGCTTTCGCCGAGCGCGCCATGAAATTCTACGCCGGCGGGATTCACCTTGCTCGCGTCGTAACAAATTTTGAAATACACGTCGTCCGTCGCGACCGGGGATGCAAGTTCGACGCTTACCTCGAAGCCCGGCGCCGTTTCGCTGACTGCAAGGCTGAGCGGAAGCGCGGCGGCGCCGCGAACCCCGTCCAGTTTGAATCCGGACGGCGGATCGCCGCTGACGCTGGGCGATTGCATCGAGCCGTTGCTACAGGCGAACGCGACGATGACGAGGGGGACAAGAATGAGCCAAAGCCCTCTCCTCACGTTCATCAACTCCCAATTCTCCAAGATGGAACAGATCAATTAAAACGATTCCAAACATGACGCGCGAAGCGCGCGTACTCCCTGCCTCTTACATTATACATTACTGCGTAGATTTTTCAATCCCCCGGCGAAAAATCGATAAAACACTATTCCGATGTGATTTTTAGGCTATTTAGTCTCAAAGGCGGCGAAGCATGGCGGTTTTGTGCCATAACCGGCGCAAACACCAGCCGCCCGTTAGGGTTGCGCAATGGGCGGGGCGATGATAGAATCCGGCGCCTTCGGGCCGCGTTTGGAGGATTTATCGTTATGCTCGCCGTTCGTTTTTTGACGCTTTTAATTGTTTTTACGCTCGCTTCCGGCGTTTTACACGCGGCTTACGCCAATCTCGAAAAAGACGAGAAAACCGGCGACACTTACTACGTTTACAACGACAGCGGGGAAGGCCATTCCGGCGACGATGCGCCGAGCGGCAACGGCGATGTGTATCGCTACGACTCGCCGATTGATTCGCGCGACGACGTTTTGCTCGACGAAATGCAGGCGGCGAAAATCAATTTGGACGAATTCGGCAATCCGATAGTCATCACGCTGGCTCGCGGCAGCGTCGCCCGGCGCGAAGTCGCGTTCACGTTCGACGACGGCCCGCACCCTGTTTATACGTCGAAAATCCTTTCGATTTTGCAGCACTACCGGATTCGGGCGACGTTTTTCATGGTCGGCTTCATGATGAACAAATATCCCCACTGGGCCAAGATGACCGCCCAGCTGGGAAACGAAATAGGCACGCACACCTACGACCATTTCCGGCTGACGAGTTTGCCGGACGACGAAGTGGTGTACCAAATAAAGCAGAGCGTGGACGCCATCGTCGAAATCACCGGCCAGCGCCCAAGGTTTTTGCGCCCGCCAGGCGGCAGATACGACCAGGCGGTTTTGAAACGCATCGCGGAGCATAAACTCGCCGTCGCTCTATGGACGTACAATTCGAAAGATCTCGACGTTTCCGACCCGAAAAAACTTCACAAAAGCATTTTGGACAGCGTCGAGCCGGGCAGCATCATTCTTCTTCACGACGGCTCGGACGCGACGATTGCGATTCTTCCGCAGCTTATCGAAGACATTCAAGCAAAAGGCTATAACTTCGTGACCTTGAGCGAAATGCTCGCGAACTCGTCGAAGCCGGGTCCGGTGTCCGGCGCGGGGCCGCAGGATTACAGCGACTGGCGCATCCGCAGTTACGAGTAGCCGGCGGCGATATCCACTCCGCCCGATTCCGTTTCGACCGCGACCGCCATGTGACCCTCCCCGACGACCGTCATCTTGCCGGTTTTTTTCACGCCGAGTCCCTTCGCGATTCGCCATCTTACGATGCCGGTTTTCGAGATTGCGGAAATCGAATAATCTCCCGCGGGAAGTTCGAGTTTAACGTTTCCGGAAAAAGTGTTCACCTGAATTGCGTCGTAAAAATGCTGCTCGCGCTCTTCGCGAGTGGACGGGCTTGCGGCGGAAATGAAGACGCTTCCGGAATCGCTCGCCACGCTGCGGTTTCCAAGCCCCCCTTCGATTTTTATCGCGCCTTCGCCGGTGTTCGCGCTGACGGCGCCGGCGTGATTCTGCAGGTAAATATCGCCGCCGTCCGCCGAAAGGTTAAGGGCGCCTTTGCTTGAACGCGCGGATATTCCAGCGCTTGCGTACGCGGACAGAGCGACGAACGCGCATGAAGAAATGTCGATTCTTCCTCCCGAAACCCGAACCGCCGCCTTTCCCAACTTAACGCCGCGCATTTTGACCGAGCCTTCCGGAATCTCGACGGCAAGCCCCGCGCCTTCAGGCAATGCGGCGCTCGCGGAAATTTTGTAAGCGCCGTCCTCGATTCCCGGAAAGGGAACGAGCGTGACCGACGTTCCGTTTTCGCCCTGAATTTTCTCAAGTCTGAATGCGGCGATTTTCGCCTGTATTCCAAGCCCTTTTTCGGCGGGAAATATCGTCACGGTTATTTCCGCGCTTTCGCCCGCCGAGCGAGTGAAGTTTAATTCGCCCGAAAAGCCCGCAAGCGCGATTTGCCGCGATTCGTCCGGCGAAAGCTTGAGGGAAAGAGTGCGCGGGTTTGCCGCGGCGCCTGCGCCGGTTTCCAAAGCGAAAAACAAAACCAAAATCGTTGCTGCAACGGACAGGGCGAATAACTTGAGCATATTGGAACGACTCCGCAAATTGCTGCGGCGTTCGCATGGTAACACGCGAAGGTTATAATTCGATTCGTGAACAGAAAACTTGCAGTTATGGTTTTGTTGACGCTTTCGGTTTTCGCACTCGCCGGATGTCCTGGCGGCGGCGGAGATGAAAACGGCGGCGGACGGCGAGGTTCCGGCGCGCACGCGAAGGTTGCCGCGACTCTAATCGTTCCCGAACTTGCGCCCATTCCCAGAACATCGTCCTCGATTGAGTCCTTTGTCGCGTCGGAGCTTTCGGCGAAATTCGAAGAGCTTTCCGCCGCACAGAAAATAAGCGGCGAAGCGATTACCGTCGAACATCTGTCTGCGGATACGGCGAGCGAGCTTGACATCGCCGGCGGCATCGTAATCGTTTCCGCGGGTTTCACGCCTCCTTCGATTTTGGAATTCGCAAAGGCGCTGGACGGAAAGGCGCACGTATATGCGTTTTACGACGCGGAGTTTCCGGCATCTTCCGGCGTTACGGCCGTCACTTTCGATTACACCGCGCTCGGTTTTCTCGGCGGAGCGCTTGCCGCTCAAATGACCAAGGCCGGAAAACTCGCCGCGTTTTTCGACGATTCGACAAACAGGGGGCTATCGCTTTTGTCGGGCATCCAGCAAGGCGCTAAATGGACTCGCGGCGGGGCAAGCATAGATACGGCGGCCCCGAAGGAACTTCAACACGATAAAATCGCAACCGCAGTCAAGGCTTTCTATCTTGCGGGCGGCGAATATCTGCTCTACGATTCCGCTCATTTCGGCGATTATCCGGTCATCGCAATCGCGGGCACGCAGCGGCGGCTTTTCGCCTTCGGCAGAAATATAGATTCGGTCGTTCCGGGCAACTGCGTGACAAGTTACATTTGCGACTATCGCGGGGCGCTGGAAGCATTGATATCCGATGCGGCCGCGAGCGCGAGCGGCGAGGAAAAACCCGGACTGAAAATGTTCGGGCTAGATTCGGGGCTTCTAGGCAATACGGGCTTCGCGGAATACCGCCGTTACAGCACGGTTGACGACACCTACGTTTCGGCGGTCGAGACCTTTAAAAACGAAATTATTTCGGGTGAAATCAAACTCGACCGCCCGAGATTGCCGCATATAAAATCGCCGGAGAAAACCGGCTAAAGGAGCCGCAGATTTTACGTTTTAATTTTCCGCGGTTTCCTTGCCTTCCGCGCCTTCCGCATCGTCCCAATCTATGTCGGGCAATGTTTCGAGCGCGCCCAGCTTTTCGAGATAGCCATCGGGAAGCCCGAGGCTTGTTCCGAGCGCGATTATGGATTCCAGCTTGCTTTTCGACGGCTTGCTTTCGGGAAAGTCCGGTTGCGTGATTTCGTACGTGACGCCTGCGATTTTGTCGCTTCCTCTATCTGTCAGCCGCACATCGATCATGTGATAACGGTTAGGCATAACGAGTTTGCCTTTGAACCTCGGCAATTCCGCCGTGCTCGCCCGCCATCCGATTCCCCATACTTCGTCGCCTTCGGATCTGATGACGGACGGAAGTCCGCTTTGCGCCGGATAGAAAAACTTCGGAAACCAAAGCTTGTAATTCGGCAGCCTCAAAAGCCGTGGTTCGCGCGCGCTGGGGATATAGCGGTGTAGCCGCACGACGTCCATATACACGTCGTACGTGAACAGAAGCATTTCCTTGGCTCGCGCCTCGAAAAACGATTCGGCAAGGGGCGTTTCTACCATGGCGTCGAAAGTTTATCACTACGCGCTCGCGCCGTCAAACGGGATTTACTCATTTCGTATCTTGACGTTTCGATTCCGTGCATTCCGGTTGGCATTGCTATAATCGATGCCGTCGCGCATTGGCGCGGAAGGTGCATAAATGCCGCTTAATTATCGCAAGCTCTTTTTGTCCGCCGTTCTCGCGGCCGCCGCGGCGCTTCCGGTTGCGTTTTTCGCCGGTTGCCCCGAAGGCGAAGGCAAGGACGGTCTTCCTGAAAAGTTCACGCCGGCAAGCGTAGTGATTTCGGCCCCGTCCGAAAGCCATTTTTGGCCGCGCGCCGGCGGCACGGCGGATAATCACGGGGTAAGCGCGCTCGAAGGTCCGCGCACTCTCGCTATCGACTGGGAAGCGGCAATCGGCGAAGGTTCGGTGCTTTCGCCGGTCGTAGATTCGAGCGGGAAAATTTACACCGGCGTTCTCGGCGGAGCGCTTGTTTGCCTCGACCCGGGCGGCTCGCCGGTTTTCACGTTCGGCGGTGCGCCCGAAAACGGCGTTACGCCGGACGAACTTCGCTCGCAAGCGGCGCTCGGCGACGGCCAAATCTGGCTCGCCACTTCGGGAGGCATCGTTTGCCTGGATATGGACGGAAAGGAAATCTGGCGGATGGAATCTCGATTCATGCCGCAAGGCGGCGTTCTCAACGTTGCGATTTCGCCGAATGGCGGGCTCGTGGCGTCTCTCGCCGACGGCTCGATTCTCCTGCTCGACCGCACCGGCCAGCCGATAACGAGCGTTAGAACGAAAGGCACGTCGCCCAATCCGGCTTCGTTCGACGAAGACGGCAACGCGTATTCGGCGTCGAGCGACAGAAACGTGTACCGGATAAGCCCCGAAGGCAGGCTCAACTGGACGCTCAACGGAAAAGGTGCGTTTCTCGCTTCGCCCGTGCTCTACAAAGACAGGTTGTTCGCAACCTGCATGGACGGCTACGTTTACGCGTCCGATATGCGCGGACGTGAAAGGTGGCGAATCGAGCTGCTGTTCGACGCGCCTGCCCGCGAAAAAGAGCTTGCGAAGGAGAACGAAGATTACATCTCCGGGCTTTACTGGCCGCCGCTGCTTAGAACGGCGGAAGCGGAAGGCGATGCGCCGGGCGAATTCGAGCTCGTTGCGATGTTTTCGGACCGGCCCGGCGAACTGAAGGACGCGATTTACATGGGTGCATGGGCGGACGCGGAAGGCACGCGCAAAATGCGCAAAGCGCTCGCGGAATCGTTCATTGCCGGTCCTCAATTCGGCGCTCATCCGGTGATGGACGCGACAGGCGTGGTTTACATCGCGCTCGACAATCGCGTGCTCGCGGTGAAGGGCAAAGAAATCGTCGCTTCGTTTCAGATTACGGGCGATGCCGCCGTCAGCGGCGCTCAGCTCGTTTTAGCCGCCGATAAACGCCTGCTCGTTCCAATGAACGACGGCAGGCTTGTTTGCCTGAAAGAAGCGGAACCTGCAGCCGAACCGACCGTAGTTTCCGCGGACGAAACCGGCGGCGGCGAAATGTCCAATAACGGCGAAAGCGAAACAGGCGAACCTGTCGAATCTTCGGACGGTGCGGACGAAACTCAAGAATAGAATTCGCGAACGCAACCGGCGATATATTCGATTTGCTCCGCGCCGAGTTCGGGATACATCGGAAGCGACAATATTTCTTCCGCAAGCTTTTCGCTTACCGGAAGCAGCGGGTGCTCGCCGAACAATCCCGTCCACATCGGCTGTTTGTGCGACGGTTTCAGATAATGTATCGCCGTTCCAACGCCCTTCGACGTAAGGAATTCCCTAAGTTCGTCGCGCTTCGGCGCGCGCACCACGAACAAATGATACACCTGGCGCTCCTTGTCGCCGTCCTCAGGCGGAAGCGTCAGCGGAGTGTCCGCCAGAGCCTTCCGGTACATAGCCCCGGCTTCGCGCCTTTTATCGTTCCAGCCCGCGATATGCGGCAGTTTCACGCCCAAAATCGCGCCCTGAAAGCCGCACATCCGCATGTTGAATCCAAGTTCCGCATGAATATAGCGCTCGCTTTCGCCGTGGCTTCTAAGCCGCTTCACCTTGGCGATGAAGTCCGCGTCGTCCGAAACGATGGCGCCGCCTTCGCCGAACGCGCCTAGGTTTTTCGAGGGATAAAAGCTGAAGCAACCCGCCTTTCCGAACGATCCGGCCGGTTTTCCCGCATAGGACGCGCCGTGCGCCTGCGCGGCGTCTTCGACGACCGCGATTCCCCGCTCGTTCGCGATTCGCATGATTTCGTCCATCCGGCAGGGATATCCGTAAATATGGACGGGAATGACCGCTTTCGTTTTGGGCGTAATCGCCGCGGAAAACGCCTCCGGCGTCATGCAATACGTGCGCTCGTCCACGTCGGTCAACACGGGTATCGCGCCGGCGTAAAGCACGGCTTCGATTGTCGCGATAAATGTCCACGTCGGGCAAACGACTTCGTCGCCGGGCCGGACGCCCGCCGCGATTAGCGCAAGGTGCAGCGCGCTCGTGCCGCTATTGACCGCTGCGCAAAATTTCGTGCCCGTGAATCCGGCGAAGCCCGCTTCGAAGCTTTCGACCGCGGGGCCGAGAATGAACTGCGAGCGCTCGCACGCGCCCTTTAGCGCCGCGTCGATTTCCGCGCCGAGAACGGCGTATTGTGCGGAAAGGTCAACGAGAGGGATTTTCATGAATAGCTCCGAAAATTGAAAGCGCGGATTATATCCCGAAAAGCCGCCGATTTCGCCAAAAACCGTCCGCGAAGGTTAAGTGCCGCGAAGCGCAATCTCGTTCTTGTTTTTTTTGGCGCAAGGGATTGATTTTGAAGGGTTTCGCTGTGTTATAATCCGGCTTTACCCCGCTCGGGTATCGCCGCCACGCGTTGCTTGGCGGAAAGTGGCCTCGACGGAAAAGCCGCGTGTTCGTGAGGAATAGTCTCGGCGTATCTTACGGACAAGGTGGTTGGGGAAAGATATTTTCGGAGGGTCAGATGATCGAGATTCGCCGCCAGAAGGAAAAAGAGCTGATGGAGCTTGACCCGAAGCAGGTCTTCGAGGAGTCGTTCATCAGCGAAGAAGAGGCTTTGGAGCGGATTGCGGCCAACGGCAAGGAATGGCAGTTCTTTGTCGGCGCGGGCGTAAGCCAGAGCGCGGGCATGCCGGTAAGCCAGGAAATCGTGGACGAGATTAGCGTTATCGTTTACGAGAAAATGCACCCCGCCCGCCGCGGCATGGTCAAGGCGGAAGACATCGCGGACTGGCTTGGCAAAGAAAAGTGGTTCAACAAGGACTATGCGTATATTTCCTGTCTGGAAAAGGAATATCCGGCCAACACGCTTCGCAAGGAATACTTTTCGAAGCTTCTGAAAGGCAAGGACCCGTCCCCCGGCCACTTCCTGCTCGCACTCGCGGTCAAGTTCGGCAAAATTAATCCGCTTATTTACACGACAAACTGGGATACGCTTCTCGAAGACGCTTTCTATCTGCTTCGCGGCGTAACCTGCATCACAATCAAGGACGTCGAGCATCTTCCCGAAATCAAAGACGACAACCGGCATTACGTTTTGAAAGTGCACGGCTCGGTCGAAAATTACAACGTCACCTATCTTCGCGAAGGAATGGGCAAGCTGCATGACGAAATGAAAGCCAAGCTGCGCGAGTCGCTGCGGGGCTCCGGGCTTCTCGTCATCGGCTACGGCGGCCTCGAGTACGGTGTGATGAACACGATAATGGAACTCGTCGAAGAAGACCCTGAAGTCTTGAACAAGGGGCTTATCTGGGCGTTCAAAGACAGCGTGAAACGCCCGCCCGTCCAATTGATGCAGCTTTTCGTTAAGGCGCGCTCGGCCGGCAAGGATTTCAGGATTTTCGAAATATCTTCGTCCGACGCGTTTTTCGAAGCGCTCGGCAAAAAGCTCTCCCTTCCGCTGATCGAAGAGGAGATGAAATACACATTCAGCTTCTTCAACCACAGCCCCTACACCGACCTCAAGCCGCGCTCGGGCTTCGTCTTGCCGAAAGTCGTGGACTTCGTGGACCGCGAGCTTATCGACGAAGGCTTCCTCATAAGCGATTTCAACGAAATTCTCGAAATGAATAAATCGGGCTTTCGCGACCTGTTCAAGAAAAAACCCGACCGCGAGCGCGAGCAGAAAGATTTCGAACAGCGGATGCTCATAAACGCGTTCAACGACCTTAAACGCGGCAACGCCGAAACAGCGCTCGGCAAGCTCGACGAAGTCTTGAAGCGCTTCCCCCGCTGCGAAAACGCGTTTTTCGGCAAAGGCTGGGGCTTTTTCCAGCTCGAAAAATACGACGAATCCGTCAAGGCGCTCAAGCAGGCGCTGGAGCTAAATCCCAAAAACCGTGCAACGTGGCTTCTTCTGGCGCTAAGCAACAACCGCGGCGGAAAACACGATGCGGAAATCGAATGCTGGACGAAAGCGGCGGAATTCAAAAACCCCGAAGACTATATGTTCTACAACGCCGCCCTCGCATTTCACTATCTCGGCGACCGCGAGAAAGAGCGTGAAGGCTATAAAGACTGCATCGCGAAATACAAGCGGCACGCGGAAAGCTGGTACAACCTCGGAATCATGTATTACGAGGAAGGTTTCATTTTGGACGCACTAAGCTGTTTCCAAAATGCGTACGAATCGAGCGCCAAGCACAGCTATGCCTGGTACAACAGCGGCATCATCCTCGGCAAAGTCGGCCAGAACAATCGCGCGCTCGAATACATCGAAAAAGCTTACGAGCTCAAACCCGAAGTGGACATCCTTTATAACCGCGGCTGCGCGCTCGTCAACACGCGCCACTGGGAAGAGGCCATCGAAAACTACGATTACTATCTGGAACACTATCCGAACGACATTTACGCGTGGAACAACCTCGGTCTCGCCCATTTCTTCGTGGGCAACATGCCGAAGTCGCTCGACCTGTTCGACAAGTTTATCGGCGGCAAGCCCGACGAAGCGAAAGTCTATTACAACCGCGCCCGCGTCCACTGGAAGCTGGGCGACCTCGAAAGAGCGCTTACGGACTTCAACACCTGCATAAAGCTTGAAGAAGAATACGACCTCGGCTTCTATATGAAAAGCCGGCTGCTTCACGAGCTCAAACGCTTCCAAGAGGAAATCCAATCGCTCGAAAAGTTCATCGAACGAAATCCGGAGGACTACAAGGCTTGGTACGAACTCGGCCACGCCTACCGCTCGCTCAGCGACGAGAAAGCCGCCCTTGAAGATAAAAAAGCGATGTGGCAAAAAGAGTCCGAGGCGTATCTCAAGAGCCTCGAATTAAACCCGCTCTCTCTCGAAGTTTGGCTCGACCTCGGCATCGCCTATAACAACCTCGGCCGCTATCACGACGCCATCGACTGTTTCGAGCGCATCGTCAAGTCGGAGCTTAGAAATCCTGAAGTCTATTTCAACTGGGCGCTTTCTTTGGACAATCTCGAAGACTACCTTAAAGCCATCGAGTTTTACGAGCGCACGATCAAGCTCAAGGCCGACCACCTCAAGGCATGGCTCAACAAAGGCACGATTCTCGCAAAGCTCGAGCAATACGCAAAGGCCATCGACTGCTACGACGAAGTAATCAAAATCGAGCCCAAGCACAGGCTGGCGTGGCAAAACCGCGTCCTCGCGCTCGTTCCCTTGAAGGAATACAGGCAGGCGGCGGACAACTTCCGCGCGTGCCTCGTCAATTTCCCGGCCGACCACATCTTCCCTCTCAACTTCGCCTATCTCACGATTTATACGAACGAGAGGAAACTCGGCCAAATTATGCTTTGGAAAGTGAAACAGATGAACCCGCAGGCGTTCGCGGTGGCCGAAAAGTCGCCGGAGCTCCGTTCGTTTTTCCCGCTTCCCGAAGGCATCGAAGCCGAGGCCAAATCCTATTTCGACAGTCTTTTACAGGAAGCTCAAGCCCAGGCGGGAGCGTAGATTTTCCGGCTAATCCTGCGGATAGTAAATAGTGGACATATGGCCGAGTTCCCACACTTCGACGCGCGTCACGAACGCGCCTGTTTCTTCCGGAATCTTCCCGTTTGCGAATTCAGCCGCGGCAATCGCAATATGTTCGGCGGAAGGATTTTTGTCCGCGAACCATTCATGCCCGTTTAGGTCGCCGCCGAGCTGAGTTTTTAGCTCGTTCAAAATCGAATCGAACAAAACGAAATCCAGCGAAATGCCGTCTTCGTCCAGTTCGCGCGTCGCTAGCGTGATCTTCAGCCTGTAATTATGCTCGTGCGGCTCTTCCGCGCCTCCGCGATACGTGCGCAAATAATGCGACGCTTTGAAAATAATCTCGCCGGAAACTTCGAACCGTCCTGTTTTTTCGCCCATATAACCGCCGGAAATCCCTATGGGACTACTCCCCGTGTTCTTCGATAAAATGCCGCGCGCTTATCGCCGCGATGCAGCCTTGTCCAGCGCTCACGACAGCCTGTTTTTCCGCGTTTTCTACGACGTCGCCCGCCGCGAACACGCCCGGCCTTTCCGTGCGCATCCGGTAGTCCACCGCGATTTCGCCAAGCCTGCTAAGCGTGATGTAGTCCTTGACCCACCCGGTCGCCGGCGTATGCCCGATGAAAACGAAAACGCCGTCGCAGTCGATTACGAACTCCTCGCCGGTTTCGACGTTTCTGCACCTCGCGCCCTTCACGAAGTCGTCCGCGATAACTTCTTCGACCACCGTATCGAGCACGAATTCCATTTTCGGGTGGTTTTTCGCCTTTTCGACGGCTCGCGGCGTCGCCCGAAAGCCCTGCCGCCTGTGCACGAGCGTTACTTTGCTGCAAAAGCCGGTGAGATACAGCCCTTCTTCGAGCGCCGCGTCCCCGCCGCCGACGACTATGCAGTGCCGGTCAACGAAAAAGTTCGCGTCGCACGTGGCGCAATAACTTACGCCCCTCCCGAAAAGCTCTTCGGCGTTCTTTGCGGGCAGCCTGTTCGGCGAACTGCCGGTTGCGATAATCACGGTTTTGCCGAAATACTCCTTGCCCGTCCAATCGGTCAGCTTTTTCGCCACCGGATGAACGTCCGGCGCGTCCTCGATTTTAAGGATTTCCGCGGCCTCGAAGGCGGCGCCCATCCTCTTCGCCTGCTCTTCGAACCTGCGCATAAGCTCCGGCCCGTGCATCACCTCGACGAAGCCGGGATAGTTTTCGATTTCGTGCGTCATGCTGACAAGCCCGCCGGTTATCGCCCGCTCGAAGCAGAGCGTGGATAGGTTTGCGCGCGCGGCGTAAATCGCCGCGGTAAGCCCCGCCGGCCCCGCGCCTACGATAATCGTGTCCCAAACTTTCCCGTTTTCGCTACTTACGTTCTCGCTCAAAACATTGCCACCTCTTGAATGAAATCGTCCGGTTAACGAACCCGCCGGAAATGATAACAGAGCGCGGCGGGAAACCGGGGCGCAGGGCGCGCAAGTGAAAAAATTGCAGAATATTCCGCCGTAGCGCAGGCTTCTAGCCTGCATATTGCGTCCGCCGCCGCATTGCACGATTCTGGCTTGCATATTGCGTCCGCCGCCGTAGCGCAGGCTTCAAGCCTGCAAATTGCGAAATGACTTTGGCGGCTCCCCGTAGCCCCTAATACTTGGGAATAAGCCACGGAAGTGGCTTCTTTATCGAATGCACGGAAGTGCATTTCTTTTGAAAACCTTGCTGCGTATTCGCTCGAAGTGCCTTTCGCCGAAAACCCGTATGTTGATTAGAAATTGCTCCAAACTGCTGTCAGGCGGAATCCAGGACAATTTGCGAATTGATGCGCCGTTAACATTTGCCTTTTAGATAGCAAAACCTACCGTCCCCTTAATCGGAATTGGGATAATGAGCTGCCATTGCTTCCTCTAAAGAGAGTTTATTAACTTACATACAACCCATAAAGCATAGTTCTGAATTTCAAGTACATCTGTGTCGCTGACATATTGTTCGTCGGATGAAATTCCCCAATGTGCCGCAAGGCTGTTCCGTTTTTTTCTAAAATGATCAAGCCAATCGGTTGAATTGTATAAATCATTGTCAGGAACGCGAAAAAGACATTGGTATTTTTCATTCCGAATTTCAACCTTGTAATTAATTTCAACTTTTTTAAGTGCCGTATCAGCGTTTTTAATGCTTGTCCTCCGCTGTTTATTAGTAATTGTCATTTGCGCGGGCACGAGTGCCTCAATTGCGCGAAATGCGGCAAGGAATGATAGTTCAAATAGCAACCTATTTTCTAGATATGATTTGCGATGCATTTGCGGATTACTTTTCCGAATTCTAATATATTCTTCCATTTCGACATTGATTATCTGGCCATTTATAAGATAATAGCTGGATTCCAAGTTTCGGATTGCATCCACAATATCTGGTTTATCAATAATACACTTTAACAGAGCTTTAAGAGATTTGGCATAATTAATGTCTAATAGGGTGTACCCGCTAAACTGCGAGCGAGATGTCAAATCGTCGTCATTCGCTAACTCCATTATTGAATCAAAAGACGAATCTGCGTTGGGCAAGGATGTCAAGCGAGTGAGCTTCCAATGAGAATCTACCGGCCATTTTCCGAGAAATACGCCTGCAATAGCAAGAAATGCGTTCCCGAGGAAATACGCCTTGTCTTCGCTGAAGCATGAGACGAAAAATCTCGTGTTCATTCTTTTGTGCGATTCTGAAACAGGAATTGTAATAATCTTGCCAATGGAAGAGTGTTTAAAAAAGGTCGTACGCCTGCAATGTTTGCGTGCAGTTTTTGTTGAACTACTCGCTTTTGGTTCATTTGAACCTAGAACAAAGCCATTTACAAGATATATTGATTTTGCCAAAGTAAAACTCTATTACATTCCGAAATTAACCAACATTGCGAACCTATAGCCCGCCAGTATGAACAAGCGAGAATAGAAGTGCTCCTAAACAAGGGGTATCTCCTCTCTGTGCCTTCGTGCCTCGGGGAAAAGCTCCCCCTCCTACCCCAACCTCTTCGGCCCCGCTTTCAGCACCTCCGGCGGGCATCCGTCCGCGAATTGCTTGAAGTTTTCGATGTATCTTGCGGCAAGCGCGTCGTACTTTTTCCAATATTCGTCCTTGCTCGCCCACGCCGCGGACGGGTCGAGAACGTCTTCCGGCACGTCCGGGCAACTTAACGGCACTTGGAACCCGAACAGCTTGTCGTTTCTGTATTTCACGCCTTCGAGCTTGCCTTCGAGCGCGGCGTTCAAAAGGTTGCGCGTGTGCTTGATCGAAATTCGCTTGCCCACGTTCCAGCCGCCTCCCACCCAACCGGTGTTGACGAGCCAGCATTGCGCGCCGTGATGAAGCGTCTTGTCGCGCAGCATATTCGCGTACTCATAGGGATGATGCACCATGAACGGCGCGCCGAAGCACGCGCTGAACGTTATCACCGGCTCGATGCCGAGGCCGATTTCGGTGCCCGCTATTTTCGAGGTGTATCCGCTGATGAAGTGATACATCGCCTCTTCGGGCGTCAGCCTGGCGATAGGCGGCAAAACGCCCTGCGCGTCGCAAGTAAGGAATATGATGTTCTTCGGATGCTCGCTTACGTAGCCATCCTCGATGACGTTCGGAATGAACTCGATGGGATATGCCGCCCGCGTGTTTTCGGTGTTTTTGTCGTCGTCAAGGTCGAGCCGCCTGCTCGCTCTGTCCCACACCACGTTTTCGAGGACAGTGCCGAATTTGCGCGTACATTCGTAAATCTGCGGCTCGTGCTCGCTAGAAAGCCGGATGACTTTCGCATAGCATCCGCCTTCGATGTTGAACACGCCGTGGTCGCTCCATCCGTGCTCGTCGTCGCCGATAAGCTTGCGCGACGGGTCGGCGGACAGCGTGGTCTTGCCCGTGCCCGAAAGCCCGAAGAACAGCGCCACGTCGCCTTGTTCGCCTACGTTCGCGCTGCAGTGCATCGAAAGCACGCCTTCGAGCGGCAGAAGATAGTTCATCACGGTGAAAATCGTTTTCTTGATTTCGCCGCCGTAACTGGTGTTGCAAATCAGAGCCAGCCGCTCGGCGAAATTGAGGATTATCGCGGTGTCCGTGCGCGTGCCGTCGATTCGCGGGTCGAGCCTGAAACCGGTGGCCGCGATGATGGTGAATTCGGGCACGTGTTTTTTCAGAGCGTCCTTGTTCCGCTCGGTTATGAAAACGTTGCGGGCGAACAGGCTTTGCCAGGCCTTTTCGGTGATTATGCGTATGGGCATACGATACTGCGGGTCGGCGCCGGCATAGCAGTCTTGAACGAACAACTCCTCGCCTTGCAGGTACGCCTGAACGCGGGCGAACAAGACGTCGAATTTTTCCGGGTCGTAGGGCCGGTTGTATGCGCCCCACCAAATCCGGTCGTCGCTGCTAGGCTCTTTCACGGTGAACTTGTCCTGCGCGGCGCGCGCGCTCCACTTGCCCGTATTCACGATAAGCGGGCCGCCGTGGACGACGTTAGCCTCGCCCCGGAACACCGCTTCTTCGTACAGCGCCGATGTCGGCAAATTCCAAAAGACGCGGTCGAGTTCCATGAGCCCGTGGTTTTCGAGCCCGAAATCGCTTTTGAACTCGGTTGCCTGCTTCACCGCCGGCGTATCGAATTCCAAATATTTGGTCATGCCCAGTCCCTCACGAGTTTTCTTTCCCCGATGTAAAGCTCGTTCGGCGCATTCGGGTCGAGCGCCCACTTCATACGTTCGATACCTTCGGTAATGTCCTTTACGGTTCCGCAGGTGGACAGCCGCAGGTATCCTTCCATACCGAACTCGGCGCCCGGTACTACAACCACGCGCACTTTGTCCAAAAGAAACTTGGACAGCGCGACGGAGTCCTTTCCATAATAACTGAAATCCGGAAAACTGTAAAAAGTGCCGTCCGGAGGTGTTATATGCACGCCGTCGAAACCGCGCAGTTCCTGTACCATAACCCGGCAGTTGTTTTCAAGAGTGACTCGCAGGCTCTCCACCGCGCACTGCACGCCCGAAATCGCCGCCGTGGCCGCGTGCTGCAAAAGCGCGGACGGGCCGCTCGTCTGGTGGCTCTGTATGTTCGTCGCTACGTGAATCAGCTCTTTGTTCGCCACCGCCCAGCCGATTCTGAATCCCGTCATCGCGTACTGCTTCGATACGCCGTTGATGATGATCAGCTTGCTGTCCTCGCCGGTCTGCTTCGCGAACTTCCAGCAGTTGATGGGCTTTTTATCGCCGAACACGAGCCGGTGATAAATATCGTCCATAATCAGATAAAGCCCGCGCTTCTCGCAGAAATCCACGATTTCGGCGATGAACTCCTCGGAATACATGATTCCCGACGGATTGTTCGGGCTGTTGATAATGACCGCCTTCGTATAGCTTGTCACCACGCGTTCGATGTCCTGAAGCCGGGGATGAAACGTGCCGTCTTCGGGAAGTACCGGCACGGGAATCGCTCCGCAAAGCCGCACCATGTCGGGATAGCTCACCCAGTACGGCGCGGGGAAAATGCACTCTTCCTGCGGGTTCAAAATCGCTTGCAGAATGCACATAAGCGACTGCTTCGCGCCGCCCGACGCCATC
>JAANMV010001154.1_pt1 | contig 30008 bp, 34 predicted proteins | sample 7279661 | NCBI WGS metagenome assembly JAANMV01 (sample SAMN14094540, study PRJNA606508) | bioreactor metagenome | isolation source: A lab-scale SPAN reactor treating ammonium-rich wastewater day 121 | place: Ireland: Galway | collected 2017-05-16
GGGAGAGATAGAGGGAGAGATAGAGGGAGAGATAGAGGGAGAGATAGAGGGAGAGATAGAGGGAGAGATAGAGGGAGAGATAGAGGGAGAGATAGAGGGGGAGATAGAGGGGAGGGGGGGGGCGTGGTGCGTGGTGCGAAGGGACTCGCATTTTACCGCAGGTCGGCGGTTTCGCCTGCATGGGCGGAAGCGGCATGCGTCCTGCGCCCGACTTATCCCTTTGTGATGTGCGCGGGTATAATCAAGGGCATGAAACGCTTGCTCTGGGTGCTTGGGATGTTTCTGGCGGCCGCGTGTGTCGCCCCTCCTGTCGTCACGCCCGCGCCCACCCCGGCCCCCTCCACACCCATGCCCACGGTCGCGCCCAGCCCCCCCTCCCCCCCAGAGCCTGCGACCCTGACCCTGTGGCTGCCCGATTGGATGCTGCTGGAAAACCGGGCCGCGGCCGCCCTGCTGCAAGAACGGATCGACATCTTTGCCGCCGAACAAGGGATCGCGGTGACCCTGCTGCCCAAGCTGCCGCGGGGGCAGGCCGGGCTGTTCGATTTTCTCAGCGTCACCTACCCGGTGGCGCCCGGCCTGCTGCCCGACCTGATGGCGCTGCCCTTTAGTGATGTCGGCCCGGCGACCAACGCCGGATTCTTGCAGCCGCTGCAAGGGATTTTGCCCGAAACCCTGCGCGAGCCGCTCTTCCCGGCCGCGCAGATCGTGGCCGTGCGGGAGCAAGGATGGATGGCGCAGCCCTTCCTGGCCGATTTCGAACACCTGGCCTTCCAGCCGGCCGCGCTCTCCGACCCACCGGTGGACTGGCGCATTCTGCTCGAATCGAACACCATCTACGCCTTTCCCACCGGCAGTGTAGAATCGCCCCTGTCCGACGCCATCGTCCTGCACTATCTCAGCGTGCTGGCCGGCGCCGAACCGCGCAACGAGGCGGCCCTGCGCACCCTGCTCACCTTCTACGCCAACGCCGGCGCGGGCGGACGCCTCGATCTGGCGGCGCCGGCCAGCAGCGCGGGCGAGACCTGGCTGCGCCTGCAACAGGGCAATGTCACCCTGGGCCACACCACCGCCCACCTGTGGCTGAGCAACCCCGAACAGGCCAGCGTACTGCGTTTCGGGCCGGTGCCCACCGCAGACAGCACCCCGCGTTACATCACCCGTGGCTGGGCCTTTGGCATCGTCACCGTCGACGCGCAACGACAACAACGGGCCGCTCAACTGCTGGCGCACCTGCTCGCCCCCGATTTCCTGGCGCAGTGGGCCTACACCGCCCATTACCTGCCCGCGGATCGGGCCACCCTGGCCCGCTGGCCGCAAAGCTCCTTCCGCACCTTCGCCGCCGAGGCGTTGGAAAACGCCATCCTCCGCCCCACCTGGAGCAATGACCCGGAACTGGCGCGCATCTTGCAGCGCGCGGCGCAGGATGTCCTGCGCGGGATGCAGCCCGCCGCCGCCGCTGCCGCCGCCGCTGCCGCCTGGTAACCCCCCTTTGCCTATGGATCATCTCTACACCCCCTGGCGTTGGGAGTACATCGTGAACCCTAAACCTGCCGACTGCCCCTTCTGCGCGTATCTGAGCCAGGGGCCTGACCATGACGCCGAAAATTTGCTGCTGCTGCGAACGGCCCGCGCCTTTGCCCTCCTCAATCGCTTTCCCTACAACAATGGGCATCTGCTGGTGATGCCCACCGCCCACATCAGCGATCTGACCGCCATCGACCCGGACACCCAGGCCGAATTGATGCATCTCACCAGCTATTGCACCGAGCTGTTGCAGCAGGTCTATCGCCCGCACGGCTTCAACATCGGCATCAACCTGGGCCAGGCCGCGGGCGCGGGCATGGCCGCGCACCTGCACATCCACATCGTGCCCCGCTGGCAGGGCGATGCCAACTTCATGCCGGTGATCGGCCAGACGCTGACCCTGCCCGAAACCCTATCCCAGACCTACCAGCGCCTGCGCCAGGCCCTGCTACACCATCCCTTCCCAGGAGCGGCGCAGGAATAGGCCGCGGGCCTGTCGCCAGCGCGCCCCCCTTCAGCCCCACGGAGCACGCACCATGTCCAGGCAGCGCATTATCCATCCCCCCACCGGCCGCGAACTGACCTGCAAGAACTGGCTGATCGAGGCCGCGTACCGCATGATCCAACACAACCTGGATCCAGATGTGGCCGAAGACCCCGCCGAGTTGATTGTCTACGGCGGGCGGGGCAAGGCCGCGCGCGATTGGGCCAGCTTCGATGCCATCTTGCACACGCTGCGCCACCTGGAGCCGGACGAGACCCTGCTGGTGCAGTCGGGCAAGCCGGTGGCCGTGTTCAAATCGCATGAGGACGCGCCGCGCGTGCTCATCGCCAACAGCAATCTCGTGCCCAAATGGGCCACCTGGGAACATTTCGACGCCTTGGACCGCAAGGGCCTGATCATGTACGGGCAGATGACCGCGGGATCGTGGATCTACATCGGCACGCAGGGCATCTTGCAGGGCACCTACGAGACGCTGGCGGCGCTGGCCAGCCAGCAGGGTTGGCGCTCGCTCAAGGGCAAGTTCGTGCTCACTGCCGGGCTGGGGGGCATGGGCGGGGCGCAGCCCCTGGCCGTGACCATGAACGAGGGCGTGGCTCTGGTGGTGGAGATCGACGCGCAGCGGGCGCAGCGGCGGCTGGAAACCGCGTATCTGGACGAATTGACCGACGACCTGGAAGAGGCGATGACCCGCGTGGAAGAGGCCGTGGCCGCGGGCCGACCCCTCTCCGTCGGGTTGATCGGCAACGCCGCCGAGGTGCTGCCCGAATTGGCGGCCCGCGGCGTCCGCCCGGACGTGGTCACCGACCAGACCTCGGCCCACGACCCCCTCTATTACTACCCGCCGGGCATGACTCTGCACGAAGCCTGGGCCTGGCGGCAGCGTGATCCAGAAGCCTTCAAACAGGCGGCGATGGCGGCGATGGCGCGGCATGTGCAGGCGATGCTGGCCTTCCAACGCCAGGGCGCGATCGTGTTCGATTACGGCAACAACCTGCGGCAGATGGCTTTCGATGCCGGCGTCAGCGATGCCTTCGACTATCCCGGCTTCGTGCCCGCGTTCATCCGCCCCCTCTTTTGCCTGGGCAAAGGCCCTTTCCGCTGGGTGGCGCTCTCCGGCGACCCGGCGGACATCTATCGCACCGATCAGGCCATGATCGACCTCTTCCCGGAGAATGAGGCGTTGGTGCGCTGGATCAAGATGGCGCAGCAGCGGGTGAAATTCCAGGGCCTGCCCAGCCGCATCTGCTGGCTGGGCTATGGCGAGCGGGAGCGGGCCGGGCTGCTCTTCAACGATCTGGTGGCGGCGGGCGAGGTGTCCGCGCCCATTGCCATTGGCCGCGACCATTTGGACGCCGGCTCGGTGGCCAGCCCCAACCGCGAAACCGAGGGCATGGCCGACGGCTCGGACGCGGTCAGCGATTGGCCCATCCTCAATGCCCTGATCAACGCCGTGGGCGGGGCCACCTGGGTCAGTTTTCATCATGGCGGCGGCGTGGGCATGGGCTACAGCCAGCACGCCGGCCAGGTGATCGTGGCCGATGGCACGCCGGCGGCGGCGCGACGCCTGCAGCGGGTGCTGACGACCGATCCCGGCATGGGCGTCGTCCGCCACGCTGACGCCGGCTACCCCGAAGCCATCGCCTTCGCCCGCCAGAGCGGGATCAAGATGCCGATGCTGTGAGCAGGCCGCGACGGGCTATCCTACTCTGCCAGTGGAAGCCACTTCGTGCGCGGCCTGCGCGGCCAGGGGGATGAGCTGGCCCAGGAAGGCGAAGCGCTGATCCTGCGTTTGCCCACGCAGGTAGCGAATATAGATCTGGGCGAGGATCACCGTCACCCGGAAGAGGCCCAGGGCGTGATAGAAGCGGATGTGCGAAAGGTCGCGCCCGGTGCGGGCGGCGTACCGCTGCACCAACTCGCCGCGGGTGAGAAAACGGCTATCGCCCACCGGCATCATCGCCATCATCTGCATGGCCGGCGGATCCTCCGGCTCGGTCCAATAGGTGAGCAGCGCGCCCAGGTCGCTGAGCGGGTCGCCCAGCGTGCACATATCCCAGTCGAAGACCGCCACCACGCGGCCCGGATGCGTGGGATCGAGCATGACGTTGTCGAGTTTGTAGTCGTTGTGCACGAGGGTGGGCGGGGGCGCGGGTGGTTGGTGGGCCAGCAGCCAGGTGTAGACCGCGGCCATCTCCGGCAGATCCGCGGATTTGGCGGCCTGCCAGCGCCGTTGCCAGCCTTCGATCTGGCGGGTGATGAACCCCTCCGGCTTGCCCAGCCCGGCCAGGCCGAGGGCCGCGTAATCTACCGCGTGCAGATCGGCCAGCGCGTCGACCAAGGCCTCGCTCATCTGCCGGGGCGCGGCGGGCAGGTGGGCAAATTCGGGGGGCAGGCTGCGGCGCACGACGATCCCGCGGCGGCGTTCCATCACGAAGAAGGGCGCGCCGATCACGCCCGCGTCCTCGCAGAAGAGAAAGGCCCGCGGCGCGGGGGGGAAGGCCTGGTGCAGGGCGGCCAGCACCCTGTATTCGCGGCTCATATCGTGGGCCGAAGCCGCCACCGGGCCCAGGGGCGGACGGCGCAGCACATATTCCTGGCCGGCGAAGTCGAGCAGATAGGTGAGGTTGGCCACGCCGCCGCCGAACTGGCGCACGGTCAGGGGCTGATCTGCACCCGGCAGGCGCTCGCGCAGATAGGCGTGCAGGCGGGCCTCGTCGAAGTGTTCGTCCGGGCGGACGGGGATGGTGTCAGGGGGCAAGGGGCAGGGGGCAAGGGGCAGGTGTCAGGTGTCAGGTGTCAGGTGTCAGGTGTCAAGTGTCAAGTGTCAGGTGTCTGGTGTCTGGGGGCAGGGGGGGTTAGCGCAGGGTGCGGCCGAAGGGGATGAGGGCCATCGGGATCAGCTTGATGTGCTGCTTGGCAAAGGGCAGGCCGATGATGGTGATGGCCAGGACGATGGCATGCGCCAGGTGGGCGAGGGCGATCTCCCAGCCGAAGAGCACGACCCAAAGGATGTTGAAGATCATATTGAGTCCGCCCCAGGCGTCTTCGGTTTCTACCACGCTCTTGCCAAAGGGCGCAAACGTGGCAAACCCCAGTTTGATCGATTGCAGGCCGAAGGGGATGCCGATGATGGTCAGGCAGATCAACAGCCCGCCGATGATGTAGCCCAGTCCGGCCAGAAATCCGCCGAAAATGAGCCAGATGATGTTGCCGATGAAACTCATGGTGTGCTCCTGAGGGGGTGGGTGGTTTGTTGGTTGGGTGGTTGGTTGGGTGGTTGGTTGGGTGGTTTGTTGGTTGGTTTGTTGGTTGGTTTGTTGGTTGGTTTGTTGGTTGGTTTGTTGGTTGGTTTGTTTGTTGGTTGGTTGGTTGGTTTGTTGGTTGGTTGGTTGGTTGGTTGGTTGGGTGGGTGGGGGATATTGTAATGGTTTTACGAGGGGGGGGCGAATCGAGTCGCGGGTTGGCGGGGAGTGTGGTAGGATGGTTCTTGCCGTTGGGCGCTGCACGGAATGCCCGCGGTCGCTCCTCCGCCCCCGATGGCCACGCCGGCCAGATGCCTGTCCCATGCCCTCCCCTGCCTCGACGCATGCTCCTGTCAAACCCTTCCTGAAATGGGCCGGGGGCAAGCGCCAGTTGCTGCCGCAATTCGCCGCGTATTATCCGCCGGAACTGGCCGCGGGCGAATTGTCGCGCTATGTGGAGCCATTTCTGGGCGGCGGCGCGGTGTTCCTGGACGTGGCGCAGCGTTTCCCCATCCAACAGGCCTTTCTCTTCGACATCAACCCCGAGTTGATCCTGGTCTACCGCGTGGTGCAGCAGGCGCCGACGGCGTTGATCGACCAATTGCAGGCGCAGGCGCAGGCCTATCTTGCCCGCACGCCCGCGGGCCGGGCAGAGTATTTTTACGCGCTGCGTGCGGCCTACAATGCCCGCCGCGCCAGCATCGACCACACCCGCTTTTCCGACGCCTGGATCGACCGCGCAGCCCAGATGATCTTCCTGAACAAGACCTGTTTCAACGGCCTGTACCGGGTGAACGCGCGCGGCGAGTTCAACACGCCGATGGGCCGCTACTCCCGCCCCGCTATCCTCGATCCGGAGGGGCTGACCGCGGCCTCAGAACTGTTGCAGCGGGCGGAGGTGCGGGTCGGACATTTCCGCGACGCTGCCGCGGTGATCGATGATCACACCTTCGTCTATTTCGACCCGCCCTACCGCCCCCTCAGCGCCACCGCCCACTTCACCGCCTACGCGGCCCAGCGTTTCGACGACGCAGACCAGACCAGCCTGGCCCAGTTCTTCGCCCATCTCCACGCCACACGCAGGGCCAGGCTCATGCTCAGCAATTCCGATACCGCCGATGGCTTTTTCCAGAGGCTGTACACCGGCTTCAGCATCCACCGCGTGCAGGCCCACCGCATGATCAACGCCGACAGCGCCGCCCGCGGCAAGATCGCCGAATTATTGATAACCAATTACCCGCGCCCTCCCCTCGCCGCTCCGGAGACTGCCCCATGAACCGCGATCGCGCCCCCTACGAAACCTTGCTCATGGCCCTGTTCGTGACCCTGACCGCGCTGGCCGGCTGGCTGGCGCTGTTGCTGCTGCTGCGTTTGCTGCTGCGCGGGCTGGGCGCGCCCCTCGATTTCTGGGCCATGACCGAGGCCCTCTCCACCGCTCTGGCCGCGGCCGCGGTGTTCGGGGCCGGCATCGTCGCCTTCCGCGAGCTGCGCGAACAGGCGGAAAGCCGGCACATGGCCGTGGCCGACAAGCTCTTCACCGAACTGAACGCGCCCGAAAACATCGTCGCCCGCCGCTGGGTGATCCTGGAGCTGCCCGCGGACCCCGCGGCCACCCTGCCGGGGCTTGCGCGCGCGGACAAGGACAAAATCAAACAGGTGCTCAACTCCCTCGATCGCGTGGCCTTCCTCACCCAGCACAATTGGATCCCAGACGACATGATCATGGCCTGGATGAGCCCCATGATCCTGAAGACCTGGGACAAGCTGGAAGCGTACGTCGCGTATGAAAGCCAGCGCCGTCAGGAGCCAGATTACTACCGGCAGGTGCGCGCTCTGGCGCGGCGCTGCGACGCCTGGCGGCAGCGCACAGGGCTAGACGCAACCTACAAGATCGTCGATCACGCGTTATGAGGCAGAAGACGCGGGATCAGGGCTGATACAGATAGGTGTCGGGGTACCAGTCCTTCCAGCCAAACCAGAAGGAGGAAGTGGCGGGAATGCGTTCGAGCAGGGTCCCGGCCAGCGGGCCAGCGATGGCGACGCCATCGAACGCGCGCCACACGCTGCCTGTCTCGGCGTCGCTGAGCAGGGGCTGGGGCGCATCTTCGCTGTGCGAGGTGAAGGTCAAGGTTTGGCCCGCGACCTGGCGATGGAACACGGCCCCGGTGAAGTCCTCCCCGCGGAAGGCGACGAGCACCGGTTCGCCGGCCACGACAGCGTTGACCAGAGGGGCCTCGATCAGGGCGGCGTAGGGGAAGAACGCGGCCTGCTCCTGCACGCGGAAGCCGAGGCCCAGGGCTTTGGTGGGCAGCCGCGAATCGGCCAGGGTCTCGCCCAGCACGCCGGCCTCGTTGCTGCGAAAATAGGTTGTGTAGGGGTCGCGGGCGCCGAAATAGCCCTTGCGCAGCGCCTGCGTGCCGGGGTGCATCGCCTTCCACTGCGCCCAGGTGGTTTGCAGGGAAGCCAGGGGCGTCAGTTTGGCGCCGGCCAGTTCCCCTTCCACCGCCTGGCCCAGCATCTGGCTCCAGTAGGATTCGGTCTGGCGGTCATACATCACCAGCACATTCATGATCAACTTGCCGCTGACGCCGAAGGTGAGAGGCTCCGGATAGCTTTCCACATCTCGGGCATACACGATGCCCGTGAAGCAGAGGGGTCACCAGGTGACGGCGATGCGCCGTCCACCGACCGTGTCGTTGACGATCTCGCGGCTGCTGAGATAGGGGATGGAATAGGCGCGGGCGTCGCCGTCGATCTCGACGCCGATGACCAGTTCGTTGGGGTCATATTCGGCGTCCGCGTCTGCGGCAGACAGGAATTCGGGATCGAAGATGGCAGGGATGGCATCGCGGGGCAGCAGGCTGACGATCTTATATTCGGGCAGGGCAGGGGCGGTGGGGGTCGCAGGGGCAGCGGTGGGAACCGGTTCTGAGACAGGCGCGCAGGCAGCCAGCAGCGCGGCGGCGGCCAGAGATAGAATCAAAAAGATGAGGGGACGGGTGTGCATCGAGCCTCCGGGAATGTGTGGGCGGGGGCCGGTGGGGACCGGGTTCAGGTTTTGGAGGGGGCCACAGCCCCGAACCTTACGTAGTTGATACGGCGCTGCAACTGCGGTACACTGCGGAAGTGGGGCACAGGGCGCGCCGCGCTGGCGCGCGGCGCCTTGCACGCTGCTGCATGACCATCCACCGCCCACCATCCATCGGAGGTCGTTCTCCCTATGCTAGCCAAAGTTTACTCCTGCGCCGTGTTGGGACTCGATGGGCAGATCATCGAAGTGGAAATCGACAAAGGGGGCGGGGTGCCAAAATTCATCATGGTGGGGCTGCCCGACGCCGCCGTGCAAGAATCGCGGGTGCGGGTGCGCGCCGCGATCCGCAACAGCAGCCTCAACTTTCCCATGGGCCTCTACACCGTGAATCTGGCCCCGGCCGACCTGCCCAAGAGCGGCCCGGCTTATGATCTGCCCATTGCCGTGGGCGTGCTGGCGGCCACGCGGCAGGTGCCCCTCGATGCCCTGGAAAAGGCCATTTTCATCGGCGAATTGGCGTTGGATGGCAGCCTGCGTCACGTCAACGGCATCCTGCCCATGACCGATTACGCCCGGCGGCAGGGCTTTACCGCCCTGTATGTGCCCGCGGTGGACGCGGCCGAGGCCGCGCTGATCGAGAACATCGCGGTCATTCCGGTCGATCATCTCAGCCAGCTCGTCAACCACCTCAGCGGGGTGGTTCCCATCCTGCCGCAGCAGCGCCTGCCCGACGACCTGCAACCGCAGGACGTCTACCCTGTGGATCTGGCCGATGTCAAGGGGCAGGAGCATGTGAAACGGGCGCTGGAGGTGGCGGCCGCGGGCGGGCACAATATGCTGATGAGCGGACCGCCCGGCGCGGGCAAGACGCTGCTGGCCCGCTGTCTGCCCACCATCCTGCCCCGGCTCAGCGAGGAGGAGGCGCTGGATGTCACCCGCGTCTACTCGGTGGCTGATCAGCTGCCGGCGGAGACGCCGCTGGTGCGCGCCCGGCCCTTCCGCTCGCCCCACCACACCATCTCCTACGCCGGCTTGATCGGGGGTGGACGCTGGCCGCGGCCGGGGGAGATCAGCCTGGCGCATCGCGGGGTGCTTTTCCTGGATGAACTGCCGGAGTTTGGCAGCAAGATGTTGGAGATGTTGCGCCAGCCCCTGGAAGACAAGCAGATCACCCTGTCGCGAGCGGCGGGCGCGGTCACCTTTCCCACCAATTTCATGCTGGTGGCCAGCATGAACCCCTGCCCCTGCGGCTATTACGGCGACAGCCAGCGCGCCTGCACCTGCGCCAACGCCCTGGTGCAGAACTATCAGAAGCGCATCTCCGGCCCCCTGCTCGACCGCATCGACATCCACGTGCAGGTGCCGCGCGTCGAGTACGCCAAATTGACCGACAGCACCCGGGGGGAGTCCTCCGCCGCGGTGCGGGAGCGGGTGCAGCGGGCGCGCAGTCTGCAGATCGAGCGGCTGCGCCCGACGCCTCACGCCTCCTGCAATGCGGACATGGGGCCGACGGAGGTGCGCCAATTTTGCCCGCTGGACGAGGCCGGTCACCAATTGATCGGCGCGGCCATGCGCCAGTTGGGGCTAAGCGCCCGCGCCTACCACCGCGTGCTCAAGCTGGCCCGCACCATTGCCGATCTTGTGGGCAGCGAGCGCATCGAACGGGCCCACATCGCCGAGGCGATCCAATACCGGCCGCGACAGCAAGAGTATTGAGGGGGGACGCCTGCTCACTCCGCCCGCGGGATGACGATCCACATCAGCAGGTAGGGCACCAGGCCCGGCAGGCCGCCGGGGATGAGTAGAATGAGGAAGAGCAGGCGAAACCAGAAGACATGAATGCCGAAAAAGGCTGCCAGGCCGCCGCAAACACCGGCGACCATGCCATCCTGTCGGCGCAGTTTGCGATAGCTGGTGGACATGGGTGGGAAGATCCTGAGAGGAGAGGGGAAGGGAAGGAAAAGGTGGTGCGTGCACCGATCTTTTCCCTTCTACGCCGATTCGCCGGCGCGGGTTTCCGCCTCTGTCCACGCGGTTCTGGGCGATGGCGTGATCGATCTCCGCCTGGTTCATAGCTGAGCGCGTCGTAGGCCTGCGCCAGACGTCCTCCGGCGCGCACAGCCTCGCTGCGAAACACTTTGAGCCGGCCGCGGCCCTTGACGTCGGCCCTGAACTCGTGCAGCAGCGCCCGCTGGCGCAGCCGCTCCAGGTCATGGGGGCCGCTTTCGTTTACGGCGAATACTGGTTGGATCGTGACTGGTTGTAGTATAATTTCATCGTCAGCGACAGGATCAAACAACGTTTCTGCTGCGACTATCCGCAGATACGTGATCGTCGAGGTATGTTCCCATGACAACGAAAACAGGTATCGCCATTCAGGATCAGCGTTTGGACGATATGATCCAGCGCATTCTAGCAGCGGGCAACCCGCAGAAGATCGTCCTGTTTGGATCGCGGGCCAGTGACAAAGCCAGGGCCGATAGCGATTACGATCTGCTGTTGATCGAGCCATCGACCTTGCCGCGCTACAAGCGTGCAGCCAGATACCGGCGCGCCTTGATCGGCGCAGCTCCGGCCAAGGACATCCTGGTCTGGACACCTGCCGAGGTGGAGGCGTGGTCGGGTGTTCCGAACGCGTTTATCACTACCGTCATGCGAGAAGGGGTTGTGCTCTATGAACGACAAGTTTGATCTGGTGCGCGGCTGGGCAGACGGCGACTCCATCACCCGGTTTCCATCCGCATCGACGCGTGGTCGTAGACCATCAGCAGGTCGGCGTCTTCCTGCACCGCCCGCTGCGGCAGGCGCTGGGCCGCGGCGACGATCAAACGAGTCAATCCTGTGTGGCGCTGCGGCTGGGGTTGGTTTGCTGGAGGAACCGCTCGATCTCCGCCAGTACCCTGGGAAGGTCCGTTGCTGGATCGCCGGTCAAGGAGGAGGCCGCCAGCCGGCCGAATTCGTCGTGGAAGTGATGAGGAAAGTTGGCCCCCTGTTCGGGGTGATGTGGCGCGTTATCCCAGCGTAAAACCGGCTCACCCTGCCGGAACAGTTGATACGCATAACGGGTGTGGCGGCTGTTGTGGTTGATCCAAACCTGAAGCGTCAGATCCGAGGTCACCCCGGCGCGGAGCTTGGCTCGAAACGCATCGCTGCCGTACGGGATCAGTTCGATGACCTGCAGTTGATGAACGATCGCGGACTCCGCCAGGATGCGTTGCACCTCATCGTACATCGCTGCGCTGGACCTCTGCTTTCACCTGGCGCCAGCTCTCCAGCATGTCCAATAGCGACTCCCACTCCATCCACTCATCCTCATCGGCAAGGGTCGCCTGCCCGGCCAGGGATTGGCTGTACAGGGTAAAGGACTGGCCATGCTTCTTCTCGAGGCGACGCACCTGCGTCTGCGCCCAGGTAATGCGCCGGTCGATGTAGTCCAGCACGATGTGTTTGAGCGCCAGATCTGACGATGGATAGAAGCCGGCGCGCACCAAGGGTTCGGTAATCAAGGGGATAGTCTGGGCAAGCTGGTACGTAGACATGGGTCACCTCAATGCTGAACGCGGGCTATGCTAGTTCATGCGGTACTGCTTCTGCATTTTAGCCGATCGGGGGCAGCCTGTCCATTGATCGCCGCCCCTTGTCAGGTGAGGCCCCCCGACACAACGGTTACAGCGCGCAGCAGGTCGTTGAAGGGCCGGTCGTTGCCATGAGCGGTCATGGCAGCTTCCAGCAGCCAGCGCAACAACGAAGGATCGGTCGCAGTATGGGGTCGGCGAAAGTCAGCAGCTCGTAGCCGCGGGCGCCCAACGCGGCCAGCACCTGCTCCTCCAGCAGCAAGTCGTCCGGGTCGGCGACCAGGCTCAGGTAAGCCGTGGCGGGTTGGAAATGCCGCAAAACCAGATCGCGCCACGTGGTCATGCCGGCAGGCAGGAACGGGCAGCGCTCATGCCCTAGTCAGGTCCAGCCTTTGGCGGCGCTGGATCTCGCCGAGCTGGATAACCAGGCGCAACGCCTCGTTCACAGCAGTCTCATCCGGAAAGGCCTTGGCAACGTCGGGATCAAGCAACACGAGATTGGTGCCTGCCCGATAGCGTTCCACGTATTTGCCGCGTACGCCATCCTTCAGGAGCACGCGAAGGTCGTATTCCGGTCTCAATTCGTCGTCCATCTCAGTCATATCATCCTTCTTCATAGGCCTGTCGTTCGATGCGAGTCAGATCGCGCGCACTGATGATGCGCAGTCGATCTCCGCGTTCGGCAAAAGAGACGATCAGCAAGCGCCCCTGGTGCGATGCGCCGACAATTAGGAAGCGGGCCTCATCGATGGAGTGATCAGGATCCGGCACGGTTCGGCTCAGCGGATCATCGAACACCGTGGCAGCCTCGGAGAATGAGACGCGATGCTTCTGCACATTCCTGGCTGCCTTCTGCGGGTTCCACTCGAAGTCCATTGTTCGACACCGATTCTGATCATGCCGCTAAAAATGGAGGGAGCTTGTCAATTCCAAACATCGTCTCTGACCCCGCAGTGTACCCCGAAGCGGCGGCACCGTCAAGCGGTTTCCATCCGCATCGACGCGTGGTCGTAGACCATCAGCAGGTCGGCGTCTTCCTGCACCGCCCGCTGCGGCAGGCGCTGGGCCGCGGTGGAACAAGGTAGGATGATCGTTGAACGGTGAGCGGTGACCCTGGCTCGCCGGTTCCAAGGGTGGGCGAGCGGTGGGATAGGTTTCGTAACAACAGTGGGTTTTAACCCAGCTCGACCAACCCCATGATCTCCTCAAGCACTTCGGCGAGGCTGGGTGCATTTGACGGGATGACCATCTGTTCGCTGCCTGCATGTTTGTGGTGGGGATAGGTCAGCAGGTTCAGCTTCTTGTGATGGCCGGTGTTGTCATACCGGAAAACCAGCGATTGCTCGGCGTCCATGTACTGGTAGACGTACGTAAAGCGGTCTACCTCATCTTCCACGTCCACAAGCTCACGCAGGTGCAGCATAGAGCCATCGACAAAGAAAAGCTCCCCGCGAATGAAGCCCGTGTGCCGTGTGCGCTTGTCGTAGGTTACGTTCGATGACTGCACGATAGCGCAGGCTTCGATCAACTCACCGATCTGTCGAAAATAGCTTTCAATGGCCAAACTTGATCCCCCGGTAGGCATCGGCTTTCTCGCGCAGCCGGCTCAACAGCCGGTACTCGCCAATCCACTCGACAAACTCCAGGGTCTCTGGTAGTTCATCATTTTCATAGCGTTGCACAAAGTGCGCGCTGGTCATGCCATGGGCAGCTTCGTACCCACGGATATTTTTCTCCGTGCGCTGGATCGCAGCCTCCAACATGCGCAACTCGTTGTTCAACGCAGCCTCCACGAGAGGCCGGAGCGGCCGCTGGGCAGTCGTCGTTAGTGTCAGTTGGTTCATCAATCGTTCCTCAGCCGAAGTTCTTGGCCGTTGCCGGGATGTCCAGGGGGAATGGCTGGGCTGCATCTCGCTTGCCATCGCCTCCGACCCGCAGTGTACCCCGAAGCGGCGGCACCGTCAAGCCGTTTCCATCCGCATCGCCGCGTGGTCGTAGACCATCAGCAGGTCGGCGTCTTCCTGCACCGCCCGCTGCGGCAGGCGCTGGGCCGCGGCGACGATGATGTCCCGCGTCGCCGCGGCTTCGATGGCGTGGCCGTTTCTCGTGATCATCGGTTGGAAACCGACGGGGAATCGGAAGAGCCAGCGGACGAGCTAACCACGGCATCGAGCATCTCTTGCAGCCAGGGATCCAGAACCTGCCGCACCTCAGGATAGGCTGGTATTTCAGCCATGAGGCCGGCCAGGTCGGTCGTCCAGACGGGCTCGACGGCTGCCAGATGGTGAGCAATGCTTGCCTGGGCCAGATCAATCCCCACAACGCCCAGCTTGCGCGGTACAAGTTGAGCCACTTGGGACGCCTCAGCCAGCTTGTGGCCCGCTATCACCCACAGATCATACACATCGCGCGGCGCCTGACGCATGGAGAGCGCCCGCAGTTTCTCAGCAGCGATCTCCGCGACATGCATCACGCGCACCGGGTAGGCGTCGCCATACGGAGACTTGGCCAGCATCTGAACCGGCGCCAGAAGAACCGGCTCGCGAAAACTGATATCCAGCTTGATGGAGTTGACGTAGCTCAGCGGCCCCAGGTAGCGCAGCCGGGTGATGGTCAATGCGTCGTGAAACAGCTTGTACTCGGCGACGACCGCGTCGATCTCGACAACCTCGACGGCCGGACGCAGCTCGTCGATGGTCACAGGCCGGCTGGCGGTGAAGTCCAGATCCAGAGAGAGGCGGGTCGCAACATGAAACTTGTGTAGCGCTGTGCCGCCCTTGAGCACCAGGGTTTGGCGAAGTTCCTCGTGCGCGCTGATCGAACGCAGGACAAGATCGAGGACGTATTCCTTCTCCACGAAGCCCAGGTTGAGCTTGCGCCGCGCAGCCATGCGCCGCAGTTCATCGCGACTGACCATCAGGTTTCCATCCAGCCCAGCAACTGCTCAGGCGGCACATTCAGACGCAACCGCCAGTTGCGATCATAGGGGCCCGCAGCCGGCAGACGAGGATCGAGACGAGCAAAACCGGCCGACAGACCACGCTGCCAGTCCGCCATGGCAGCGGCCCACCCGGCGTCAGGAAAGCGCGCCGGCAGATCGAGCTGCTCAGCCAGGTAGCCGAGGCGCTTGACGATGGCCTGGTTGCCCAGGCGGGTCGCATACTCGGCCAGTCTGGCCGGCGGCGCATCGGCGCGTCGGGCATAGCCAGCAAGCCCCTTGGCAGCTTCGACGATGCCGCCGCAGAGATCAGGGCGATCCAGGCAGTCCACCACCGTGCGCGCCGGGTCGGTGATGACCACGGGCTGATCCTCGATCAGTACGGTGATCAGGCCGAAGAAGCGCTCGGGCGCAACGGCTACGAACTGGCAGCGAAAACCCAGATCCGCGATCGCCACATTCCGTCGCCGCGCGGGGCTGATGACCGTCACTGTGTGGGGCAACTGCTCGGTGAAGCCGTGGTAGTGCAGCGCAGACCAGTAGCCGATGGCATAGGGATCGACGAGGCGGCTGGCCAGCACAAACTCATGGGCCGTGTATAGGCCCTCCATGCCGGCTGCCAGGGGCAGGATGAGATACTTGCCGCGCTCCAGCCGCAACAGCCAGCGTTTGCGCGCCAGGCTCGAAAGCAGTCGCAGCAGGTTCGCGCCCTGGCCGTTGGCCGCCGCCTGGGCGTCCTCAACAGTAAACACGGTCTTACCGGCCACGCTGAGCGCGTTGAGCAGGCGCGTTTCCTGGGTGCTCAATGTTCGTATATTCTGTGTGTTCATAATATCAATATTTGACTATCATTGTAGCACAGAAAATACATTATTACAAGGAAAACGCCAGCGGCCCAGCCGCATCGCCGCGTGGTCGTAGACCATCAGCAGGTCGGCGTCTTCCTGCACCGCCCGATCGAGCAGGCGTCGATGGGGAAGCCCTCGCTGGCGGCGGAAGGCGGGGGCGGTCAGCCTGGCGCGGAGGCGTTCGAGGTAGGCTGCACGTTCGGTTTCAGCGCTTTGAGTGGCATCCGCGCTAGGGAGTTATTGCTGCCAGAGGTCGCCCAGGCGCTGGCGGCCGGCCTCCAAAGCTTGGTGTTCCAGGAAGCGCTTGATGGTTGTCCACGACGCGCGTTCGATCATCTGTGGCATCGTGGTAGCCTCAGCATCGATGAAATAGGTCAAGGCGCGCACGGCGCTGACGGCAAAGGTACGTACCGAAGCGTATTTGGCAGCCGCCACCTCGAACAGGCGCTCCAATGGAGTGCGCTGCAAGATGAAATACAGATCGATATAGTCCTTGCGGGTGCCCCGCGCCATGATGGCCGCCAACTTCATGGCGCCGATCTCCTCCACAGTGGCAACAGGCACCCCTTCCAGCAAAAACGGCTCCTGAACCAAGGGATAAAACGCTAACCGGAAGAAGCTGACGCCCACACCTTGCCAGGTGGCGACAAAGGTCATGTCCTTGTCATGGGTGATGACCAAAGAGGGATCGGCGAAAGCAGCTTGCATGACGGCTCGTTCGTCGGCAGCGACGGCAGCGGCAGCGGGGGAGAAGAAATCAAGATCGACCGAAAAGCGATGACCGAGATGCAGCGCCAGCCCTGTGCCGCCGGCCAGGTAGTAACGCTGGATGAAAGGCAGGCCAGCAGCCCTATGAAACGCAGCGCGCGTCTTGGGTGTCAGCGCCTCCCAATGGGGCGTTAATAGGGCCATACCTGCCGGGCCTCCTCAGCGAAGGGCGAGCGCCGCCAGCGTCGCACGCCCAGCAGCTTGCGCCAATAGGTGAAGGCCGCGGCCGACAGCAAACGCTCGCCGTGCCGGCGCAGGAACTGGCGCGTATGCTCTACGCCATAGGTCGCCAACAGCCAGCGCACCTCCTCCCACGTCCCAAACTCCAGGGTACGCTGGATGATCAAGTCGGCGTCCTGATCGCAATCCAGGTGGGCGGGGTCGTATTCCTGGAAGTGCGGCCACAGACCGCTGGGGATGCTGGCGATGGTCATGGCGGGTCGGTACAGGCTCAGCGATTGCCCATAAAGATGTTGACAGGTGCATTATAGCACTGTTCGATATTGCGCCCAAGCGTGCGGTTGTCGCCATCCCTAACCGCATCGCCGCGTGGTCGTAGACCATCAGCAGGTCGGCGTCTTCCTGCACCACCCGCTGCGGCAGGCGCTGGGCCGCGGCGTGCGCGCCTCGGCTCGCAGGGCAGCCAATTGCTGGCTAGTTCGATTGCCCTGGCGGTACCACCTGCACCATCGTCATCTCCTGACCCTGCTGGTAGACCTGCAAGCGCGGTGATTGCGTAACCTGGCCGGCGCCAGGCCCAAGGTCGAAGGGAAATAGCTCCACTGCACGCAGCAGGTCGTTGAGGGGCCGGTCGCTGCCATGAGCGGTCATGGCAGCTTCCAGCAACCAGCGCAACAACGAAGGATCGGTCGCAGTATGGGGTTGGCGAAAGTCAGCAGATCGTAGCCGCGCGCGTTCAGCGCGGCCAGCACCTGCTCCTCCAGCAGCAGGCCGTCAGGGTCGGCGACCAGGCTCTGGTGACCGGTGGCGGGTTGGAAGTGCCGCAAAACCAGATCGCGCCACGTGGTCATGCCGGCAGCACCGGATCGAACGAGAAGGCAGCCACCATGGCGGCGATTGCCTCATTGGGCACCTCTCTGGCGCAGTAGATCGAACGCATGTCGTCCTCCCGCTCCAGGCGAGCGATCTGCCAGTTCGCCTGGATTTCAGCGGGGGCGATGGGACGGCGCACTTCTTTGCGTCGCAGCAGCGCAACGACTTCGCCAAGATCGATGGAGTAGGCATCCAGGATCAGGTACAGATCGTAGAAATCGCGGTAGCGGGCCCTTTGGCTGGCAGCCCGCACCTTCTCCGCGCAGATCTCGCGCAGGTCCATCACGTTCACCGTGAACTCATGCCCCCAGACGTTGGCGTATGGACGCGGACAGGGCGGCAGCACCACGTTCTGCACCCGGTCGATCTCTACCTTGATCGCCCCAGGCTGTTCCAAAATGCCGGAATACCAAAGCCGCTCGATCTTGATGGTGGCGCGAGACTCGTATTCCTTGCGAACCTGAAACAACTCGCCTGCGGTCAGGACCTCCCTGACGACGGCCAGGGTCACCGCCTGGTCGAGCGAGGTGAAGTCCAAATCCTCCGAGAAGCGCAGTTGCGGCAGATAGCAGTGATGCAGCGCTGTGCCGCCCTTGAAAACCAGGGTTGCGCCCAGATCGGAGCTGGCGATCCGCTGCATGGCCAGGGTCAGGTAGTAGTCCTTCTCGGCGATGTCCAAGGGATAGCGCAGTTGTTTGCGGTTGATCAACTGCAACTGCTGCCGGCTAATTGTCATGGGGCGATCCTTGTCGTTGCCGCCAAGGTGCGGCCTCGCTCGTCATCACGGGATCGACATAGAGCCGCCACCTGGCAGCAAAGGCGTCGCTTCCCGGCGTGGCGCGACTGACCGAGGTGGACGCTTCGGATCGCTGGTGCAGCCTGGTCGTGTCCATCCCTGCCCGGTCGAGCAGATAGCCTCCAATGCGCAAGGTGGTCAGGTTGGCCCGCAGCAAGAAAGCCTCCAACCGGTCGAAATCGATCTGGCGGCGGTTCTCCGCCAGCTTCTCGACCACCAGGCTGAGGCTCAAGCGGCTGCGGTGGAACTGCAGTAGGTCGACCAAGGCCTTCTCAGGGTAGGCCACGCGCACCTGCCGCTGGCTGAGCTCCACCGTCTGCCACCCGTAATAGTAGTCTTCCACCGTCTTGACGTAGCGATAGCGTATCCCTTCGATCACGACCGGCCCACGCTGCTGCAGGGCCATCGACGTCACGGTGGCGGGCAACTGATCGTGTAGCCCCCAGTGTTGCAGAGCTGCCTCGAAGGACACGTAGGAGTCGGGCGCGATGATCTGGGCCACAGCCAGGCGGGAGATGCTCAACGAGCCTAACGAACTCATGTCGGCGATCTGAAAGACGCCGCGCTTGATACGCACCAACCAACCGGCGTCCACCAGGCTCTTGATGAAGGTGCGCTTGCCCGCGTCGCTCTTGTCAGGCAGCAACGCCGCCAGATCGGCAAAGGTGACCACGCTGCCATGAGCCGCCAGCGCCTGCTCCAGTAGCTGCAACTGAGTTTGGTTGAGGACGGTTCGTTTCATATCGCCATGATACCACACTTGGATAATTAACGCAATACGAAACAAACAACGATCAGCCTCCCAGCGCAGATATACCGTTCAACCCCGTCAATTCCCCTCCAACCGCATCGACGCGTTGTCATAGTACATCAGCAGATCGGCGTCCTCCTGCACCACCCGCTCCGGCAAGCGCTGGGCCACGGCGACGATCACCGCGTAGTCGCGGCGGCGCCAGGCGTCGCCGAAGCCGGCGCGCACGGCCTCGCTCCAGCAGCGCACAGCTCGGGCGCCTCTCCCTGCCGGAACAGTTAATACGCATAACGGGTGTGACGGCTGTTGTGATTGATCCAAACCTGAAGCGTCAGATCTGAGGTCACCCCGGCGCGGAGCTTGGCTCGAAACGCATCACTGTCGTACGGGGTCAGTTCGATGGCCTGCAGTTGATGAACGATAGCGGACCCCGCCAGGATGCGTTCGACCTCATCGTACATCGCTGCGCTGGGCCTCTGCTTTCACCTGGCGCCAAGTCGACAGCATGTCCAATTCGCACAGGCTATTGCATAGCGTTCCGTCAACGAGAGTGACATTGCGCGCAACGCCCGACTCGGGTACAATTCCGGGCCATCTCATATCTTCAAGCCAGGAGTTACAGGCCAGGTTTCAATCCACCTGTTGCCCGGCTGCAATTGGGCGGTTTTTACATCCAACGCTCCTCATAAACACAGGACATTGCAAAGACCTTGAACCTGGAAGATACCATGCGCAACGCCACCAGCGTCAGCCAGATCGAGCAGCTGACCGGTTACGCGAGAAAAACTTTGGAAGATCCCTCTCTGCTACTCACGCTGCCGATCAAACACAGCGCATTCGCCATCGTGTCGATTGTATGCGCTGCACTTCGGCGATCAGAACCTGCACTGCCCCCCCGGCATACCGGCCTGACGCGCAAGATTGAGGCAGCGGTGGCAATGAGGGGATAACGCTGTGACTTTTTCCATTACACCTGACACATCTCACTATGGCTTTGTGCTCGATAGCCTCGGCGCCCACAGCAGCCGGACTATCATGTTGCATGAACTCACTCTGCTGTTGGCCGCATGCCCCGCCATCGCTGAGTTCGCCGCTTATCAGACGGCTATCATGGAGGACAACGCCTTGCTGAAGCGGACGGATGCAACGCGACGCGAGTCAGTCCGTCGACTGCGGGAGCTCTATAGCCTGGATCGAAACCGGGCGTTGTTCCGCGCACTGCGTGATCTCTGGGACTTCGACCCATCGGCGCGGCCCATGCTGGCGTTGCTCTGTGCCGTTGCCCGTGATCCTCTGCTGCGCACCAGCGCCTCGGTCATCCTGGCCGCCCAACCTGGAGAAGCTGTGAACGCCGCCATCATCGCAGAGGTGATTGGCAGACAGTACCCCGGTCGTTTCAACCAGACCTCGCGCGCCAGCATCGGCCGCCATGCGGCGTCTTCCTGGACCCAATCGGGCCATCTGCAAGGCCGCAGCAACAAGGTGAGGGTGGCAGCGCAGAGCCACCCCACGTCCGTCGCTTATGCGCTGCTGCTGGGGTACCTCTGTGGCAGCCGCGGCGAGGCGCTGTTCAGCACCCCCTGGGCCCAACTGCTCGACGCACCGCCCCACACGCTACACGAGCAGGCGTTTTTGGCCGCGCAGCGCGGTTGGCTGGAATACCGCCACGCCGGCGCCGTGACCGAGATCAGCTTCTCCTACCTGCTGCGAAAGGAGCCGATCCAGGATGAGTGAGATCGATCTGCTGGTGCGCGAGTACGAGCGCTTCGTTGCGCTTCCCTGGCAGAGCAACGTTTCAGGCCATGAGCGGGTCTGGTTTGCCGTCTACGACCCGCCGCAGGAGCGCCGGCTGCGGCTGCGCATCCCCGAGTTCGAGATTGCCACCAAAAAGGCAGGCCACACCTGGCATTTTGCCGATATCACCGATGCCTTCGCGTATTGGATGACAGGCCATAAGTATCGTGAGGCCTACTTCAAGCGACCTGAATTGATGACCGACGCAGTACTGGCCGGCTTGAAGGCTGCTGTCGTCGATCAGTTCGTTACAGCACTGACTGCGCCCGACGTCGACGCCAACACTGTGGTGGCTGTCGGCGGGCTGGCATCGCTGTTCGGCTTCCTGCGAGCCTCGGAGGTGATGGAAGCCGTGGCGCCGTCGATCCGTGGGCGCCTGCTGGTCTTCTTCCCCGGCAGCTACGAGAACAAGTTGTACCGTCTATTGGACGCCAGAGATGGCTGGAATTACCTGGCCATTCCCATCACCGCGCAGGCTCAGAGGTAACGCTCCATGATGCAGAACCGTGTCGTCTTCGCCCAGGATCCAACCGCCTTTGCCATTCCCAACGATGGTGTCACCGTGGTCGCCGATCCGCAGACGCCAGAGGAATGGGATGTTCTGCGCTACGAACTGAGCTCTTTTGTCTGCGACGGCGAGTACCGCGAGGGGCTGCACCGCATTCTGGCCACGTTTCTGGCCCATCTGGGCAAGCCCAAACAGCCGGTGGTCTGGGTCAGCGGATTCTACGGCAGCGGCAAATCGCACCTGGTGCGGGTGCTGCAACACCTGTGGAGCGACGTCACTTTCCCTGACGGGGCACAGGCGCGTGGTCTGACGAAGCTCCCGGTCGACATCACCGACCTGCTGGCGGAGTTGAGCACGGCTGGCAAGCGCGAGGGCGGGTTGTGGGCAGCAGCCGGCAAACTGGGCGCAGGCCACACCAACATCCAGCTTGACGTGTTGAAGATCGTCTTCCGCAGCGCCGGGTTACCGGTGCAGTTTGCCCCGGCCCGATTGGTCATCTGGCTCAAGCAGAAGGGGATCTACGATGCCGTGCGGATTGGCGTCGAACAGCGTGGCGGAGATTTCGAGGACGAGCTGCAAAACATGTACGTATCGCAGGAGTTGGCCGAGAGCATCTTCGACGCCAACCCGGGCGTGGCCCAAAGCCCGCTGGACATCTCCGAATTGCTGGTGGCGCAATACCCCGACCGGACTGAAATTGACGACGACCTCATGCTGCAATCGCTGGAGGATGTCCTGCGGCTGCAATCGACGACGCCCGGCAGGCTGCCCCTGACGTTGCTGGTCTTCGACGAGTTGCAGCAGTCCATCGGCGAACATCCTGACCGCGCCTCGGCCATCCAGGAGATTGTCGAGGCTTGCTCCTCGCATTTCGGCAGCCGCATTCTCTTCGTCGGCACCGGGCAGGCGGCGCTGGAGGCCACGCCCCAACTCTCCAAACTGCAGGCCCGCTTCACCGTGCGGGTGTCGCTGGAAGACAAGGACGTGGAGCAGGTGGTGCGCCAAGTGGTGTTGCGCAAACAGCCGGACAAGGTGGGCGTTGTGCTGAACACCCTGGACGCGGCCAGCGGTGAGATCAACCGGCATCTGGCCGGTACGAAGATCGGCCCCACCCTGGCCGACACCAAGGACTTGGTGCCCGACTATCCCTTGCTGCCGACCCGCCGTCGCTTTTGGGAGCGCACCCTGCGCGCTATTGACCGGGCCGGCACGGCGGCGCAACTGCGCACCCAGCTGCGCGTGGTACATGAGGCCAACCGTTCGGTTGCCGAGCGCCCGGTGGGAACCGTGGTCGGCGCGGACATCCTCTACGACCAGCAGAAGTCGGCCATGCTGCAAAGCGGCGTGCTGCTGCGCGAGGTAGCCGGACTGATCGACGACCAGCGCCGGAACGGCTCCTCTGACGGCGATCTGCGGGCCAGGCTGTGTGCGCTGATCTTCTTGATTGGGGAGCTGCCCACCGACGGCGTGGCGGTCACGGGCGTGCGGGCCACGGCTGACACGCTGGCCGATCTGCTGGTTGAAGACTTGACAGCCGGCAGCGGCAGCTTGCGCCAGCAGATACCTACCCTGCTTCAACAGCTCGTCGACGACGGCGCGCTGATGCTGGTGGGCGGCGAGTATCGCCTGCAGACCAAGGAGAGCGCCGAGTGGGAAAAGGACTACCGCATGCGCCGCGCGCGCATCCTCGGCGACGACACCCGCATCGCCACCGACCGCGTCACCGAGTTCCGCAACGCCATTCAGAAGGAACTGAGAGGGATCAGGCTGGTGCAGGGCGCCAGCAAGACCCCGCGCCGCTTCGATCTGCACTTTGGCGACGCGTTGCCGGTTGTCACGGGCGACGCGGTGCCCGTGTGGGTGCGCGACGAGTGGCTGGCATCCGAGAAGGCCGTGCGCGACGAGGCCCAGGCGGCGGGCGTGGACAGCCCGGTGGTCTTCGTGCTCCTGCCGCGGCAGGATGCTGAGGAGTTCAAGGCCGCGCTGGCCAGCCGGGCCGCAGCCAAGGAGACCCTGGACGCCCGGCCCAGCTCACAGCCCACCGCCGAGGGCGCGGAGGCGCGGCGGGCCATGGAGACCCGTTTCTCAGTGGACAACAGCCGGGTCGACGCGCTGGTGGCTGGCATCCTGGCCAACGCCCGCGTCTTCCAGGGCGGCGGCAACGAGATCGCGGAGGAAAGCTTGCAGGGTTCGGTGGAAGCGGCGATCAAGGCCGCGCTGGTCCGGCTCTTCCCCAACTTCCCCATGGCTGACGACGGCAACTGGGGCAAGGTGGTCAAGCGCGCGGGCGAGGGTGCAGGCGACGCCCTGGCGGCCGTCGGTTACAACGGCGACGCCGACCAGCATCCCGTGTGCAAAGAAGTGTCGACCTGGCTGGGCGCGGGCAAGAAGGGAGCAGACCTCCGCAAGCATTTCATGGGCACCGGCTACGGCTGGCAGCAGGATGCCGTCGATGGCGCGCTGTTGGCCTTGGTAGCCGCCGGCGTCGTGCGCGCCGAGAAGAACAATCAGGTCGTGCCGATCAAACAGATTGCCCAGTCACAGATCGGCGTCCTGGAGTTCCGCAGTGAGACTCAGATTGTCACCGCCATGCAGCGCATCCAGGTGCGCAAGCTGATCCAGGACATGGGCCTGCCGGTCAAGAACGGCGAGGAGGCCGAGGCGATCCCGCGGGTGTTGCAGCGCCTGGCCGACCTGGCCGCCGACGCCGGCGGCCCGCCGCCCCTGCCTGAGAAGCCATCGACAGCAGCCGTGCAGGCACTGCAGGCGCTGAGCGGCAACGAACAATTCGTGGCCGTCTACGAGGCGCGCGCCAGCTTGCTGGACAGCTTCAACACGTGGAGCAAAGCTAAGGCGCTGCGCGAGGAGCGCAGGCCGGCCTGGGAGACCGCACAGCGCCTGCTGGCCCACACGGCTGGTCGCCACATTGTCCAACAGGTTACGCCGCAAGTGGACGCCATTCTGGGCCAGCGCCTGTTGCTGGCCGAGCCGGACCCGGTCAAGCCGCTATTGGACGCGCTGTGCAGCGACCTGCGCCAGGCGCTACGAGCCGCGCGCGCGCGGGTGATCGAGGTGCGCGAGCGGGAGCTCCAGTTGATGCAGGCCACAGCCGAGTGGAACAAGTTGGACGACGAGCAATGGCGCCAGCTCTTTCACGCCAACCACGTTGGCCCCGTGACCGAGCTGGACATCGGCACCGACGCCAGGCTGTTGCGGGCGCTGGACGAGAAGCCGTTGAGCGCCTGGGAGACCGAGACCGTGGCCGTGCCGACCCGCATGCGCCAGGCGAGGGAACAGGCGGCGAAGCTGCTGGAACCCAAGGCCGTGCGGTTGCGCCCCAAGTCGACCACGTTGCACAACGAAACTGAGGTAGACGCATATTTGGCTGAGCTACGTAGCGAGGTCCTGAGATATCTGCACAATGGTAGCCCGGTGATTATCTGATTTTCGCGTTTTTTCTCAAACGGAGAGCCGATCATGTTGACGAAAATGATCATCCGCAACTTCAAACGTTTTGCCGACATCGAGGTAGATCTTGGGAATCCGGTGGTCTTCATTGGGCCCAACAACTCAGGCAAGACGACGGCACTGCAGGCTCTTGCGCTCTGGGACGCTGGCCTTCGGCGTTGGAATGAGAAGAGGGCTGGTCGGACTACACCGGAAAGGCGCCCTGGAGTTACGCTGAATCGTCGGGATTTGGTGTCAGTCCCGGTTCCCTCGGCGAACCTTCTTTGGCGAAATCTTCATGTACGCGATGTCATGCGAATAAACGGCAAACAGCGCACAGAGAATGTCTTCATAGACATCCTTGTCGAAGGTGTTGCAGGGGAAGCGGCTTGGCAGTGCGGGCTGGAGTTTTATTATGCAAATGAAGAGTCATTCTATTGTCGCCCAATGCGTCTCTTGGATCAGGATACCTCGGGTCGTATGCAGGTTCCGGAAGCGGCGGCGCAAAAACGCGTTGCATATTTGCCTCCTATGTCCGGCTTAGCCTCAAACGAAACGCGACTAGATATCGGTGCAATCAACGTGCGAATAGGTGAAGGCCGCACTGCGGAGGTATTGCGAAATCTGTGTTACCAGATAATCGAGGGCGAGGACGGTGCGAGACGTTGGGATCGTATAGTACAGGTCATACAGTCGCAGTTCTTGGTCAAACTTGATGCGCCAGTCTATATCATTGATCGAGGCGAAATCGCTATGACCTATCGAACTGAGTCAGATACGCAATTGGACATTTCTTCTGCGGGTCGCGGACTTCAACAAGTGTTGTTGATTCTAGCGCACATGAACGTCAATCGAGACTCGGTCTTGCTGCTGGACGAACCAGATGCCCATTTGGAGATGCTTCGTCAGCGACAGATGTATCAAATGCTGTCTGAGGTTGCACGCGAAGAGAACAGCCAGATAATCGCCGCAAGTCACTCGGAGGTGATCCTGAATGAAGCGGCTGACCGCGATGTGGTCGTTGCTTTTGTGGGTAGACCTCACCGGATTGATGACCGCGGAAGTCAGGTCCTTAAAGCCCTGAAGGATATCGGATACGACCAGTATTATCAGGCTGAGCAAACTGGTTGGGTGTTGTATCTGGAAGGATCCACTGATCTTGCAATCCTACGTGCGTTTGCCAAAACGCTGAATCACGAGGCTCAAGATGCATTGAAGCGTCCCTTCGTTAGTTATGTCCTGAATCAACCCAACCGTGCAAGGGACCACTTCTACGGTTTGCGCGAGGCAAAGCCCGACCTGATTGGTATCGCACTATTTGACAGGATAGAAAAGCAGCTGCAGCAAGGTGGAGCGTTGCGGGAGTTGATGTGGGCCAAGAGGGAACTAGAGAATTATTTGTGCCAACGGGAAGTACTACTGCGATGGGCAGAGAGAAGCGGCTCTGAAGCAGAGGGTCCCTTGTTTGCTGTGCGATGGCGCACCATTATGGAAGAGGAGATTACCAAGCTTGAACAAGCCCTGGCCGTGGCGCGACGACCATCTCCATGGGGGGCTGATATCAAGGCTTCGGATGAGTTCCTTGATCCGCTCTTTGAGAACTTCTACCAGCGCATGCAGTTACCGAACCTTATGCGTAAGACTGATTATCACATTCTTGCAAGTCATGTGCTTGCAGAGGAATTGGATCAGGAAGTTGCTGAGAAACTCGACCTAATAGTGGAAAGCAGGATTGAGGCTCAGCCAGTCAAAGACAACACGTAATCGGTGTGCTTCACCATGCCACCTCTCCCCTCCGACCTCCGCACCCAACTCGAACGCACCGTCATCGCCGCGCGCGACGCGGCTGAGACGGCAGCGCGCGCCAGCTTGATAGCGTTGGCCGTCGAGCGCGACGCGCCCTTTACGTCCATGTCCGAGGAGCAGCGCCGGCTGCGCCGCGGGCTGCGGGCCAAGGCGCGCCGACTGGGCGAAGGTGACTTTGCGACCGGCCTTCCGCTGCTGGTCGACGAGATCGCCTACCAGCAGTGGCACCGCATGTTGTTTGCCCGTTTTCTGGCCGAGAACAGCCTGCTGATGCACCCCGCAGGCGTCCCCGTCACCCTGGCCGAGTGCGCGGAGTTGGCGGCGGAGGAGGGCGCGGCCGACGCCTGGGATCTGGCCGCGCGCTACGCCGCGGCCATGCTGCCCGGCCTCTTCCCGGTGAACGAGCCGGCCGTGCAGGTGCGCTTCGCCGCCGAGCACCGCCTGGCCCTGGAGCGGCTGCTGGATGGCCTGCCCGCGGACGTCTTCACCAGCGATGACGGCCTGGGCTGGGTCTACCAGTTCTGGCAGAGCAAGCGCAAGGAGGAGGTCAACCGCAGCGAGCGCAAGATCGGCGGCGCAGACCTGGCTCCGGTGACCCAACTCTTCACCGAAGACTACATGGTCAAGTTTCTGCTGCACAACACCCTCGGCGCCTGGTGGGCCGCCCGCCACCCCGACAGCCCGCTGCTGCGCGACTTTGACTATCTGCGCTGGGTGGACGAGTCAGAGGAGCCGGAGGGTCAGAGCGACGCCCAAACACCCCATTCACCCCGCCGCTCCCCCGCCGCCGGAACCTTCCCCGGCTGGCCCCAGCGCATCGCCGACGTGACCTTGCTGGACCCCTGCGGCGGCTCCGGCCACTTCGTGGTGGCGGCCTTTGACCTGTTCACGGCCATGCGCATGGCCGAGGAGGGGCTGAGCGAGGAGCAGGCCGTGGCTGCCGTGCTGGCCGACAATCTCTTCATGCTGGACATCGACCCGCGCTGCTGCCAGATCGCGACCTTCAACCTGTTGCTGGCGGCCTGGAAGCGCATCGGCGTTCGCGCCGACCTGCCCACGCCGCACATCGCCTGCTCGGGCATTGCGGTGGAGGGGCAGTTGGACGACTGGCTGCGCCTGGCCGGTGAGGACGAACGGCTGCGCACCTCGCTGACGCGGCTGCACGGGCTGTTCAAGGATGCGCCCACGCTGGGCAGCCTGATCGATCCGGCGCACGTGCCGCCGAACGAGCGGCTCTTCAGCGCCGATTACGACGACGTGCTGCCGGTGCTAGAGCGGGCGCTGGCACGCGAGGGGCGGGCCGACGACCCGGCTGCGGCCGTGCTGGGCGAGGCGGCCGAGGGAGCGCTGCGGGCCGCGCGGCTCCTGGGTAGACAGTACACTCTGGTGGCTACCAACGTGCCCTACCTGGCCCGTGGCAAGCAGGACGAGACCCTGCGCGCCTTCTGCCAGAGCCACGCGCCCGAGGCCAAGAACGACCTGGCCACCGTATTCCTGGAGCGCTGCCTAGACTTCTGTGCGGCCGGCGGCACTGCTAGCTTGGTGTTGCCGCAGAACTGGCTGTTCCTGACCACCTACCGCGCCCTGCGCGAGAAGCTGCTCAAGCGTGAGACTTGGCATCTGGTTGCTCGGCTGGGACCTGGCGCCTTCGAGACCATTAGCGGTGAGGTAGTCAAGGCCATACTCATCACCCTGAGCCGTGCCAAGGCCCGGGATAAGCAGGTCATCCACGGGCTGGATGTCTCCGCGCTGCGTCCGGCCAGCGCGAAAGCGACCGAGCTGCTGACTGCGGAGATCAAGCGGGTGGGGCAGTGGCAGCAGTTGCGAAACCCAGATGCTCGCATTGCGTTGAATGAAGCGAGCAGCGTCGAGTTGTTGGCGAAGTATGCAAACGGGTTCCAGGGAATTGCATCCGCAGATTATCCCAGGTTTGGCAGGTGCTTCTGGGAGATGCATGATATGGAGCAATCAAAGTGGGTACTCCAGCAGAGCACAGTTGCCTTTTCGGCGCACTACTCAGGAAAGGAACACGTGCTGCTTTGGGAGGATGGGAGAGGTGCATTGGCAACGTCTGCCTCGGCGCGGGTGCAAGGCTTGGAAGCGTGGGCACGATGGGGTATCGCTGCGTCGCAAATGCAGGAAATCCCAGTGACCCTGCACATAGCCACAGCTTTCGACAACAATACCGCCGCGATAATCCCACATGACACCGCTCATCTCCCGGCGATTTGGTGCTATTGCTCATCGCAGGAATACAATGCGGCAGTGCGACGCATCGATCAGAAAATGAGCGTTACCAATGCGACTCTGGTGAAAGTGCCCTTTGATCTGGAGCACTGGACCCAGATCGCTCAGGAGCGCTACCCCGACGGCCTGCCGCCGCCCTGGTCCAACGACCTCACCCAGTGGCTGTTCGGTGGACATCCGGTGGGGGCCACGGAGCCGCTGCACGTGGCCGTGGCGCGGCTGTTGGGCTATCGCTGGCCGGAGCAGCAACCCTCACCCCTGGCCCCTCTCCCAGGGGGAGAGGGGAGGCAGAGCGACGACGGCCTGGACGCGTTCGCCGACCGGGACGGCATCGTCTGCCTGGCGGCCGTGGCGGGGGAGCAGCCGGGAGCCAGCCGCCTGCGCGATCTGCTGGCCCACGCCTACAGCCACCCGCCGGCCCTGCCCGACTTCGAGCGCTACCGCGTCGGCGACTACGTGCCCACCACCCCGGTCCCGCCCGACGCCGGCTGGTCGGTGCAGACCCAGGATCGGCTGCTGGCGCACGCAGGCTACGCCGGCCGCACCCTGGAGGAGTGGCTGGCCGACGGCTTCTTCGAGCAGCACTGCCGTCTCTTCCACAACCGCCCCTTCATCTGGCACGTCTGGGATGGCCGCAAGGACGGCTTCCAGGCCCTGGTCAATTACCACAAGCTGGACGCGGCGCTGCTGGACAAGCTGATCTACACCTACCTGGGCGCGTGGATCGCGGATCAGCGCGCCGAGCGGGATGCCGGCGTCTCCGGCGCGGACGGCCGGCTGGTGGCTGCGCTGGAGTTGCAGAAGAAGCTGGTCGCGATCCGCGAGGGCGAGCCGCCCTACGACATCTACGTGCGCTGGAAAGCGCTGGCCGAGCAGCCGGTCGGCTGGAACCCCGACCTGAACGACGGTGTGCGGCTCAACATCCGTCCGTGGGTGACGGCCGGCGTGCTGCGCAGGAAGTTCACCATCAACTGGAACAAGGATCGCGGCAAGAACCCGGATGGCAGCGAGCGGTTGAACGATCTGCATTGCACGCGGGCAGAAAAGCTGGCGGCGCGGAGAGCAAAACATCCATAGAGTCGTTGCAGAATATAAGAGGAAGCAGTAGAATGACGGTTTATCAATACCAGCCACCAGCATTCTGAGGACAGGACAATGATCAACCACACAAA
>JAANMV010001156.1_pt1 | contig 30001 bp, 30 predicted proteins | sample 7279661 | NCBI WGS metagenome assembly JAANMV01 (sample SAMN14094540, study PRJNA606508) | bioreactor metagenome | isolation source: A lab-scale SPAN reactor treating ammonium-rich wastewater day 121 | place: Ireland: Galway | collected 2017-05-16
CTCGCCCTCGGCGGGTTTTTCCTTGGCGCTGTCGGGGATGATCAGCCCGCCCTTGGTTTTCTCGTCCGACTGGACGCGACGGACCAGAACGCGGTCGTGGAGTGGACGGAACGTCATATCGTTCTCCTCATGGACAAACAGATTGCGAGAGGTTCCTCCGCACCGGCCAAGCGACCGGCACGGGGCTTGCGCGACCCGGATGGCATCGCGCGTGAGAGGAATTGGCACGCAGGACGGCGGTTTCAAGGGGGTGGCGCGAAAAGTTTCGGCACTTGCCGAAGACGGCTGCCAACACATGAGGTTTGCGTGCAATATCGAGTGATTTCAGCTGCCTCGGATCCATGCGGGGTCTTGACCTGCGGCGGGACTGCGCCAAACTTTTCCTTATGGAATGGTTTCGTTCAGACTGATGCCGAGGGGTTTCATGACGGACACGTATATCTCTGCCGCCCGCGACCTGGTGATCGAGGGGATGCGCGAAAGCCAGGTCGCCCTGTCGTCGGAGCTGGAATATCACCTTGCCTCGACGCTGGCGCGCTACATGCATCGCCCGATCGCGCCCGACCGCCTGACCGTCCGGCTGATGGACGCGGCGCAACGGCGGGCGCGCCGGGGCGAGTCGCGCCAGATCGGGGACGAATGCCTGATCTCCTGCGCCTTCTTCGCGGCGCGGCTGACGCGGCGGGGAGGCTCCATCGTCCATTATGCCGGGCTGGGGCAGAGCGCCTATGAGATCGCGGGGATGCCGGACGTGGCGCTTGGCTTTCCCGACATGCTGGACGTGCTGCAGGCCAGCGGCCCGCATGTCGAGGACCGGCCCGCCCCCTCGAGGGAGGGCGAGGGCGAGCCGGAGAGCAGGATCCTGCTGCTGTCGCCCAGGTTCCGGCACTGAACCCGGCGCTATTCCTCGGGGTCAGGCTCGGCCGCCTCGAGGATGGCGAGCAGCTCGGCGACGCGGCCCTGGGGCAGGGGGCGGCCCTCGTCGATCATGGCCTCGTCGGCATGCAGCCAGCCCCAGGCCTCGGCCAGTTCCTCGGCCGTCGCATCCGTCCGGCTGATCTGGGCGATCAGCGTCTCGTCCACCGGCCCCAGAACAGCCCTGATGTCCTCAAGTCGCATGGCTGTCTCCTGTGATGTTCCTGCGGTTCGTCCCTGTCAGATAGGGGCTTTGCGGGCGGGGAAAAGGGGCGGCGCGCGCCCCCTTGAACCGCCATGCCCTCGCCCTAGATCGTGACTCGCCGGAAGCCCTTGACGGGTCCGGCATGCCGGACGGGCGCCCAGCCCTGCCGGCAGAACGCTTGTATCCATGTTGCTCAACGGAGGATGTGGCTATGAGAACCACTTTCGATTTTTCCCCGCTCTACCGGTCGAGCATCGGTTTCGATCGGATGCTGGACGCGCTCGAGGCCGCGAGCCGCGTCGAAACCATCGACAACTGGCCGCCCTACGACATCGCCAAGACCGGCGAGGACGACTATCGCATCGCCATGGCGGTGGCTGGTTTCTCGCCCGACGAACTGGCCATCACGCAGGAACAGACCATGCTGGTCGTGTCGGGCCAGAAGGCTGGCGAGGACAAGGCCGAGTATCTGCATCGCGGCATTGCCGAACGCTCCTTCCGCCGGCGCTTCCAGCTGGCCGACCATGTGAAGGTGACGGGGGCCGAGCTGCAGAACGGCCTGCTGACCATCGACCTGCGGCACGAGATCCCCGAGGAGATGAAGCCGCGCCGGATCGAGATCGCGGCCAGACCCCAGACCGAGCCGAAACGGATCGAGACCGGGAAAGAGGCCGCCTGAGCCTGTCCACCACGCAATCCGCAAACGGCGCCGGGCACCGCCCGGTGCCGGACCCGTTGCCTAGAAAGGAGGAAAATCATGAACGTCCGTGATCTGATCCCCTGGAGCCGCAACGGCGGCAACCAGCTTCCCACCGCTTTCCGCGAGGGCGACCGCGATCCCTTCCTGTCGCTGCATCGCGAGGTGAACCGGCTGTTCGACGACATGTTCCGCGGCTTCGGCGCCGGGCTGCCGTCCCTTGGCGCGGCCCCCGCATTCCGGGGCAGCTGGCCGAGCGTCGAGATCTCCGACAGCGAGAAGGAGATCAGGGTGACGGCCGAGGTGCCGGGCCTTGAGGAAAGGGACATCGAAGTCCTGCTGGATGACGGCGTGCTGACGCTGAAGGGCGAGAAGCGCTCGGAGGTCGAGGACAAGGACCGGCAATTCTCGGAACGCTTCTACGGCCGTTTCGAGCGCCGTATCCCGCTGGGCGCCGAGATTCGCGAGGACGAGGTCGATGCGCATTTCAGGAACGGCGTGCTGACCGTGACCCTGCCGAAGACGGAAAAGGCGCAGTCGCAGGTCAAGCGCATCGCCATCAAGGGCTGAGCCATCGGGGCGGCGACAACCGCCGCCCCGCCCTTGCCGGGATCGGCTGCCCCTGACCCGGCCGGATCACCTTTTGCGCTGTCCCGCCATGCGGATTGCCGCGCGCAGGGCCAGCGCCGATGCCAGCAGCAATTCCCGGCCCGGCGAGACCTGGTCCGGCGAAACCTTGTCGGGCGAAAGGGGCGCGGCCTTTCCCCCTGCGCCTGCCTCTGCGCCGTCGCGATGGTCCATTCCCGGCGGCGGCGTGTCCGCCTTGACCGCGCCGCGCCGGCCCATCGGCTGCGGCGCGCCCGTGGTGGTGTCGCGGGCGGTCTGCTGTTCGATCTCGGCATTCAGTTCGGCCCCGGCCAGGACCACATAGGCCGAAAGCCACAACCAGGTCAGCAGGACGACGACGCCGGCCAGCGTGCCGTAGGTCTCGGTATAGCGGGCGAAATTGCTGGCATAGAGCGAAAATCCCAGTGAGGCGGCGATCCAGACGCAGACCGCCAGCGCCGCACCCAGGCTGAGCCATCGCCATTTCGCCGCCTTGCGCGCCGGGCCGAAGCGATAGATCACCGCCAGCCCCAGCACCCCGGACCCCGCCAGGATCGGCCAGGCGATCCACGAGATCGCCGCCTGCACCCCGTCGCCCAGATGCAGCAGCCCGGCGGCCAGGGGCAACACCACGATCAGCCCGATGGCGACGGTCAGGCCGACCACCAGCCCCAGCGTCAGCGCAAATCCGGTCAGGTAAAGTCGCAGCAGGCCCCGCGTCTCGTCCTCGTCATAGGCGATGTTCAGCCCCTCGATCAGCGTCATCACCCCCTTCGTCGCGCCGTAGATCGCGACCGCCAGGCCCGAGATCGCGACCAGCCCCGTCTGCGTGCCGCCGTCCGTCACCTTGACCAGCTGGTCGCGGATGATCCCGGCGGCATCCGGCGGCAGCAGGGTGAAGATCCGCTCCATCGTGCTGCCCAGATCGGCCGGATCGAGGACCAGCCCGGAAATCGCCACCAGCGCCGCGATGGCCGGGAAGATGGCGATGAGGCCGTAGAAGGCGATGCCGGCGGCGACCACGCCGACATGATCCTGGGCGATCTCGGCCCGGACCCGCCGGAAGATCTGCCTCCAGCCGGGCAGGGGGATCCCGGCGGGGGTTTCGGCGGCATGGCCCAGATCGTCGGCAAGGCGGGCACCATCTGTCGGCATCGGGGAAACCTCGTCCAGTTCGGGATGATCCAGGCGGAACGCGGCAAGCGGCCGCTTGGGTCCAGGGTTCGTTCTGCCGGCGAAAGCTGGGCGTCGTCTATCGATCCCGCGCCAAGCGACATGGCCGCATGCCGTAGCGGTCGTGGAACCCCTGGCCGCGCGGCAGATTGGTTTCAGGCGAGGACTCATCCCAAGCATGATCGCCAAACTGCGGCCCGGCGATCCCGAAAGGAGAAGATCATGGCAAATGTCCCGAAACGCGCCGCGCTTTACCGCATGGTGACGGCGGACCATATCTGTCCCTGGGGGCTGAAATCGCTCGACCTGCTGAAGCGCCAGGGCTACGAGGTCGAGGACCACCACCTGACCTTGCGATCCGAGATCGACGCCTTCCAGGCGCGGCACGGCGTCGAGACCACGCCCCAGGCCGTCATCGACGGCAAGCGCATCGGCGGCTACGACGATCTTCTGGCCTTTTTCGGCAAGGAGGTGAGGGACAGGGACGCGCCGACCTACCGGCCCGTCATCGCGCTTTTCGCCATGGCCGCGCTGATGGCCCTGGCGACCAGCTGGGCGGCCCTCGGCAGCCTGCTGACGGTGCAGGCCGCCGAATGGTTCGTCGCCATCGCCATGTGCCTGCTGGCGCTGCAGAAGCTGAAGGATGTCGAGGGCTTTTCGACCATGTTCCTCAACTACGACCTGCTGGCGCGGCGCTGGGTGCCCTATGGCTACGTCTATCCCTTTGCCGAGGCGCTTGCCGGGGTGCTGATGATGGCCGGGGCGATGATGTGGCTGTCGATCCCGGTGGCGCTGTTCATCGGCACGGTGGGCGCGGTTTCGGTCTTCAAGGCGGTCTATGTCGACGGGCGCGCGCTGAAATGCGCCTGCGTCGGCGGCGACAGCAACGTGCCTTTGGGCTTCGTCTCGCTGACCGAGAACCTGATGATGGTCGCCATGGCGCTGTGGATGCTGCTCAAGCCCGCGGGCATCGGGCTGGGCCATGGTGCCGCGCCGGGAATGTGAGGCGGTGCCCTGGCCGCGCAATGCAGGCGGCACCAACCCGCGCGGCTGTCACAAACCCTGCCGCCATCTCGTCATGGTTCTGCAGGAAGCATTGATGGAGAAACCGACCATGACCGCACGTCTCGACTATTTCAAGGCGGCGCCCCAGGCGATGAAGGCGATGCTGGCGCTGGAGACCGCCAGCCGCCAGCTTGCGATCCCCGCGGCCCTGCGCCAGCTGGTGAAGATGCGGGTATCGCAGATCAACGGCTGCGCCTATTGCCTGGACATGCACGCCCCCGAGGCCCGCGAGGCGGGCGTGCCGCAGCAAAAGCTGGACGTGCTGGCGGCCTGGCGCGAAAGCCCGGCCTTCGACGCCCGCGAACGCGCCGCCCTCGGCTGGGCCGAGGCGCTGACGCGGCTGGAGACGACGGGGGCGGCGCAGCGGGACTACGACGCGCTCGCCGCGCAGTTCGGCGAGGCCGAGCGGGTCGAACTGACCCTGGTCATCAACACGATCAACGCCTGGAACCGCTTTGCGGTGGGGTTCCGGTCGCAGCATCCCGAACGGACCTTGGGCGATGGAAGCTGACCGGCATGCGCAGATCTTCCAGGGCCAGCGCCGCCGCTTGGCGGGGCTGGCCTATCGCATGACCGGCTCGGTCGCCGATACCGAGGACATCGTGCAGGATGCCTGGCTGCGCTTTGCCGGGCAGGATCTGCGCACCATCGAGCGGCCGTCGCGCTGGCTGGGCGCGGTGGTCACGCGGCTTTGCCTCGACCACCTGAAATCCGCGCGGATGCGGCGCGAGACCTATGTCGGCGCCTGGCTGCCCGAGCCGCTGGTCGAGGACGCCGCGGCGGGGGCCGAGCAGCAATGGATCGTGACCGAGGACGTGGGCATCGCCCTGATCCTGACGCTCGACGCGCTGTCGCCCGAGATGCGCGCGGCCTTCATCCTGCGCGACGCCTTCGACTACGATTTCGAGGAGATCGCCGCGGTGGTGGGCCGCAGCCCGGTCGCCTGCCGGCAGCTCGTCTCGCGTGCGCGGCGCAGGCTGGCGGGGGCCGCGCCCGCATCCTCCGTCCAGCCCGACGAGGCATTGCCCATCGTCACCGCCTTCTGGCAGGCCAGCCGGCAGGGCGACATGGAGGGCCTGCTGCGGCTTTTCGCGGAAGAGATCGAGGTCCATACCGATGGCGGCGGCAAGGTGCCCGCGGCCATCAACGTCCTGCGCGGGCGCCGGCGGGCGGCCGGGTTCTTTGCGGGCATCGCGCGCAAATGGCCGCATGCGGCCGATGCCGTCCCGCACTTGTGCCGGATCAACGGCTCGCCCGGATTCGTGCTGGTCAAGCCGGGGGGCGTGGTGCAGACCACGGCGCTGGCGATCCGGGAGGGCCGGATCGCCGCCATCTGGATCATGCGTAACCCCGAGAAGCTGCGGCACCTATCGCCGCGGGTCATCGCCGGCTAGGACCGAAGGCCATGCCGCCGCGACGCGCGGATCGGCCGGACGCCGCCTCTGGGGACAGGCTCGGGCACGCCTGTCCGCCCGTTTCCCGCACGGCCAGGAACATCCTGCGGGTTTCCTTGTTGCCTACCCGTTGCCGTTGAAGGCGTGAACCCTGCAACAGGAAAGGACCATGACATGCGCAAGATTGCCGATGCCCGGATTCTCATCCTCGCCACCGATGGATTCGAGCAATCCGAACTGGAAGTTCCGCGCGACCGGCTGAGCGAGGCGGGCGCGACGGTCGAGATCGCCTCGCCCGGCGGGGAAAGCATTCGCGGCTGGCAGGGCGAGGATTGGGGGCAGAGGGTCCATGCCGACCTGGCCCTGTCCTCGGTCGACGCCTCTGCCTATGACGCGCTCGTGCTGCCGGGCGGCCAGATCAACCCCGACAAGCTGCGCATCGAGCCAGGGGCGGTCGACCTGGTGCGGCGCTTTCACGACGAGGGCAAGATCGTCGCCGCGATCTGCCACGGCCCCTGGCTGCTGGTCGAGGCGGATCTGATCCGGGGCCGCAAGGTGACATCCTACAAATCCATCCGCACGGACCTGGTGAATGCGGGCGGGGTCTGGGTCGACGGCCAGGCGGTGACGGACGACCGCATCATCACCGCGCGCAGCCCGGCCGACCTGGATGCCTTCTGCGACGCGATCCTGGCCGAGCTTGGCTGACGGGGGGCAGGCCGGATCGCGCGCGGTCTCGGCCGTCCCGGAAGCCTCGCTGTCCTGGCCCCGTAACCATCCGCGCAACCATCCGCCCCGGCCGGCGTTGAGCCCGCGACCGTCAGCCGGATCACCAGATGCCCAGGGACACGCCCGCCCCTTCGGACCCCGTCGCGGCCGCGAAACAGGCCGGGCTGGTGCATGTCGGCGACGACATGCCGGGGATCACCCGCATCCGCGCGGGCAAGGGGTTTTGCTATCGCGATCCCCAGGGCCGGCGGATCACCGACAAGGCCGAGCGCAGGCGGCTGGCGGCGCTGGCGGTGCCGCCGGCCTATACCGACGTCTGGATCTGCCCCGATCCGCGCGGCCATATCCAGGCCACCGGCAGGGACGCGCGCGGGCGCAAGCAATACCGCTACCACCCCGGTTTCCGCGCCTTCCGCGACAGCGCCAAATACGATCACATGCTGGCCTTTGCCCGGCTTCTGCCCAGGATCCGCGCCTGCGTTGCGCGCGACATGGCGCTGCGCGGGCTGCCTGAGCAAAAGGTGCTGGCGACGGTGGTGCATCTGCTCGAGACCACCATGATCCGCGTCGGCAACGGCGACTATGCCCGCCGGAACCGGTCGCACGGGCTGACCACCTTGCGCAGCCGGCATGTCAGGCTGGAGGGCAACCAGCTGCGGTTCCGCTTTCGCGGCAAGGGCGGCAGGGAATGGAACCTGGGCATCCGCGACCGCCGCGTGGCCCGGATCGTGCGCAGCATGCAGGATCTGCCCGGCCAGGCCCTGTTCCAGTATCTGGACGAGGAGGGTGCCCGGCAGAAGATCACCTCGACCGACGTGAACGACTATCTGCGCCGGATCTCGTGCAGCGAGGTGACGGCCAAGGATTTCCGCACCTGGACCGGGACGGTCCTGGCCGCGCTGGCCCTGTCGGCATATCCCGCCTGCGAGAGCCAAGCGGCGGCGAACCGCAACATCCGCGAGGCCATCGAAACCGTTGCCGGCCATTTGGGCAATACGCCGGCGATCTGCCGCAAATGCTATGTCCACCCCCGGATCATCGAGGCTTACCTGGCTGGCGAGCTGAAGCTGGGCCCCTGCCGCAAACCCGCCGGCGACCCGCAAAAGCCGGGGCTGCGGCACGAGGAAAGGCAGGTGCTGAATTTTCTCGGCCGCCGGCTGCGCGCCTGACCCGGACATTCGCGGGACAGGCGCGCGAAGGCCGCGGCCGTCGGGACCGCGACCTCCCAGCGCCGCGCGGCGAGGACGCGGCCCTTCCCGGCGCGGCGCTTTGGCCGAGGGACGGCAGGACGGATTCCCACCCTGCAATCCGGATGTTCGGTCCGCCCGCGCAACAGACCCACGCAGCGTCTTTGGAAAAGCCCGGCGAAAGCCGGGCCTTTCATGCGCGGCTCAACCCTCGGCCTTGTCGCCGATCTTGTCCTGCGTCCTGGTCAGGAAATCCGCGGCATCGTGGCGTTCCCAAAGCTGCCTGGCCGGATCGCCCGAGGTCTTGTTGACCATGATGCCGCGCCGAACCGCGGGACGCGCGGCGATCTCGTCCTGCCAGCGCTGGACATGGCCATAGATCCCGGCATCGAGGAAGGTCGCCGCGTCGCCATAGACCTTGCCCGCGATCACCTGCCCATACCAGGGCCAGATCGCCATGTCGGCGATGGTATAGTCCTCGCCGGCCATGAAGCGGTGATCGGCCAGGTGCCGGTCCAGCACGTCGAGCTGGCGCTTGACCTCCATGGTGTAGCGGTCGATGGCATATTCGATCTTGACCGGCGCATAGGCGTAGAAATGCCCGAAGCCGCCGCCGAGGAAGGGGGCCGAGCCCATCTGCCAGTACAGCCAGTTCAGCGTCTCGGTCCGCGCCGCCGGGTCACGGGGCAGGAAGGCGCCGAACTTCTCGGCCAGGTAAAGCAGGATCGAGCCGGATTCGAACACCCGCCGCGGCGGCGCGACCGAGCGGTCCATCAGCGCCGGGATCTTGGAGTTGGGGTTCACCGCGACGAAACCGCTGCCGAACTGGTCGCCGTCGCCGATGCGGATCAGCCAGGCGTCGTATTCGGCGTCGAAGCCGGCTTCCAGCAATTCCTCCAGCATGATCGTGACCTTCTGGCCGTTGGGCGTGGCCAGCGAATAAAGCTGCAAGGGATGCTTGCCGACCGGCAGGTCCCTGTCATGCGTCGGCCCGGCGATGGGACGGTTGATGCTGGCGAACTCGCCGCCGTTTTCCTTGTCCCATGTCCAGACCCTGGGCGGGGCATAGTCGTCGCTCATGATCGCTCCTGTCGCTGCATGGCCCCAGGATGCGGGGGATGGGGCCGGACATCAACCGCGGCCAGGGACAACCGGAAGATCCCGCCCACAGGTTTCCAAAAAATAGAACAAAACATATGAAATTATATAATTGTGAGCATGATCCGGCTTGGATACGTTAGGGAAACCGCATGAGGAGGCTTGCGGTAAGGCGATATTCAGTCAGCGCGCAGCGGCGGCATCCGGTCGGGCATGTCGGGGCAACCCGGCATCCCTTCGCGGCCGGTCGTCTGGGCGATGGCGGTTAGGGAGGATGAATGCAGCACGCCGTGCGTCTGGATAATGTCGACATCAGTTTCGGCGGGACGGGAAAAACCGTGTTCCGCGCGGTTGCCGGCGCCAATCTCAGCGTTGCCGAGGGCGAGTTCGTCGCCATCGTCGGGCCGACCGGCTCGGGCAAGTCGACGCTGCTGAACGCCGCCGCCGGGCTGCTCAAGCCCTCGGCCGGGACCGTCGAGATCCAGGGCCAGCTGCTCGAGGGGCTCAACGGGCGCGCGGGCTACCTGTTTCAGGCCGATGCGCTGATGCCGTGGAAGACCTCGCGCGACAACGTGGCCATCGCGCTGGAAATCTCGGGCACGCCGCGGCGCGAAGCCCTGGAACGGGCCGAGGAATGGCTGGAAAAGGTCGGCCTCAAGGGCTTCGGGCATCGCTATCCCCACATGCTCTCGGGCGGCCAGCGCAAGCGGGTCGCCATGGCGCAGGTGCTGATCCGCGACCCGGAAATCCTGCTGATGGACGAGCCCTTCGGGCCGCTGGACGCGCAGACCCGGCTGATCATGGGGGATCTGCTGCTGGACCTGTGGCAGCAGGACCGCAAGGCGGTGATGTTCGTGACCCACGACCTCGAGGAAGCCATCGCGCTTGCGGACCGGGTGGTCATCATGTCGACGGGGCCGGACGCCAAGCTGATCGGGGATTTCACCATTCCCCTGGCGCGGCCGCGGGACGTGTCCGAGATCAAGCTGTCCCCCGAGTTCCAGGAGTTGCACCGCGACATCTGGCACCTGCTGAAAGAGCAGGTGCTCAAGGCCTATGGCAACCAGAACCGGGAGGAGCGGGCATGAACAGAGCCGTCCTGACAACCCTGCAGATCCTCGTGGCGGTCGTTGCCGTCGCGCTGTGGTGGGTGATCACCAAGACCTCGATCCTGGGCGATCCGGCCCGGATCCAGTTCTTCTTCTCGACCCCCGCCGACGTGTTCTGGCAGATCGTCGCCTGGTTCAGGAGCGGCGAGATCTGGCGGCATCTGTGGATCACGCTGGTCGAGGCGGCGCTGGCCTTCGTCATCGGCGCGGTCGCCGCGATGATCGCCGGTTTCTGGCTGGCGCGCCGACCCAAGCTGGCCGCGGTCTTCGACCCCTATGTCAAGGCCGCCAATGCCTTGCCGCGCGTGGTGCTGGCGCCGATCTTCACGCTGTGGTTCGGCCTGGGCATCTGGTCCAAGGTGGCGCTGGGGTTCACGCTGGTCTTCTTCATCGTCTTCTTCAACGTCTACCAGGGCGTGAAGGAGGTGAACCGGACCGTGCTGCAAAACGCCCGGATGCTGGGCATGACCGAGCGGCAGCTGCTGCGCCACGTCTACCTGCCCTCGGCGCTGAGCTGGGTGTTTTCCTCGCTGCATGTCTCGATCGGCTTTGCGGTGGTCGGCGCGGTCGTGGGCGAATACCTGGGGTCATCCGCCGGGCTCGGCTATCTGATCGCGCAGGCCGAGGGCATGTTCGACATCGCCGGCGTGTTCGCGGGAATGTTCGTCCTGTCGGCCTTTGTCCTTCTCATCGACTGGGGGGTGACGATGGTGGAAAGGAAGCTGCTGGTCTGGCAGCCCGACAACAATCACTGAAGGGAGGAGCAAAGATGACGATGCTCAGGACTATCCTTGCGGCGGCGCTGGTGGCGGGCGCGACGCCTGCGGCGGCTGAAACCGTCAAGATCGCGATCGGCGGGGCCAGCTGCATCTGCTACATGCCCGTCGTCCTGGCCGAGCAGCTTGGCCTTTACGAAAAGCACGGGGTCGATGTCGAGCTCGTGGATTTCAAGGGCGGCTCGGCGGCGCTGAAGGCCGTGGTCGGCGGCAGCGCGGACGTGGTCTCGGGCTATTACGAACACACGATCACCCTGGCGGCCAAGCAGCAGGAGCTGTCCTCGTTCGTGCTGATGGGCCGGCTGCCCGGCATCGCCGTGGCCGTGGCGCCGGGCAAGGCCGGCGAGGTCAAGACGATCAAGGATCTTGCCGGCAAGACCGTCGGGATCAGCGCGCCCGGTTCCTCGACCGACTTCTTCCTCAAATACATGCTGTCGCAGAACGGGCTGGAGCCGAATGCCGCCTCGGTCGTCGGCGTCGGCGTCGGCGCCACCGCGGTCGCGGCGCTGGAGCAGGGCCGGATCGATGCGGTGGTCACGCCCGATCCGGCGATCACCCAGTTGCAGAACCGCCATCCCGATCTGCCCGTGCTGGTCGATACCCGGAAAGCCGCGGACACCCACGCCCTGTTCGGCGCCGACTATCCCGGCGCGGCGCTTTATACGCGCACGGAATGGCTCGACCAGCATCCCGAACAGGCGCAGGCCCTGGCCGCCGCCATCGTCGAGACGCTGCAATACATCCACAACACCCCCGCCGAGGAGATCGCGGCGAAGATGCCGCCCAACCTGGTCGGCGCCGACCCGCAGGTCTATATCGAATCGCTGAACAACAGCATGGAAATGCTGTCGGAAACCGGGCTGGTGGATGCGAAGGGCGCCGAAGCGGTGCAGACGATGCTGAGCTTCAACCTGCCCGAGGTCGCCGGCGCCAAGATCGACCTGAGCAAGACCTATACCAACGCCTATGTCGAAAAGGTCTCGGCGCAGCAGTAGGCCGGTGAAACCGATGCGAAAGCCCCGTCCGCCCGGACGGGGCTTTCGTCATTCCGCCTCGACCAGCCTTGCCGGCCAGATGCCGTCCTTGACCGCGCGGACGATCAGGTCGCGGATCAGGTCGCGGATCGTCTCGAGCGCGATGGTCGGCGGCCGGTCCGTCTGCTCGCACAGATAAAGCGTTCTCGTCAGCGTCGGCGAGATGATTGGCCGCCAGTGCAGCCGGCCGGACTTGATCTCGTCGCCCATGAACAGCGTCGTCCCGATGGTGCAGCCCAGCCCCTCGCGGACCGCGCCCGAAATCGCGTGGACCGAGTTCATCTGCAGCTGGCTGGTCGCATAGATCTGTTCCAAGGTCTTGTGATGGTCCAGCAGCGCCCGCGCGGCCATGCCCTGGCGCAGCATGATGATCTTGAAATCCAGCAGTTCCGACACCGTCACCGGCTCGGACCCGCTGCCGATGATCTCGCGCTTGCCGATCAGGACCAGATCCTCCTCGAGGATCGGCGTGGCCTTGAAGGTGCTGGTCAGCGGCGGGTTGTAGGCCAGGCCCAGGTCGGCATCGGCCGAGGACAGGTGCAGCAGGGTCGTGCTGGAAAGGCTTTCGATCATGTTGAGCTGCAGGTCCGGGTAGTCCTCGACCACGACCTTCGCCAGCTGGACGCCGATGGCCTGGATCGCGGAATAGGCCAGGGCCAGCGACACCTCGCCCGAGACATTGTCGCGAAAGGTGGACAGATCCCTTTTCGCCACCTCGACCGTCTTCAGGATGGTCCGGGCATGCAGGTAAAGCCGCTCGCCCGCCGCCGTGGCCTCGAGCCCGCGCGGCTTTCGGGTAAACAGCGGCGCGCCGATCTCGGCCTCGAGATTGGCGAGATGATAGCTCAGCGCCGAGACGGCGATTCTCTCGGCTTCCGCCGCGGCCGACAGGCTCTTGCTGTCGTAGATGCTGCAGAAATACCGCAATTGCTTCAGATCCAAGGGCGCCTCGCATGGGTGCTAATTTTTAGAACATAGCTATAAGTATTATATAATTGTAAGAATAGTCAGGCAATCCTATCCTTTGCCCATGGGATGGGAGGCCGCATGACTGCCGAGTTCAAACCCCTCGCGGGGATCCGTGTCGTTGAGATGAGCCATATGGTGATGGGGCCAAGCTGCGGCATGTTCCTGGCCTTCCTGGGCGCCGAGGTGGTCAAGGTCGAGCCGCCCGGCGGCGACAAGACGCGCCAGCTGACCGGCATGGGCAGCGCGTTCTTTCCGCTGTTCAACCGCCGCAAGAAATCCGTGGTCCTGGACAGCCGCACGCCGGCCGGCAGGAAGGCGCTGGACCGCCTTCTGGCCTCGGCCGACGTCTTCATCGACAATTTCAAGGACAGCACCCTGAAGGGGATGGGGCTGGATGCCGAAACCCTGCAGGACCGCTTTCCGCACCTGATCTGCGCCAGCCACAAGGGTTTCCTTTCAGGGCCTTACGAGCGGCGCACGGCGCTGGACGAGGTGGTGCAGATGATGTCGGGCCTGGCCTACATGACCGGCCCCAAGGGGCGGCCGCTGCGCGTCGGCACCTCGGCCAACGACATCATGGGCGGGCTGTTCGGGGCCTTCGCCGTCATCGCCGCGCTGTTCGAGCGCGGCAAGACCGGCGAGGGGCGGACCATCCGCGTCGGCCTGTTCGAGAATTGCCTGCTGCTGGTCTCGCAGCACATGGTGCAGTTCGAGCTTGAGGGCAGGGACCCCGAGCCGATGCCCGAGCGGGCCTTCAGCTGGCCGATCTATGACGTCTTTGCCGATGCCGAGGGGGGGCAGATCTTCATCGGCGCGGTCAGCGACGGCCATTGGACCCGGCTTTGCACCTATCTCGGCCTGGACGACCTGCTGCAGCACCCCGAGTTGCAAAGCAGGATGGCCCGCATCAACGCCCGCTCCTGGGTGGTGCCCCTGGTCGCGGCGGCGGTCGCAAGGCGGCCCATGGCCGAGCTTCTGCCGGCGCTGGAGAAGATGGAGATCCCCTTTGCGCCGGTGGCCAAGCCTTCGGACCTGTTTCGCGACCAGCATGTCATGCGGCAGGGCGGGCTTGCGCTGTCGCAGACCCCGGATGGCCGGAGCTTCCGGGCGCCGGCCCTGCCGATCGAGATCGACGGCGCCTCGCTGGCCGGCGGGGGCGATGTGGACCGTCTCGGCGGGCACAACGCCGAGATCCTCGGCAGTCTCGGCCTGACGCCCGAGGAAATCGCCGCGGCCGCCAAGGCCCCCTCGGGCGAGGCGGCGTGACATGACCGGCCCCGCATCCGCACCGGGCAGGCAAGTCGCCGTGACCGAGGTTTCGCCCCGCGACGGCCTGCAATCCGAGAAAGCCTTCGTTCCGACCGAGGACAAGATCCGGCTCGTCGAAAGCCTTGTCGCGGCCGGCATCCGCTCGGTCGAGCTGACATCCTTCGTCTCGCCGCGCGCCGTGCCGCAGATGCGCGATGCGGCCGAACTGGTGCGGCATTTCCGCGGCCGGGCCGGTGTCCGCTTCAGCGCGCTGGCGCCGAACCTGCGCGGTGCCGAAGCCGCCATCGAGGCGGGGATCGACGCGGTGGTGATGTTCGCCTCGGCCTCGGAAAGCCACAACCTGAAGAACGTGAACCGCTCGCGCGCCGATTCGATTGCCGGGTTCCACGAGATCGCGCGCCTCGCCCAAGGGTCCGGGGTCGCGCTGCATGGCGCCATCGCCACGGCCTTCGGCTGTCCCTTCGAAGGCGACGTGCCGGTGGACCAGCTGGTCGAGCAGGCCATGCGGTATCGCGACCTCGGCATTTCGCGCATCACCCTGGGGGACACGACCGGCATGGCGACGCCGGGCAATGTCGTGCCGGCGCTCGACGCCCTGCGCAAGGCGGTGCCCGAGGTGGGGATCGCGCTGCATTTCCACAATACCCGCGGCGTCGGCCTGGCCTGCGCCTATGCCGGCCTGCTGCACGGCATCCGCGATTTCGAGGCGAGCGTGGGCGGGATCGGCGGCTGCCCGTTCGTGCCGCGCGCGACCGGCAATATCGCCACCGAGGATTTCGTCTATCTGTGCGAGGAATCGGGTTTTCCGACCGGGATCGACCTCGGCAGACTCATCGAGGCCGCCCGGACCGCCGAGCGGATCCTGGGAAGGGAACTGCCCGGCCAGGTCATGAAGGCCGGGCCGCGCCTGGCGCTATCGAGCATGGATGCCGTGCGGACCGCCCATGGCTGAGCCCTATCCCGACGCCCGCGGTGCAAGCTGGGGGATCGAGGGCGCTTCTGCGGCACGTTCCATTTGCGAACTGCGCCGGCGGGGATCATGTCCGCATGTTCCCGTTCCTGCGCCCTCGGTTGACCGGCTTCAGCCTTAGCCGAGAGATCGGCAAGCGTCCGCACGCCAAGAAAACCCATCGCCGCCCGCATCTCGGCCATTGCCGGCAGCGCCGCGGCCCCAGCCTTGCCGCCGGCGGCAGGATCCCGTAGCGGCGCGCGGCTAAGCTGCACCGCCGAAGCGCCGAAGGCCCGGTGTTTCAGCACGCCCGAACCGCGCCGGACGCCGCTGTCGGCCAGCAGTTCGGGAACCGCTCCCGGATCAGCGGCGATGCGGGGCAGGGCTGCGGCGGGCGGCGGTAGGCCGTCGAAACTCCGCCCGCCATGGGTCGAGACCACGATGGCATCGGCGCTCTCGGCGGACAGCCCGCCTTTCAGGCACAGCGCGCGGAAATCCCGTCCCGTCAGCGCGGGATGAAGGCACAACTCCTCGGCCATAGCCGGCGACAGCAGGCCGGCGTGGACCTCGGGCGGGTAATGGCCATAACTCGGCATCCGGCGCCGCAGGGCCGGCCGCAGGATCACGTCCCATGGCCAGCGCGGATGGCGCAGCATGTCGACGAGGTTCCACGGCGTCGGCCGAAAGGGTGCGCCGAAGCCGTTGCGCTGGTTTCTCTTCGCGCTTGGGCGGCATCTGCCTGTCCACGGTCAGGACCAGCCTGTCGCAATCGCAGGCCGCGACCCGGCGCAGCAGACCATCTCAAGCAGGACGATTGCTGTCTCTTCGTCCCAGGATGCGGGATGGCCGATGGCATCGCGACGGTCCTCTCGGCGCCACCGGGAAGGGTGGGCCGTTCACCGACAGCGCGGTTCGTGGCGACGGTGATGGACATCTGCCCGTAAAGTTTGCCAAACTTGACCTCACCGCTCGACCCGGAACCAATCTGGGGGAATTGCCGCCGCATTCGACACGACCTTACGGCGGGCATGCCCCCGGCTCAGAATCCTCTCCGCCACCCGAAGTCCAGGCCCGATGATGCATCGCCGACATATCCGATCCCATACGGCGCTGCGCGGAATAGCCGCGTTGCTGGTGGTTCTCTATCACTACCGCCACGCCTTTCCCTGGGGCGCGGCCATCGACGGCAGAACCGGCTTCGTGATGAGCGCGACGCATATGGTCGACCTGTTCTTCATGCTGAGCGGCTTCGTGATGACACTCGTCTATGCCGCCGACGGTTTCGACAGCCGTTTCAGTCCGCGCGATTTCCTGCAAAGCCGGTTCGCACGGATCTATCCGCTTCATCTGCTGACGCTGGCGTGGATGTCCCTGCTGGTGCTCTATGGCGGTCCCTTTTCGGCCGAGCTTTCGCAGGAAGCGTTGCGCACGGTAGCGCTGGTGCAGGCCTGGGGGTTCCAGGACCAGTTTTCCCTGAATTTTCCAAGCTGGTCGATCAGTGGCGAGTTCGCCGCCTATCTGCTGTTTCCGCTTCTGGGTTGCGGCCTGCTCATGCGCCTGCGCCCTGGGCCCGAGGTCTTCGTCGTGCTGGCGATAGCGGGGCTCGCGGCGCATGAGATCCTGATGCAGCATTACGGGCTGCGCTGGGAACGCATTGCCCTGCTGCGGGCGGTGCCGGGGTTCCTGCTTGGATACGCCCTGTGCCACTATCGTCATTCCTGGACCGGATTGTCGGACAGGGCGCTGTCGCTGATTCAGCTGTCTTGCGTCGTTGCGCTGGCAGGCATGATGCATGCCCGTCTCGAACTGCTCTGGATGGTGCCGCTCTTTGCCATTTGCATCCTGTCCACCTGGGAGGACCGGGGCGTTCTGGGCCGCCTGCTGTCCGCCCGCGCGCCGGTCTGGCTCGGGGACATCTCCTATACCATCTACATGCTGCATGTCCCGGTCATCAGCACGGGCTACCTTGCCTGGCCGAAGCTGGCTGGATTCCTGCCCGACACGCTCCGGCAGGCCTTGTTCGTGCCGGCAACCCTGCTGGTCACGCTGGGGCTTTCGGCGCTGGTCTACCGCCATTTCGAGGTTCCGATGCGCAGCCTGCTCCGCGCCCGGCAGCGGACTCGGGCCGGCGTGGACTAAGGTTTGCCTGTATCCGATCAAGCCCGCGCGCCGGCCAGAGAGGCGGTGCAGACAAAGCCGGCATGGCTTTCCATCCGGCGCCATTGCGGGCCTTCCTTTCGGGGGCCGGGGGCCGGGGGCCGGGGGCGCGGGCTTGATGCGACGGCTGTCGTTTCGCTTTGGCGGGCTAAGCCGTGGTTCCTGAACTGGCCGTCGGGTCCGCAAGGTCAGCTTTGGGCGCCTTGCGTCAATCGCGATCGCCGGCGGACCTGATTGCCCTGTATCGCGGCAGGGCGCAGCACTCCAGGACCCGGCTGGCAACGGCTGCGGTTTCCCGCCAGCCGGGCAGGGCGTCGCCGGCCCGGCGCGCGGCGTCGCGCAGCTGCGCGTGCAGGGGCGCCTCGCCCAGCAGCCGGCGCAGCGCGGCCGCAAAGGCCGGCGGGTCGTCGGGCGGCACCAGCAGCCCGGCGGCCGCGGGCACGGTATCGGGGACGGCGCCCGTCGCGCAGCCGACGATCGGCAGGCCATGCGCCAGCGCCTCGTCGAAGACCAGCCCGTGCCCCTCGTATCGCGTCGCCAGCGCGAAGATCGAGGCGCTTGCGTAAAGCTGTTCCAGCCGCTCGGCATCCACCCGCCCCGCCAGCACCACCCGATCCGAAACCGGGCTTTCGGCCAGTTGCCGGGCCAGCGCGGCGGCATGGGCGCGGTCCCAGGGATTGCCGACGATCACCGCCTGCCAGTCCATATCTGCCAGCTCTGCCAATGCCTTGATCAGCACGTCATGGCCCTTGCGCGGATGCAGGATGCCCACCGACAGGATCAGCGGCGGGGTCAGGGGCGCGGGGACGAGCCATGGCCGCTCGACCCCCGGCCGGGCGATGGTGATGCGGTCGGGCGGCACGCCGTAGCGTTCGGTCAGCAGGGCGCGCGTATGGGGGCTGGGAACCAGCACGTGGCGCGCAAGCCGCAGGTTGTCGCGCTCGGTCCGGTAGAGATGCGCGCGCCGCGCAGAATCTAGGCCGGTCTCCATCGCCAGCGGGTGATGGATCATCGCCACGATGGGCGCGCGGACCTGGGCAAGGCCGGCGGTGTCGATGGCGCCGAAGACCAGCCCGTCGACGATCAGCGGGCGGTCCTCGGCCACCAGCGCCGCGACGGCCGCCGCCATCTCGGACGGGGCGGGGTCGGGGAAGCTGGCGGGCAGCTGCAGGTGGCGGACGTCATGGCCCAGGGCGCGCAGCCCCTCCAGCAACCGGCGTTCATAGATATAGCCGCCGGTCAGCGTGGCGATGTCGCCGGGGATGGCGAAGGCGGCGTCGCAGGGTGGGGTCATGGGCGCACCTGTTCGGGGGCATAGCGGGCCAGCACGCGGCGCTCGGCCGCGCCGACGCCTGCATGGCCCAGCCATGAGAGCAGCGTGACCAGCACCACCGCGGACCAGAGCATGTCGTAATCCGAGACCGAGGCCGACAGCGCCATCAGCCCGCCGATGCCGCCGCCCGTCGCCAGCCACTCGACCACGGTGACGGCCAGCACCGCGGCCGGCACGCTCATCCGCGCCGAGGCGAAAAGCGCGGGCAGCATGGCCGGGATGCGGACATGGATCATCTGGCGCCAGCGGCCGGCGGCATAGGTGCGGAACACGTCGAGGATCTGGCCCGGCGCCTGCCGCAGCCCGTGCTGGCAGGCGACGAAGGTCGGAAAGAACACCATGACCGCGACCAGCACCACCACCCCTGCCGCGCCGCGCCCGACCAGCAGCACGATCAGCGGTGCCGTGGTCACGATGGGAATGGCGCGCAGCGCGATGGCAAGCGGGGTGACGAGTGCCGAGAGCGCGGGCAGCAGCGCCAGCAGGACAGCGAGGCCCGCGCCCGCCGCCAGCCCTGCCGCATAGCCCGGCAGCACATGGGCGCCGGTCTGCGCCAGCGCGCCGGCCAGGGTCTGCCGGGTCTGGGCGGCATCCGGGGCCCAGGCCAGCGCCGCCAGCACGTCCCCCGGCCGCTTGGCGAAGAACGGGCTGAGCCCGGCCAGCCGCAGCCCCGCCCACCACGCGGCAAGCACGGTCGCGACCACCGCGAGCGTCGAGACCAGCCTCGCGTGAGGCGAGCCGGGCGCGGCACCCGGCGGGGCCAGCAGCACGGGCGGCGATCCATCCAGGAAGCGGCGCGCCGCCGCGCCGATCAGCGCATAGGCCGCGACCGCGACGGCGGCGGCCAGCGCGGCGATGCTCCAAAGCGCGGGCACGTCCAGCGCGCGGGTGAAACGGATGGTCAGCACGCCCATGCCGCGCTCGGCCCCGGTGAACTCGCCCACCAGCGCGCCGAGGAAGGCGGCTGGGGCCGAGATCTGCAGCCCGGCGACCAGATAGGGCAGGGCGGCGCGCAGCCGGACATGGCGCAGCTCGGCCAGGCGGCCGCGGCCATAGACATGGACCAGGTCCAGCCAGGCTGCGGGCACGGCGCGCAGGCCGGCCAGCAGCGGGATCAGCGTAGTGTAATAGACCGCTAGCGCCGCCAGCGCGATCTGCGGGCCTTCGCCCGGCCCCATCATCACCCGCAGGATCGGCCCGGTCGCCACCAGCGGCAGGCAAAAGACCACCAGCGCCAGCCCCGAGACCAGCCCGGTCAGCCGGGGCCAGAGCAGTGCCACACCCGCCAGCGCCACCGCGGCCAGGTTCCCCAGCAGGAAGCCCGCCGCCGCATTGGTCCCGGTCACGGCCAGCGCCCGCGACAGCAGCCCGGCATGGGCGGCGGTCCATTGCGCGACCTCGACCGGGCCGGCGATCAGGTAGCGGCCCACCAGGGCCAGCGCCGCGGCCTGCCACAGCGCAAGCAGCAGAATAAGCCCGGCCAGCGCATTCCTCATGGGCAGGCCGAGGCGGGGGCAGAGAGCGCCGCCCGCGCCTCGGCCTCGATGCGGCGGAAGGCGGGGCTGTCGGCCAGTCCGGGACGGCGCGGACGGGGCAGCGGCACGGCGATGTCGGCGATGATCCGCGCCGGGCGGGGCGACAGGACCAGGATGCGGTCGGCGAGCCACACCGCCTCGGCCAGCGAATGGGTGACGAGCAGCGCGGTGGTGCCCTGCGCCTGCCAGAGCGGCGGCAGATCCTGCACCAGCTGGCGGCGGGTCAGTTCATCGACAGCGCCGAAAGGTTCGTCCAGCAGCAACACCTGCGGCGCGGTGACAAGCGCGCGGGCGATGGCGGCGCGCTGGCGCATGCCGCCCGACAGCGCCGCCGGGCGGGTGGCGGCAAAGCCCTCCAGCCCGACCAGTCGCAGCAGATGCGCGACCTTGCCCGGATCGGCGGGCTGGCGGGCGAGCTTTTGCGCCAGCGCCACGTTCTGCGCGGCGCTGAGCCAGGGCAGCAGCGAGGGATCCTGGAAGGCGACCGAGATCGCGCCCCGCCGGCGCTGATGGGCCGGGTCCAGCCCATTGATGCGCACCTGCCCGCCGTCCGGCAGATCAAGCCCCGCGACCAGCCGCAGCAGCGTGGACTTGCCGCAGCCCGAGGGGCCGATCAGCGCCGTGGTCTGGCCCGCGGCGAAATCGGCGTCGAAGCCCGCAACCGCCTGCACGCCGCCGGGCCAGGTCTTGGTCAGCGCCCGGCAACTGATCCCGGCGCTGCTATCCTGCATGGACCGCCTCCAGGATCGAGCGGTCCCAGAGCGCGGGCGTCACCTCGCGGCCCAGCAGCGAGAGGGTGCGGATATTGGCCTCGACCGCCTCGTCGCTCCACCAGCCGAAACCGTGCGTCTCGGTCAGCCCCGAGAACATCAGCGGCAATTGCCGGCGCGCCTGCAATTTCTGCGTGGGCAGGTCCAGCCCGGCATCGGGGAACAAGGTGACGGTCAGTTCGGCCGCCGCATCGCTGTCGGCGCGGCAGGCTTCCCACCCTCGCGTCTCGCCGGCCATCAGCGCCACCAGCGCCTCGCGGCGGTGGGCCAGGCTGTCCTCGGTCGCGATATAGGTCTGGGAATGCAGGGCATAGCCGTGATCGGCCATCAGCATGGTGCGGGCCTCGATGCCCTGGATCGCCATGGCGACCGGCAGGTCGGTTTCCCAGCAGAGCAGGCAGTCCACCTCGGCCGCGATCAGCGGCTGGGCGGAATATTGCGTGGGCACGATGCGGATGGCGTCGAAATCCACGTCGTTCAGCTTGCACAGCGCCTGCAGGACGGGGGTGTTGGCGATGGCCATGCCGATGCTTTTTCCCGGCAGGTCGGCAGGGGTTTCCACCGGATTGCCCGGCAGCGAGGCGATGGCGAAGGGGTTCTTCTGCATGGCGACGCCGATGATGCGGAACGGCGCCCCCTGCGCCACCGCCGCCGCGGCATAGTCGGCGGCCGAGATGCCGACCAGCGCCGTGCCCGCCACCACCGGCGGCTCGACCGGCGCGTTCGGGCCGCCCTGCAGCAGCGAGACCTCCAGCCCCGCCTCGCGCCACCAGCCATTCTGCAGCGCGATGTAGCTGCCGGCGAATTGCACCGAATGCAGCCAGGACAGTTGCAGCGCCACGGCCTCCTCCTGCGCCCGTGCCCGGTGCGGCAGGCCCGAGAGGCCGAGCGCCAGCCCCGCCGCCCCCGTCTGCAGGATCCGGCGGCGTGTCGGCGGGGAATGGGTCATCGGGGCACCTCCGTTCGGGTCATGGTGGGGCAGGGGACGAACGACCGTGGCGGGCGAGGCGTTCCCTCGGCCCCGCATCCGGCGCGGCAAAGCCTTGCAGGATCAGGTCGCGCATCCGGTCCATCGGGATCGCGGGGCTGTCCGCGCCGGGGACCAGGCCGGGGGCAAAGCCCCATGCGGCGCTGCGTTCGACCAGCGCCGCGGGGCCGATCACATGCATGGGCACGTCGCGCCCGCCGTCCGGCGCGATGCGCTGCGCGGCCTGGTGGTCGCCCAGCACCAGGATCAGCGGCGCGTCACCCGCATGGCGCAGCGCATAGGCCATGACGGTCTGCAAGGCATAGTCGATGGCGTCGCGGTAATGCCGGCGGATGTTGTCGCGGTCGCGCCAGACCTCTTGCGGGCTTTCCCCGGCGACGGCCATGGCGGCGAAGGCGGAACCGTCCCCGACCTCGTCCCAGCCGATCAGCCGCGGCACCGGCACCCAGGGCGCATGGGACGAAATCAGCGCCACCTGGGCGAAAAGCCGGTCGCCGCCGCCATGGCGCAGCAGGCGGTCGGCGGCGGCCAGGGTGAACTGGTCGGGCATGGTGACCCAGTTGAAGGGCAGCCCGCGATAGCCCAGGTCCGATGCGGCCAGGATGCGGTCGAAGCCCATCTGCGCCGCCTCGGGCCAGGGGCGGGTGATGGCGGGCATGACGGCCGCGGTGCGAAAACCGGCGCGCTGCGCGTGGTGGAACAGCCCCTGCCGCCCGCTGGCCAGCGCGGCCTGGTAAAGCGACTGGTCGCCCACCCAAAGCCCCGAGGCGAAGGTCGCATGCGCCAGCCAGCTTTGCCCGCCCTGCGTGGGCGAAACCAGATACCCCGAGCGCATGGCAAGGCCGGCGCGCGCCAGATCGGCCTCGGCCCGGCGCAGGGTGGCGAGATGGGTTTCGGCGTAGAAGGGGGTCGCGAAACTGGCCCGGCCATAGCTTTCGACGAAGATCACCAGCACGTCGCGGTCGATGGCACCCAGCAGTCCCGGCCGGCCCGCCAGCGGGTCGTTTGCCGCCGCCGCGCGGAAGTCGCGCAGCGCGGCGAAGGTGCCGGTGGCCAGCCGGGTGCGTTCAAGCGCATAGCGCGCATTCTCCGGCCTTGGGGCCATGGCGGGCAGCAGGACCAGCCCGATGGCCGCGACAAGGGCGATGCGCGTGCCTTGTCCCGCGACGGGGCGGGCCCAGAGCCCCGTCGCCCACCACAGCACCGCGGCGATGCCCGATGCGGCAAGGGCAGCGGCCAGAACGAGGCCGAGACCCGCCAGCGGGCCGAAGGTGCCGCCCGTCAGCCGCACCGCGGCGTCCAGCAGCGGCAGGTCCGCCGCGACGTTGAAGGGCCGCCCCAGCGCCGAGACCATGGCAAGGTCGGCAATCTTCTGCATCGCCAGCAGCGTAAGCGCCGCCGCGACCGGCAGGCGCGCCACGCCGCCGCCCAGCACCAGCAAAAGCAGCAGCGCCGGCAGTTCGGGCGTCGGGCGGATCGCGGCGCCCGGCACGATCAGCGCCAGCTGGATCGCCAGCGCCGACAGCAGCAGCGGCAAGGCCCTGCGCATGGTCATGGCCGGCGCCGCCACAGCCAGCGGATGTCGAGCGCAAAGGACAGCACCACCGCCGCCGTGGCGAACCAGGCCAGGAACTCGGCCTGCGCATGGCTCGGCAGCGGCGTTTGCAGCAGGATCAGCGTGCCGAGCTGCAGCACGCAGATCGCCTTGCGCCGCAGCCGCTGCGGCAGCTCGGCCCGCAGCCAGGGCAGGGCGAGGCCGGCGGCGACGAAGCCATAGCGCAGCACCCCCAGCAACAGCACCCCCGGCCCCAGCGTGGTGCCCAGCCAGGCATGCAGCGCCAGGGCCAGGGCGAAAGCCGCGTCCACCTCCATGTCGAAACGCGCCCCGAAGCCCGAGACGAGCCCCGACCGCCGCGCCAGCCAGCCATCGACGCCGTCGAGGACCAGCGCCACGCCCCCGGCGACCGCGACCGCCCATCCGGCCGCCACGCCATCCGCAAGCGGCGCCAGCAAGGCGCAGGTGATGGCCGCGCGCAGCAGCGTCACCGCGTTGCAGCCGCCGATCCGGTCATGCGGATAGCTGCGCCGCATCTGCGCCAGGATCATGGCGCAGCAGCCCAGATAAAGCGCGCTTGCGGCAAGCCAGCCCCCGGCCGCGCCGCCGATCCCGCCAAGCCGCAGCGCCTGCATCGCGAAAACGCCCATCGCGGCGCCGGCGGCGACCTGCGCCGGTATTCCAGCCGCCGGGCGGGGCGGCTGCGCAAGCGGGCCGTGATCGGGGTCGGTCATGAGAAAATGCTACGCCAAGCGTGGGTTCCGTCAAGATGCTACGGCTTTGCGCGGGGCGGGGTTTTGCGATAGGATAGTGAAAAGGAGCCAGCCGATGCGCGAGCCCCCCTTGGGTTACAGAACGCCCGCCCGCCTGTTTCACTGGATCGTCGCGCTTGCCGTGCTGCTGATGATCCCGGCGGGGCTGACCATGACGCGCGAGGGGCTGGACCGCGGCTTGCAGGACGCGCTGTTCATCTTTCACAAGAACACCGGCACGCTGCTGATCCCGGTGATCCTGGCGCGGATCGTCTATCGCCGGCTGCATCCGCCGCCGCTCTTGCCGGCCTCGGTGCCCGGCTGGCAGAGGCGGGCGGCGGCCGCCTCGCATCTGGCGCTTTACGTCCTGCTGGTCGTCATGCCGCTGAGCGGCTTCGTCCGGGTGCGGGCCGGCGGCTTTCCCATCGAATTGCTCGACGCCATGGGGGCAGGGCCCTGGCTGCCGAAATCCGAAGCCCTGGCCGCCGCCGCGCAGGGGCTGCATTTCATCGCGGCCCTGCTCTTGATCGCGGTGCTGGCGGTGCATGTCGGCGCGGCGCTGCAGCACGCGCTGATCCGGCGCGACGGCGTGTGGCAGCGCATGTGGCCGCCCGCGGGGGGCTGAGGGCCGGGGGCTGAGCGCCGTCTGGCCGGCTGCAATGCGCCTTGCCCGGCGGCACCGATCGGCAAGACTCGGCCAATGCGGGATCGATGCCTTGAAATGTGGCCGCAGCTGGGCCCCGATGGCAAGCGACTGAATCACCTGATCCTTGGGGCATCATGCATTCGCAAAAACTCTTTCGCCGCACCGTGCTGCAGGCCGCCCTGGGCGGCGGCGCCTTCTTCCTGCTGCCGCGGATCGCGCGCGCGGCGGACGGCATCGCCGGCGATGCCGAGCCGGAGGCGTTCTCCTTCGATATCCTGACCGAGCGGGCGCGGGCCTTGGCGCAGGCCGCCTACCAGCCGCCCGAGATCGAAGAGGCCGAGATCCTCGAGCAGGTGGATTACGACCGCCACAACGAGATCCGCTTTCGCCAGGACCAGGCGCTCTGGGGCGACGAGCCGGCCGCCTCGCGGGTGCGGTTCTTCTTTCCCGGCCGCTATTTCAAGCAACCGGTCCACATCCATGCGCTCCGGGACGGCATGGCAAGCGAGATCCCGTTTTCGCTGGATCTCTTCGACATCCCCGACGACAATCCGGCGCGGCGGCTGGCCCGGACCGACGGCTTCGCCGGCTTCAGCGTCATGGATGCGCAGACCGGGCGCGACTGGATGGCGTTCCTGGGCGCCTCCTACTGGCGGACCTCGGGCTACAGCGGCCAGTTCGGCCTTTCGGCCCGCGGCCTGGCGATCGACACCGCCATCCCCGACGGGCCCGAGGAGTTCCCGCTGTTCACCCATTTCTGGCTCGAGCCGGAAACCGACAGCGGCATGACCACCTATGCGCTGCTCGACAGCCCGCGCGCGACCGGCGCCTATCGCATCGTCTCGCGCCGCGGCAAGGGCATCGAGCAGGACGTGACCGCCCGCATCTTCCTGCGCGAGGGGGTCGAGCGGCTGGGCATCGCGCCGCTGACCTCGATGTATTGGTTCGGCAAGAACACGCCGCATATCGCGCCGGACTGGCGGCCCGAGATCCACGATTCGGACGGGCTCGAGATCCTGACCCATGCGGGCGAGCGCATCTGGCGGCCGCTGAACAACCCGCCCCATACCATGGCGAACACCTTCACCGCGCCCTCGGTCAAGGGTTTCGGGCTGATGCAGCGCGAAAGGAATTTCGAGCAATATCAGGACGACGGCGTCTTTTACGAAAAGCGCGCCAGCGCCTGGGTCGCGCCCCGCGGCGACTGGGGCGAGGGCACGGTCACGCTGGTCGAACTCAGCACCGATGACGAGATCCACGACAATATCGTGGCCTTCTGGCAGCCCGCCGCCCCGCCCAGGGCCGGCGACGAATACCGGCTGGACTACCGGCTGTCCTGGCTCGAGGACAGCCCGCTGGCCGGCAGCACCGGGCAGTTCGTCGCCGTCCGCATCGGTGCCGGCGGCGTGCCCGGCCAGCCGCGCCCGCAGGAGACGGTGAAGATCGTCTGCGACTTCACGCCCCATTCGCTGGCCCCCGGCGACAAGCCGCATCTCAACATCACCGCCTCGCGCGGGGTGGTGTCCAACGACGCGGTCTATCCGGTCGTCGGCCGCCCGACCTGGCGCGCCATGTTCGACCTTGGCTTCGGCGGGCCCGAGGAGCTGGTGCCCCGCGACGACAGCCCCATCGACCTGCGGGTCTTTGTCGCGAAAGCCGAGGACGCGGTGACAGAGACCCTGCTGCTGCAGCTGTTTCCCACGCAGTTGCGGTCCCTGCTGGCCAGCAGGCCGTGACCTGGGCGGGCGCGCGGCCGCCCCGCCCGTAGCATGGAGCATGGAGCATGGAGCATGGAGCATGGAGCATGGAGCATGGAGCATGGAGCATGGAGCATGGAGCATGGAGCATGGAGCATGGAGCATGCGCGTCGAGGGGATCGGCGTCCAGGCCGCTCTCGAAACCCTGGCCGCGGCAGGACCGCGGCGAGGCCGGAGGGGAAGGCAAAAGGCATTGCCAGGACGCATCGTCCTTGCGGACGATCACCGGCGTTTCGGCATGGATTGCGGCGTTTCGAGGCCGTGAGCTTTATCAGGATCCATGCCCCGGCCCAGAAGGCATGCGACCTTCCCGCCGGCCCGCTGTTTCCCGACATCCCCGTCGGCGGTCGATGAGAGCCGCCCCCAGCGTCACGGAAGACAGGCGGCACGGCGTCCTTGGCAAGATCATCCGGTCACCAAAGCTTGCGGGGCAGGGGCCGATCATGACCGGCCTTGGGCGGCGGTCGTTGTTGCGAAACAGGACCGTAAAGCGGCAGAGCTGGCGCCTTCATGACGCATGTGCTTGGGCCCGGCTGTGCGACGGAGAGTCTTTTAATTTATCTTTTAAATCATTATTTTGCGCGGAAATCCAAGTCTCCGATTCAGGGCAGGGAACAGCAGCATCGGGTCGCATGATGGTATCCTGCGGGCATATCGCCGCCGTTCGGAAAAGCGGCGCTTCCCCGGCGCTTCGACGAGGTTTCGCAGGCCCGGAAGCGATGGCGTCGGGCGGATGCTCGTCACGTCCCGCAGCAGTTGCCAGAACCTTGACAGCGGCCTTCCAAGTCAACCTGCCGGATCCCGGCGCCAGGACACGGCGCCCGGTGTCAACGCCATGCGCTGGATTCCAAGCAAACCCTTGCAATAAAATGATTATGTTGAAGCCTTGCCCGCACAGTGGACATTAATCGCGCGTATAATGGCCATTGAGAGGGTTCCGTATTGTGGTAACTGATTGATTTTACGTTATCTCATGGATGCCTGTTTTCCCGCTTTGACCATTCTACGCGCGATTATTGACCATCGAAATGTTGCGTGACGGCCAAAGAAAAAGGCCGCCCGGAGGCGGCCTGACGAAGTCTGGCATCTTATGGAGGGCAGGGCCGGACTGGGCCTGCCGATAGCAGATCAGGATTCCGCCGTGCTCTCGATATGCTCTTCGAAGCTTCTGCGGAACGGGCTGCCCGGTGCAGGATGGTGGAGTTCATCCTGCAACGAGCCGAAGGCATCCTATTTGCTGCGCCTCTGCATCGGCGTGGGATCGCAGCCGGCCTGGAGGATTCGGAATGCGCGGCGGATGCCAGCTTCCCCCTCGGAGGTATAGGCCCAGCCGCAGGTGGAAGCGGCATCCTGATTCTGCGCGGAAAGGTCGTCGAAAGCGGCATGCGGCCCGAATTCCAGCGCGGTGCCCAACAACTCCGTCACCCGGATACTTTGTTCGAGCGGCAGGCTGTCCAGCCATACCGGGCCATGGCGCCCTGCAATCCTGTCGGCGATATAGGTCTGGAGCGGAGATCCGGGGCAGGGTTCGGCATTGCGGGCGATCTCCTCCAGCATGGCGGTGTTTTCCGGAACGCTGTCTGCAAAGACGCCCTTTCCAACCATATGGTCAGGCCGATCCCGGCGGATCAGGGGCAGCCTGTGTTTCAGGCAGGACCGGATCGGCTTCAGCCGCCAGATCAGCCGTTCGCGCCGGTGGATGGCGATATTCTGACCTGCCACCTTGGCGACCGCATCGTCCTCGGCCAGACAGGCCGGACAAAAGCGCAGATCCTGCTGCGGGCGCAGGCTGTCGATCAGGATCTCCTCACCAAGCCGCCAGCTCCGGCTGGTGTGCCGCATCAGGGTGTTGCGCAGCACCGGTCCCGGATCCTGCCCGGCGGTTGCGCAAAGGCGGACCACCTCATCAGGATCGCCGATGGACAACCCGAAAGGATCGAGGCCGAGATCGCGCAGGAAGGTTCCGATGGGGCCGCGGATATGGAAAGCGGCCATGCGGGCCGCCCAGGACCAATGGGTCTCATCCGCCCGGAACGGCAGCAGGGGAAAGAGGCGGGCCATGCTCATGCCCGCCGCCGCCGGGCCCGTGCGCGGACAGGCGGGGTATCGGTTTCGTTCCGGTCGGGGTCGATCTGCGGCCAGTCCGGAGCAAGGAAGACATTGCCGCCGGGCGGGCAGCCCTCCTGCACCGCCCAGAATTCCGCAAAATGGGCGATGTCCAGACGGGATGCCCCCGCCTCAAGGGCAAACTCGATCGCGCCGACCAGGGTCTCGATGCAGCGGCCAAAGCGATAACGCGCGCCATGGAACAGGCGCGGGATCAGATCTGCGTCAAGCGGCGGCTCAAGCCCCGCAATCCGGCAATATTCCCGGATCATCCCAACGACGCTTGCCCCATCCGTCACCTCCGAGACCGGCGGCAGGATCAGCGTCGAAAGCCGGTGCTGGACCTGCGGATCGGAACGGACGATCTCGTGCAGCCTCTCGGTGCCGGACAGGATCGGGATGACGGCCTCGTCCCCCTGCATGAGGGATTTGAGGGCGCGCAGGATCAGGTGGCGATCGGCGCAAAACAGGTCATGCGCCTCGTCGATCCACAGAACCGTGATGCCCAGATCCTTGAGCCGACCCCGGAGGGTTTCCCAAAGGCCCCAGCCTTCGCGGTTGGCGGTGATCACCGGGTAACCGCTGCGCTGCAACAGCGCAGCGGTCATGCTCTTGAAGGTGGCGGGGCTGGGCACGCTGGCATCGAGATAGTGCCGCCCCGTCGCTCCGGACAGAACCGGGTGCCGTTCCAGGGCGCGGGAGATCAGCGTGGTCTTGCCGCCACCGGCACCATCCACCACCATCACGCCGCGAGTCTCGCGCCCCGCGGAAAAGCGCTGCGGCTCGGGCAGAAGGTTGCCCGCCTCATCCCGGCAGAGCAGCCGGTCGAGATGGGTGATGAATGTGGTATCCCTTGGCGTATCGACGCGGAGCTTGCGCAGTTTCCGGAGGATCCGGGCGGCCTCGGTGGGATTGGACATGGGGTTACTCCGTGATGGACCAGGGTTGCAAGGCAGGGGCCGCGTCGGGCAGGTCGGGTTGCGTGGGGCAGGATCAGTGGCCGGCATCACCGGCAAGGTCGCCGGGCGCGGCGCCTGCGCTTCCGGATCAGGAATGGAGCGGCCAATGCCATCAGCAGTCGCAGGCCGCTTTGGTTTGTCTTCACCCGCATTGAAGCCGATATAGAGGCTGTGACCTGCCCCTGAACTTTCATCCAGCCGCGACCGGAGCCCGGTTAGTGTTTACGCCAATTGGCGCAGGTTGAGCAATCGCCCGACGCGCGGAGCT
>JAANMV010001158.1_pt1 | contig 29987 bp, 28 predicted proteins | sample 7279661 | NCBI WGS metagenome assembly JAANMV01 (sample SAMN14094540, study PRJNA606508) | bioreactor metagenome | isolation source: A lab-scale SPAN reactor treating ammonium-rich wastewater day 121 | place: Ireland: Galway | collected 2017-05-16
AGTATTTGATGTACTTGGTCAGGAAATTGCATCTCTTGTAAACGGCAACCTCGTTGCTGGTGGACACAGTGTTGATTTCGATGCTTCCTCACTGAATTCAGGAGTTTACCTGTACAGAATAGAAGCAACCGGAGTTGACGGAAGCAATTTTATAGATATGAAGAAGATGATATTAACCAAATAATTTTGGTTTAATAGTATAATTAAGAAGCCAGCTTTGAAATACAAGCTGGCTTTTTTTATGCAAAAATCATTCATTGTTTGTTGAATTCTAAAATCATAATTTTACCCAGATTCAATAATAAAATGGGCATAAAATGAAATCGTTTATCGTTTTACTTTCATTATTTTTCATCATTGGCTGCTCTTCCAAGAAATCAGATAAAGAACTCTTCGATGAAGCACAGCAAAATCTAAAGCTGGATAAAATCCCCGAAGCTGTCATTGCTTTCGAAGAAATAGTAAATGACCATTCTGATAGTGAATTAGCCCCCGAAGCTTTATCTCAACTCGCTGGTTTGTATCAGAACAAATTAATAAAAAGTCTTTCTGAAAAAGAAAATCTCGAAAAAGCAATTGAACTCTTTAAGAAACTGCATTCAGATTATCCAAAAAGCACTTTCGCGCCTTCAGGATTATTTATGGCAGGATTCATCAACGCAAACGAACTTCAAAACTATGATGAAGCTACAAAATTATACAAACAGTTTCTTGTGGAATATCCAAATGATGAACTTGCAGCCTCAGCACAAGCTGAACTTGATAATATGGGTCTCTCTCCTGAAGAAATTCTTATGAAGAATATGGCGAAAGAAAAATAATGGATAAACCAGTTCAGGACTTTAAGAATTATCTTCATCCATCCTTCATCTCTAAACTTAACTCACTTGAATTAAAAGCAAGATTAGTTGTCGAAGGATTTATGGTTGGGCTGCACAAAAGTCCATACCATGGTTTCAGTGTTGAATTTTCGGAACATCGCGCTTATATGCAGGGAGATAATTTAAAAGATGTTGACTGGAAAGTTTTTGGTAAAACTGAAAAGTATTTTATAAAACAGTACGAGGAAGAGACAAACCTCAGAAGCTATATTTTTCTTGATACAAGTAATTCAATGGCTTATAGTTCTGAAAAAAATATTTCCAAGCTCAATTATTCAATTACGCTTGCTGCGGCATTAAGCTATTTAATGATTCATCAGCAGGATGCTGTTGGATTGACATTGTATTCAGAAAAGATAAATAAATTTTTACCTCCTAAATCTTCCAGAGCCTATCTTCAGGAGATTTTAAAAAGTCTGATCAATGTCATTCCATCAGAAAAAACAAACACAGCCGAAAGTTTGAGTGAAGGCGCTGAAAAGTTAAAACGAAGAGGACTCGTTGTTATAATATCAGATTTTTTTGATGATATAAATTCTGTCCTCAAAGCTCTGAAGCATTTCAGCTATAAAAAAAATGAGGTGATCGTCTTTCAGATATTAGACCCGATGGAAAAAACTTTTGCTTTTGGGAAGGATGCAATCTTTAAAGATTTAGAGACAGGAGATGAATTAACGACGCAGCCATATCAGATTCAAAAAGCATATCGCGAAGCTATGAATGAATTCACAAATAAAATTAAATCGGAATGTCTAAACTCGAATATTGATTACAACCTGATTGAAACATCTGATCCCTACGATAAAGCATTACTTCGTTACATTCAGAAAAGAGAAAAGTTATTCTAACGTCATTGCGAACGAAGTGAAACAATCTTTCAGTCTGATTTTAGTATTACGAATCAATAGCTTAAATAGTCCAAATTAAATTTTACTTGATAGTTTGGTAATATCATTAAAATATTTTTTAGACAATCCTTCCGCCTTTGACTCTGACTTCGCCTCGACAATTATACGAACAATCGGTTCAGTGTTCGATTTCCTGAAATGCACCCAATGATCATCAAAATCAACTCGTAATCCATCTTCAGTATTAATTTTTTGATTTGAAAAGTTATCAGTCAATTTACTGATTACTTCATCCGGATTTTTGGTTACTTCAATTTTCTTTTTAACGATGAAATATTGCGGAAGTTCTTTCTTTAATTCAGAAATTGATTTTCCGTAATCTGACAGATATTGAAGTGTCAGAGCAATTCCAACCAAAGCATCTCTGCCATAATGCAATTCGGGGAAAATAATTCCACCACTTCCTTCACCACCGATTACAGCATTAACTTCTTTCATTTTCTTGACGACATTTGCTTCACCAACTGGTGAACGAAATACTGAACATCCGTATTTTGCAGCTATATCATCAACCGCACGAGTTGTGGAAAGATTAACAACTACATTTCCTTTTTTTCTTGAAAGAATGAATTGAACTATTTGTGTAATTGTATTTTCTTCAATGAATGGTTCGCCTTTATCTGAAATTAAAACCAATCTATCAACATCAGGATCAACAACAATTCCGAAATCAACTTTTGCAGATTTAACTCTTTTCATTGTCTCTATTAGATTTTCAGGAAGAGGTTCCGGAGTTCTTGGAAAAATACCTGTCTTCTCACAATTCATCTCGATGACTTCACAACCAAATTCTTTTAAGAAATCGGGAAGTATGTAAGCTCCGGCGCCATTGACACAATCAACCAAGACTTTGAATCGTTTCTTTCTTATCTCCTCGACATAAATTATTCCCAAATCGAAAATGGCATCGATGTGATTTTGAATTCCTTTAGAATATTCCGTCCACTTCCCAATTTTGTCCCACGATTTATAATTTGATTGACCATCAGCTAAAAACTTTTGCATTTGAACATATTCTGCCGGTGAAAGAAATTGCCCGGTGCCGTTTAACAATTTTAATGCATTCCATTCATTCGGATTGTGACTTGCTGAAATTGCAATCCCACCTTGAGCTTTAAGTTTTTTTACATTGAACTGAACTGTCGGAGTGGGGCAGATGCCAATATCAACAACATCAATACCTTTTGCCAATAAAGTTCCGGTAGTAATTTGATTTACCATCTCACCTGTAATTCTTGCATCTCGTCCAATAACAACTTTTCCCGAACCGATGAATTCAGCATAAGCTTTAGTGTATTTAATAATTATTTCCGGATCCAAACCATTACCCACAATTCCCCGTATGCCGGAAATGCTGCTCATCAACGTAGCCATTAATTTACCTCTGTTATTTAAAAAATATTCTAAAGAATGTGTAAAGATAAATATTTGGTAATTGAATAATCGAATTTAACTTTAGCGAAGTAATAAATAAATTTTATGTGGTATTGAAAGACAAAATAAAAAAGATAAATAAACTGCTGGTAAAACACTTCGGAATCCCTAAAAGATCAAAGAAACTTCCTGATCCCATCAATACTCTAATTGCAACAGTGCTTTCTCAAAACACCAATGATAAAAATTCATATCAGGCTTATCAGAATTTAAAAAAGAAATATAAAAGCTGGAGTGAAGTTGCTGAGCTTACGAAATCCGAATTAGAAAAAGTTATCAGAGTTGCCGGATTGGGAAAACAGAAATCATCTGCAATACTGAGTTTTCTTAAAACACTAAAGAAACGGAACGGTAAAATTGATTTGGGCTATATTACTGAGATGAGCGATGAAAATATTTTGGATGAATTAACTTCAATAAAAGGGATTGGAGTGAAGACAGCAAGTTGTGTTTTGCTTTTTTCACTTGATAGAAATATTTGTCCTGTTGATACGCACGTTCATCGAACATTGAACAGGATTGGTATCGTTAAAACTTCATCTCCAGCAAAAACATTCGAGATCATTAATAAACATTTACCGGATGGAATTGCTCATCAGTTTCATACGAATCTTATTAATCTTGGAAGAGCAATCTGCAAGTCATCCAAACCGATTTGCTCGATCTGTCCTTTATTACTGGAATGTAAATACAAGTACAAAAATCTTGAGAAAAGTGATTCGGTAAATGTCAGCAGGTTTCTATTACTTGATTCGATTTAGGTAGTTGAATTTTTTATTTTGTGAAAGTTTATTTCTTCTTATCTTTGTTTTGCTGTAAAGGATAAATCGCTTAAATTTGAAATAAAATTTCCACTTCTATTAAATTTATCAGGAGTTTAAAAATGGCAGAACAATTAGGTTTGCTGGGATATGATTATGTTGAGTTTTACGTTGGCTCAGCAAAAATGTGGGCTTACTGGCATGCAAAAGCAATGGGGATGAAGATCGTTGGTTATTCAGGACCTGAAACAGGAGTGAAAGGAAAAGTATCTTATTATCTCGAACAAAATAATCTGAGGATAGTCGTCACTTCTGCAATCAATCCAAGTCAATATCAAATTCACACTTTTGTTGAACGACATGGTGATGGAGTTAAAAGATGGTCATTAAAAGTCAAAGATGTTCAAAAAGCATTTGATGGAGCAATTAAGAATGGAGCAATTCCTGCATGGGAACCAATCAAAACTGAAAATGAAAATGGTTATGTGGAAGAAGCAGCTTTGAAGTTATATGATGATGCAGAAATTGTTTTTGTGAACAGAGAAAATTATAAAGGAATATTTAAACCCGGTTATGGGAAACCGTTTCAGAAAATTGAAATTGTAACTGAAGATACTGGTCTGCAGGCTATTGATCATATAGTTGGAAATGTTCGTGTAAATGAAATGGATTTGTGGGTAAATTATCTTAATAAAACTCTCAACTTTGAAACGTTTATTGATTTTGGTCCCGGTGATATTTCAACTCAATATTCAGCACTGCTTTCGAAAGTTGTCAGATCAACTGAAGGTCCTGCAGTTAAAAATCCTATCAACGAACCTTATGAAGGATTGAAAAAATCTCAGATAGAAGAATACATTGATGAATATCTTGGTTCAGGAATTCAGCACGTAGCTGTTATTACAAATGATATTATCAAAACTATTGCAGCGATGAGAAAAAACGGAATGGAATTTCTTTCCGTTCCTGATACATATTATGATACTTTGAAGGAAAGAGGATTCGACGTAACCGAGGATATAAATGAATTAAAGCATCACGGAATTCTTTGTGACATTGAAGGAAAAGGTTACTTACTTCAGTTGTTCACAAAACCAATTGGTGACAGACCAACTTTTTTCTATGAAATAATTCAAAGAAGAAAAGGTGCACAAGGATTTGGACAGGGGAACTTCCAGGCTTTGTTTGAATCTATTGAAAGAGATCAGGCAATGAGAGGAAGTCTGGATAAAAAATAAAAGCATACATTCATACAGTAATTCAGCTTTGCTTCTTTTCGTATGATAGTATGTTTGTATGAATGTATGATCACAAAAAATTATTTTGGAGGTATTAAATGCCGTTTTATGTTAAAGTAGGGAAAGTCCCGCCAAAAAGACACGTCACTTTTTATAAAGAAGATGGTAAATCGCTATACAGGGAAGAACTTTTCAGCACTAAAGGTTTTTCAGGAATTTATTCAAATAAATATCATCTTTATATGCCGCCGCAGGTTGAAAAAATTACAGCGATGAAACCAGGCAAAGCAATAGATTGGCCTGACGCACCATTACAATATTATCATTTCTTTACTGACAATAAAAAAACAGAAGGAAACTTTCTTACATCGAGGAATGAATTTCTGAAGAATGATAACTGTGTTCTCTCAACTGCAAATCCAACTGAAGATACTGATGTGTTTTTCAGGAATAGTTACGCTCACGAAATTCTTTTTGTTCACCAGGGAACCGGCGATTTACTTTCGGAGTACGGACGACTACCTTTCCAGGAGTGGGATTATATTGTAATCCCAAAAGGGACTACGTATCAGGTCAAATTCAAAAATTATAAGAAGGCGAAATTATTCATAATCGAATCATCTACTCCTTTCGATATTCCAAAACATTTCAGAAATGAATATGGACAACTCACAGAGGATGCGCCATACTATGAACGTGATTTCAAAGTTCCGGAATTCATGGAACCAGTTGATAAAAAAGGGAAATTTGAAATCGTGTTAAAAGTCAGAAACAAATTTTTTAATTATTTAGTACCTCATCATCCGTACGATGTTGTTGGATGGGATGGATTTCTTTATCCATATACTTTCAATATAAAGGAGTATGCTCCTAAAGTTGGCAAGATTCATCTTCCTCCGCCGATTCATCTCGTATTCACAACTGAGCATTTTGTCATTTGTAACTTTGTACCAAGACTTTATGATTTTCATCCGGATGCAATTCCTGCACCGTATTATCATTCAAATGTTGACAGCGATGAAGTGCTTTATTATGTGCATGGAAACTTTATGTCGAGGAAGGGAATTAAGAAAGGATCAATTACTCTACATCCAATGGGAATTCCACACGGACCGCAACCAGGAAAAACAGAAGCATCAATCGGCAAAAAAGAAACTGATGAATATGCAGTTATGATAGACACATTTCAACCATTGCATGTAACAAAAAATGTTAAAGAAACAATGGCAGAAAAGTATAGTCAGTCCTGGCTTGAGAAGGGTTGATAAGTATAGGGAAATAAGCTATAAGGAAATAAAGTGTGAGGAATTTTAGATTGGGAAATAATGCTTGACAATAAAAAAGCATATATATTGAATGAATACGATAATGCAGTGAATGAACCTATTGAATTTTATAATAATAAGAAAGACTTCACAACATTAGAAGCCTGGAAGAAGTGTCGTGAAGTAAAATTATTTTTTACGATAAGGTTCTTCCTTTATGCCGAAGGAAGAAAGATATAATTTAGATTCTCAAATTAGAAAAGCATCTGTGAGCACTACTTCTAATATTTCAGAAGGATATGGACGATATCATTATCAGGAAGGTATTCAGTTTTACAGAATATCAAGGGCTCATTGCATGAATTAAAAGATCATTTATTAAGTTGCTTTGATTTAAAATATATTCAAATCGAATTGAAACTTGAAGGTGAAAAATTAATTGAAGAAACCAAAATTATTTTAAATGGATTTATAAATTTTGTTAAATCAAAAATTATATAATATACCTTATAACCTATACCATATTACCTTATACTTATGAAACTCGTATCATACACTACAAAGAAAAAAGATAGACTTGGATTATTTGTTGATGGAAAAATATATAATCTGCAGGAGTGTGCTGCCGGAATGGGATTTGAATTACCAAATCGAATGAGAAGATTTCTTCGTGGTGGTGATGAATTTATGAAAATGGCACGACAGGTTGAACAAGCAATTAAAGAAGGAAAGATAACTTCATTTGTTGATGGTACTAATTTGAAATTACTTGCACCAATCCCAAATCCTGCTTCTTGCAGAGATGGATATGCATTTCGTCAACACGTTCAGACAGCCAGAAGAAATCGCGGTGTTGAGATGATTCCTGAGTTCGATCAATATCCTGTTTTTTATTTTACTAATCATAATGCGATTTTTGGGGAAGGTGAGATAAGAGTAGAAGATGATCATCTTCGACAATTAGATTTTGAACTGGAAGCAGCAATAGTTATTGGGAAAGAAGGAAAGAATATCTCATCATCAGAAGCTGACGAATACATTGCAGGTTACACAATTATGAATGACTTCTCTGCACGAGTTTTACAAATGGAGGAAATGAAGTTAAATCTTGGTCCGGCAAAAGGGAAAGACTTTGCAACCAGTATCGGTCCTTGGCTTGTAACACCAGATGAACTGGAACCTTATAAAATATTAACCGAGTTTGGAAATAAATACGATCTGCGGATGAGAGCCAAGCACAACGGTAAGCAAATTTCCGATGGAAATATGAAAGATATGAACTGGACGTTTGCAGAAATAATAGAAAGAGCTTCTTATGGTGTTCGATTGTATCCTGGTGATGTAATTGGTTCTGGAACAGTTGGAACTGGATGTTATCTTGAATTAAATGGAACCTGGGCAATCGAAGCTAAAGAAAAGGGAAAAGACTTTAAACCAATTTGGCTTCAAGATGACGATGAAATTGAATTGGAAATAACAGGGCTTGGCGTTCTCAAAAACACAATCCAAAAAACAAAGAAAAACAGGTCAATTCTGACAAAGAAAAAGAAAATTTCCTGATGCTTCATTACGAACCAAAAGATTTATCTGTACCCGAAGTTCACAGATTACTTCTTGGCGGAGTTGCGCCGAGACCAATTGCACTCGTATCGACAATTTCCAAAGATGGAATTAATAATCTAACTCCATTTTCTTTTTTCAATGCATTCGGTGCGAATCCTCCGATAGTGGCATTTTCTCCATCACGACGAGGAAGAGATGCTACTTTAAAAGACACTTATTATAATCTTACTGAGATTAAAGAATGTGTAGTTCAATCCGTCACTTATTCGATGATTGAACAAGTTAGTCTTGCATCAACCGAGTACCCACCGAATACTGACGAGTTCATAAAATCAGGATTAACACCAGTTAATTCTGATATCGTGAAACCGAAGCGAGTTAAAGAATCTCCTTTTCAAATGGAATGTAAGCTGCTAGAGTTAAAAAGTTTTGGAAACGGTGGTGCATCTGCTAACATGGCAATTTGTGAAGTGCTTAAGTTCCATGTTGCTGAAGATTTGTTTACGAATGGAATTATCGATCCAGTCAAAATTGACCTTGTTGCCAGGATGTCTGGAGATTTTTATTCAAGAGCCGGTTCCGATCTGTTTAGCATTAAACAGCCTGGAAATAAAAAATGCATCGGAATTGATCAGATACCAGAACATATCAAAAAGTCTGAAATATATTCTGCAAATGATCTTGGAAAATTTGGAAATATAGAATCGATCCCGACGTCAGAAGAGGTTGAATCGTTTATTCTTAAAATAGATGGAGAAAAAGTTGAAGCATTTGAAGAAGGTTATGAAGCGTTTTTAAGATACCAAAAATTGAACGACTATAAAAAAATGTTAAAAGCAGCCTTACTAATTAAAGAAAAACAAAAGGAACTTCTTGAATTATCTGCCAAAGCTGCTTTAGCAAATAATGATATAGATGCTGCATGGAAAGCAGCACTTTACGCAGGGATAATCAAATAAACAAAAATAATATCAGGCAGTAACTTAACTCACCTAACCAGTGAGTTTTTTAATATTATGAGTTCATCAAAACCACTTTGGATTCCTTCAGAAGATAGAATCAGGAATTCAAACTTTACAAAATATTTTACATTCCTTGAACAGGAGCATGGACTTACATTCTCCGATTATTCTGCTTTACACAAATGGTCAGTAACTGAAATTGAAATATTCTGGGAATCTATTTGGAAATTCAGCGGGATAATACATTCAAAATCGTACGAAAGAGTTCTAGATAAAAGAATTATGCCCGGTGCAAAATGGTTTGAAGGCTCCGAATTTAATTTTGCTGAAAATCTTTTAAGATTTAATGATGATCACATTGCTTTAATCAGCAGCAGGGAAAATCAGCCTGATATTAAGCTCACGTATAGAGAACTTAATGAATTGGTAACAGCTTGCAGTTTTGGATTGAAGAAATTAGGTGTTAAAAAAGGTGATACAATTGCTGGTTTTGTTACAAACATTCCTGAAACAATCATTGCAATGCTGGCAGCAACGAGTCTTGGTGCAATATGGACATCATGCTCCCCGGATTTCGGAATACAGGGAGTCATTGATCGTTTTGGTCAGGTGAAACCAAAATTATTATTTGCAATTGAAGAGTACCAATACAATGGGAAGATCATCAACTCCAGAACAAAAGTGGAAAAGATTGTTCAACTTCTTCCTGCTATTGAAAAGATTATTTGGATATCAAGGTTTCAGGAACTTAGAATTGCATCAGCAAGCCAGAATAATAATGAAATTAATCAGTTTAATTGGTTGAATTTTAAACAATTACTCATAAAGAATTCAAATCAAATCAATTTTGAACAACTGCCCTTCAATCATCCGGTTTATATAATGTATTCGTCGGGTACTACAGGACTTCCCAAGTGTATGGTTCACGGTGCTGGTGGTACTTTACTTCAACATTTTAAAGAACTTCTCCTACATACAAATTTAAAGAGAAGTGATGTGATCATGTATTATACAACCTGTGGATGGATGATGTGGAACTGGCTTGTGAGTTCCTTACAAGTGGGAGCAACTATCTTTTTATATGATGGAAGTCCAATTCATCCGAAGATAGAAATACTCTGGGAAAAAATTGAACAACACAAAATTACAGTATTTGGTACATCTCCGAAGTATCTCTCAACATTTACAAAATCTGATTTTATTCCGAAAGAAAAGTTTAAACTTGAAAAACTTAATACCATTCTTTCAACAGGTTCACCACTTCCTGAAGAAACATTTGAATGGGCATATAAAAATGTAAAATCAGATTTGCAGCTTTCATCTATTTCAGGTGGAACAGATATTATTTCTTGTTTCATGCTCGGTAATCCAATACTTCCGGTTTATTCAGGTGAAATTCAGTGTAAAGGTCTGGGAATGAAAGTGGAAGCATTCGATGAGAACGGAGAATCGGTTGTTGGTAAAAAAGGAGAATTGGTTTGTAAAGAACCATTTCCTTCAATGCCGGTTTACTTTTGGGAAGATGATACTGGTGAGAAATATAAAAAAGCATATTTTGAAAAGTATCCTGGAATCTGGACGCATGGTGATTACATAGAAATAACTGAAAACAACGGAATAAAAGTTTATGGCAGATCAGATGCAACATTGAATCCGGGTGGAGTGAGAATTGGAACAGCAGAAATTTACAGAATAGTTGAAGAAATAGATGAGGTTCATGATAGTCTGGCTGTTGGTAAAAAATGGAATGGAGATGAAAAGGTGATTTTGTTCGTTACATTGAATGAAGGAATTGAACTTGATCATACTTTAATAGAAAAAATAAAATCTGAACTAAAATCAAAAGCTACGCCGAGACATGTTCCATCTGAAATATTTGCAGTAAAAGAAATACCAAGAACCATCAGCGGAAAAAAAGTTGAGATAGCAGTTTCAAAAATTCTCAATGGTGAAGAAATTGACAATAAAGATGCATTGGCTAATCCGCAATCTCTTGAACAATTTTATCATTACAGGAAATTTTAGACATAAAGTGCGCTGCCAAAATCTCGCCTGTGTTTAATAGTTATTTCATGATCTTCACCAAGAAATTTGAAAATTGCGATACAAGCTCTTCTGGCTCCATCATCATCATAGTTTCTGTCATTCCGGATTACATCAATAAATTTTTCCAGAGCTGAATCAAAATCTTTCCTTCTAATACAATCAATTGCAGTTATATATTTTTCTTTTACTTCTGAAACTGGAAGTGTTTTTGTATCACACTTCAGTAACTCTGCAATGAATCTGATTGATTCTGCAAGTTCAATGTTACTCAAATTGCCATCAATATTTTGAACAAGTCTTAATGCTTCTTTCTGATCTTCAAATAGAAGTATTTTAGCGAGCAGTACCTTAACTTCACCATTATTCACATCTCCTTTCAGCACATCTTCCAAAATAAGTTTTGCATCGGAACCGTTTCCATTTTTGAGCAAAATTTTTGCGTGTTCTATCTGTTCAGCAAATTTGCTTGGAATTGATTTCTTCAGCCAATCCTTAATAGCAGATTCCGGAAGTGCGCCTGTGAATTCATTTATCACTTCACCATTCCTGAAAAGTTTAACATTTGGAATTCCACGAACACCATATCTTAAAGCAATTTCCTGATTATTATCAGTATCAACTTTGACAAGTTCCCAATCAGATTTGTTTTCATCAGCAAGTTTTTCCAGAATTGGACCAATCAATCTGCACGGTTGACACCATTCAGCCCAAAAATCTACAAGTACTGGTTTCTCATAACTTTTTTCCAGCACATTTTTTTGAAAATCTTTTACTTCGTATGACATGGAATATATTTCGTATTGAGATCAATAATTATTTTTAACGTTTGATGAATCAGATTCTATAAAGTTTCAAATCAATTTAATTTATGTATTATAGAGTTTGAATTCTAAACGTGCCGGATAATATCACAGTCTTCAACTATGAAAAAGAATCCGTTCCAAAAGTTGTAAGAATGATTTTCAAACCTATCAGTTAAACTTATCTCCAATAAAATTATAAAGTCAAATTATCTCTTTCTTGCGTTAAATAGTTTCTTGTGCTAATCATTCCAAAAATTTAGAAATGTGCATTTGATTTTTCTTGTATATGAAAAAAATGAATTTCACTCTTCTAAAAAGTTGTTGCAATAAGAATTTTTGGTGTGGCAGCAAAGTTGATATTTATAAATATCAACTTTAAATAAGTTGCTATTTTGATATGGAAATAACCAATAACGAACCGATTTACCCGATCAGGACAGCGGCAAAACTGCTGAACATATCTGTTCATACTCTCAGAATGTATGAAAAAGAAAATTTAATTATTCCTTTCAAAAAGTCATCAAGTCATCGACTTTATTCTCAATCAGATATCAAACGAATCGAATGTATCAGGTCAGCAATCAATGATTCCAAAATAAGCATCAGTGGAATAAAGACTATTTATTCGATGATGCCATGCTGGGAAATAATAAGCTGCAGCAAAGAAGATAGAAGCAGGTGCAGTGCATACCTGACACACTCAGGACCTTGCTGGTCAATGAAGGGAGAAGCAACAGTTTGTGCATCGAAAGATTGCCGAAACTGTTCAGTGTACAAAGATTATGGTGAATGTGAAAGCATTAAAAATTTTATTCGAAATAAATTGATGGGAAGAGAATGAATTCGTTATCGAGAAGACGATTCCTGAAAATTTCAAGTGCAACGATAGCGACTGCTGCAGTACTAGCCAGTACAGCAAAAACTTTTGTTACTGCTTCTAATAAGATTAATAAAGGAAACGAAAAAGGTATAAGGAAAATTTCAACTTACTGCGATTTATGTTTTTGGAAATGCGGTGTCATGGCATACGTAAAAGATGGAAAACTTTGGAAAGTCGAAGGGCATCCCGATGACCCTTTGAGTAACGGAAGATTATGTCCAAGAGGAACAGGTGGAGTTGGTGCACACTATGACCCAGAAAGATTAAAAACTCCTTTGATAAGAAAAAGTTTACGCGGTGAAGAAAAGTGGGTTGCAGTTACCTGGAGTGAAGCCATTGATTACATCGCTGAAAAAATGAACAGGATAAAATTTGAATATGGACCGGAAGCTTTGGCTTTATTCAGCCATGGAATAGGTGGAACTTTCTTAAAGCACTTAATGCATGCTTTCGGAAGTCCGAACGAAAGTGCTCCATCATTTGCTCAATGTCGTGGACCAAGAGAAACTGGATTTTCACTTACTTTTGGTGATATAGTAGGATCACCTGAAAGAACAGATATTCAAAATGCCAGATGCCTTGTACTGATCGGTTCTCATCTTGGTGAAAATATGCACAATACACAAGTGCAGGAATTTTCAAGAGCAGTTGAAAAAGGTGCATCAATAATTGTTGTCGATCCAAGATTTTCGGTCGCTGCAGGTAAAGCAAAATATTATTTATCGATTAAACCCGGAACAGATCTGGCTCTTCTTCTTGCGTGGATGAGTGTAATTGTGAATGAAAAACTCTATGATGTTGATTATGTGAACAAGTACGGATTTGGATTTGAAAATTTTGCGGCAGAAATTTCGCATTACACTCCTGAATGGGCATACATTGAAACAGGAATTGATCCTGATGCTATCAGAGAAACAGCAAGAGAAATGGCTAGATACAAACCTGCAACTCTTATTCATCCGGGAAGACACGTAACCTGGTATGGTGATGATGCACAAAGAAGTCGTGCCATTGCATTACTTAATGCACTGCTCGGAAGCTGGGGAAGAAAAGGTGGATTTTATGTTCCGTACAGTTTTGAAATTCCTAAATATCCATATCCGGATTACCCGGAATTAAAGAAAGAACCGGCAGATAATCCTGGAAATAAATTTCCATTTACAGAAGGTGAACAGATTTCAAATGGCATACGTGAAGCAACAATAACAGGCAAGCCATATCCGATAAAAGGATGGATAATCTATGGAACAAATCTTTTACAGGCGTTACCAAACCAAAAAGAAACTATTCAGGCAATCCAAAATCTCGATTTGATGGTTGTTGTTGATGTTGTACCAAGTGAAATTGCAGGATGGGCAGATGTTGTTCTTCCTGAGTCAGTTTATCTTGAAAGATATGATGACTTAAATACTTCGCCTTTCAAAGAAGGATTTGTTGGAATCCGTCAGCCGGTTGTTGAAGCACCAGATGATCAGAAACCAAATTGGTGGATTGCAAAAAAGCTTGGTGAGAAACTTGGGCTGAATTCCTTTTTCGCCTGGAACAATATTGAAGAATATCTTGATACACGATTAAAACTTGCCGGTCATTCGCTTGAAGAGTTGAAAGAAAAAGGAATCATCAAAGTTCCGGAGCAGCCAATATACTTTGAAGATGGTGTTGAACCGGAATTTTATACTCCTTCAGGAAAGATAGAATTTTATTCCGCTCAACTTGCCGAAGCCGGTTTTGATCCGGTTCCAAAGTTTACAAAACATCCTGAACCACCTGTCGGATTTTTCAGACTTCTTTATGGAAGAGCACCAGTGCATACTTTCAGCAAGACTCAATCAAATCCTTTGCATCGTGATATGATGATAGAAAATGAAATCTGGATAAATGCTGATATTGCGGAACAATATGGATTGAAGCAAGGAGATAAAATCAAACTTAAAAATTATGATGGAATTATATCTGACGAAATAAAAGTAAAACCAACTGAGAGAATCAGAGCAGATTGTGTTTATATGGTTCATGGATTTGGTCAGAAATCAAGACAACTAAAGAGCACTTACAAAAAAGGTGCGAGCGATGCAGAACTTATCACGCAGTACAAAATTGATCCATTGATGGGAGGGACTGCAATGAACGAGAACTTTGTAACTTTTGAGATGGTGGTGTAAGATGCCGCGATATGGAATGGTAATCGATACAAGAAAGTGCGTTGGCTGTAACGATTGTGTAGTTGCTTGCAAAACTGAAAATAATGTTCCCGAAGGTTACAACAGGGATTGGATCATTACAGAATCATTCGGAAAATTTCCTGAAATCAATATGGAAATCAGAACTGAAAGATGTAATCATTGTTCAGAAACTCCTTGTGTTTCGTGCTGTCCGACTGGCGCAAGTCACATTCACGATGCTGGTGGTGTTGTTCTTGTAACACACGAAAAGTGTATCGGCTGCAAAGCTTGTGTTGAAGCTTGTCCGTACGATGCGCGCTTCATTCATCCTGATGGATATGCTGATAAATGTACATTCTGCATTCACAGAGTTGAACAGGGAAAGAATCCGGCTTGTGTTGATGTGTGTCCAACATACTGTATGTATTTTGGTGATCTTGAAGATCCTAACAGTGAAGTGAGCAAACTTTTGAATGCAAGAAAATATCATACTTTAATTCCTGATGCCGGAACTCAACCGAATATTTTTTATTTAATCTGAGCACATACAATGCACGAAATATTCACGACAAGACATAATCCTGATGTAGATCCCTGGATGACAATGTGGGGCTGGGAAATTCCTGTTTATTTATTCCTTGGTGGAATGGTTGCTGGAATGATGATCATTGCAGGATATTTTTTATTCAGCGGGAGACACAAAGAGAGTAATTGTTCCTGCTACTCAATTCCATTAACAAGTTTTGTACTTCTTTCAATTGGTATGTTTTCTTTGTTTCTTGATCTTGCACACAAACAATACGTTTGGAGATTGTACACAACATTTCAAATTACTTCACCGATGTCGTGGGGCGCCTGGATTCTGATTTTAGTTTATCCTGCTTTGATTGCAAATATTCTTATTCGACCGCCTTCATGGATGACACGAAGGTTTTCAAAGCTAAGCGATATTGCAGGGAAATTGCAAACTCATCAGTTCTTTATAAAAAATATTGGAATATTGAATATGATACTTGGAATGATGCTCGGTGCATACACTGGTGTTTTACTCAGCACTATGGGTTCACGTCCTTTGTGGAATACTTCACTGCTTTGGGTTTTATTTCTTGTGTCAGGACTTTCAACTGCTGCTGCTTACGTTCATCTTATAGCAAAGAACAGAGCTGAAAGTGAATTGCTGGCAAAAGCGGATAATGGATTTCTTGTAGTTGAGTTATTCATTTTCGTGATGCTGTTTCTTGGTCTGATGTCTTCTGCACGTCCTCATATCGAAGCTGCTCAACTATTACTTACTGGAATTTATGCGCCTGCATTCTGGGTTTTTGTTATTGCACTTGGAATAGTAATCCCGCTCGGAATACAACTTCTTGCAGTCAATCATAAAATTAAACACACACCGATCGCACCGATAATGGTAATCATCGGTGGATTGATATTAAGATTCATAATAGTCGAAGCCGGACAATACAGTCATTGGTTTAATGCACATTTTAAATAACGGAGATAAATTTTTATGACAACTCTTGTAAAAAAATTAACACACATCTTTGAGAAGGAAGAAGAAAAAGTCGTGACAAAATCTCAACCTTATTCAAATCCATATCTCGTTGGCGTGGGACTTGGTCTTGTATTGCTCGCTGCGTATGTAATAATGGGCAGAGGATTGGGTGCATCAGGTGCTCTTACAACGTTAGTATCTGTTGGAATTAACAAAGTAGCTCCCGAGCATGCACAGGACAATGAATTTTTCAGCGAATATCTTGGCGACGGAGTAACGAGTCCTTTCAAAGATTGGCTTGTCTTTGAAGTAATTGGAGTTATTGCCGGTGGATTTATTTCAGGTTCACTTGCAGGAAGAGTTAGAAAGGGAATCGAAAAAGGTCCACATATTCCCGCAACTAAAAGATTAATATTTGCATTTATCGGTGGTGGATTGATGGGAATCGGTGCAAAGCTTGCTCGTGGATGTACCAGTGGTCAGGCTTTATCCGGTGGTGCAATTCTTAATCTTGGTAGCTGGGCATTTATGATGATGGTTTTTGCCGGTGGATATTCTGCAGCATATTTCTTGAGGAGACAGTGGACATGAATGCACCATTTTTCAAATTCGAATATTTTAATTTTGATGTAAGTCTAATTCTCGCTTTCATCATCGGTATTGGTTTTGGTTTCGCACTCGAACGTGGTGGATTCGGTAATGCAAGACTTCTCGCTGCGCAGTTTTACTTTTCAAATATGCGCGTACTCAAAGTGATGTTCACTGCAATCGTAACTGCAATGCTGGGAGTTTATTTTCTTTCAGTTATAGGATTTATGGATCTGTCACTTGTTTACGTCAGCGAAACCTTTATTCTTCCTCAAGTGATTGGTGGATTTATTCTTGGTTTAGGTTTTATCATTGGTGGTTATTGTCCCGGAACTTCACTTGTTTCTGCTGCCACCGGAAGACTTGATGGTTTTATGTTTGTGTTTGGAGTGATTGCCGGAATATTTGTTTTTGGTGAAATCTTTCCTTTGATCGAGAATTTTTATTACTCAACAAATATGGGAAGTTTAACACTACCGCAATATTTTAATTTGCCTTATGGTGTTGTAGTATTTTTCGTAGTTGCGATGGCGCTTGGTGCATTTGCAGCCGCTGAATGGGCAGAGAAAAAATTTGCAGATAAAAATCCGGAGAACAGTTTATGAAAAAATTTTTCATCAATATGAATACTCAGAAAAAACTTGCGTTCACTGCATTAACCTTTGGTATCATTGCTTTATTCGCAGGGAGTCCATATTCCGGATCGCATGTGAAAGTGAATATGAAAGATGTCGCTCTTTCGACTGTTAATAATTCTGATAAAATAAGATCACTCGAACTCGCTGATTGGATTATAAAAGGCAGATCGGATTTCACTTTAGTTGATGTCAGAGATGAAGAAACATTCAATCAGTATTATATTCCCACAGCTATCAGCATTCCGTTAATACAATTACCAGAATCTGAACTATTACGTAATCAAAAAATAATACTCTATGCTGATGATGATGTTAATGCAGCTCAGGCTTGGTTCATCCTGAAATCAAATAATTTTAAGGGAGTTTAAGCTTGATGTTAATACATCTAAGGAAATGATAGTTCAATTTGAAAAAGTAAAGGAGATGAGTAAATACTTTGGCGGATCAGCACAGTCAGATTCAACACAGGTTTCTGAAATAAAAGTCAATCTGCCAACTCCGAAAGGAAATACACAGTCAAATGTCAGCAAGCCAAAGAAAAAGAAAAGAGAGGGCTGTTAAAAGTGTATCCTGAATTTATTCCAGGTTTCCCGTTGGTAAAAAATAAGTTCAAAAGCAGTAATTGCTGATACAAGATTTCAAACTTGAAATTCTATAAATAAAATTTTATTTTTAGATAAGAATAATTCCTATCTAATAATTTTTATTTATGACAAAAATAAAACACGACATTCATTTAAAAGACAGCAATTTAAAAGTTACCCCTCAAAGAATTGCTGTTCTTGAAGCATTGAACAATTTAAAGAATCATCCCACTGCTGATAAAATAAAAGAATATGTAATTAAGAATCATCCGAACATTGCAGTTGGTACCATCTACAAAACTCTCGAAACATTTGTTGAAAAAGGATTGGTCAAAAAAGTAAAGACAGAAAAAGATGTGATGAGGTATGATGCTATACTCGATCATCATCATCATTTGTATTGTGAGGATACCGAACGCATAGAGGATTTCTTTGATGATCAGTTGAATGATATGATTGAAGAATATTTTAAGAAAAAGAAAATCCCGAACTTCAAAGTGAAAGATGTTAAACTTCAGATAATCGGAACTTTTGAGAAATAAAATTAATTGAATAATCTATTAACCTTTAAAACATCAGGAGAATTAATATGAGTGATGAAAGTAAATGCCCGGTAACCGGAAGAACTTCATTCGGAAGAGGTACATCAAATAAAGAGTGGTGGCCAAACCAATTAAATCTTGGAATACTTCACCAGCACCATCCGGCATCAAACCCGTTGGGTCCTAAATTTGACTATGCAAAAGAATTCAGCAAGATTGATTACAAAGCACTTAAAAAAGATTTGTATTCGTTGATGACTGACTCACAGGATTGGTGGCCCGCAGATTGGGGTCATTATGGTGGTTTGTTTATTCGAATGGCATGGCATAGTGCTGGCACTTACCGAACCGCTGACGGACGCGGCGGTGGTGGAACTGGTAATCAACGTTTTGCTCCGGTAAATAGCTGGCCTGATAATGCTAACCTCGATAAAGCGCGAAGACTTCTTTGGCCGATCAAACAGAAATATGGAAACAAAATTTCCTGGGCTGATCTGCTTATCTTAGCCGGTAATTGTGCGATGGAATCAATGGGATTTAAAACTTTTGGCTTTGGTGGTGGACGCGAAGACATTTGGCAGCCAGAAGAGGATATCTATTGGGGAAAAGAAGATACATGGCTTGGTGATAAACGTTACAGCGGTGACCGTGAACTTGAAAATCCATTAGCTGCCGTTCAGATGGGACTTATTTATGTAAATCCCGAAGGTCCGAATGGAAATCCCGATCCGGTAGCTTCAGGTCGTGATGTGCGCGAAACGTTCAAACGCATGGCTATGGATGCTGAAGAAACTGCAGCACTTACAGCAGGTGGACATACATTTGGTAAAATGCATGGTGCCGGTGATCCAAAATTAGTGGGTCGTGAACCGGAAGCTGCACCTATTGAAGAACAAGGTTTGGGATGGATAAACAAATTCAAATCAGGAAAAGGCATTCACCAAACAACAAGTGGTTTGGAAGGTGCATGGAAACCTAATCCTACAAAATGGGATAATGGTTACTTCGATATGCTCTTTGGATATGAGTGGGAGAAAGTTAAAAGTCCGGCTGGTGCTTGGCAATGGCAGGCGAAGGATGTTAAACCGGAACACATGATACCTGACGCTCATGATCCATCAAAGAAATATCCTCCCACGATGACAACTGCAGATATGGCGTTACGTTTTGATCCGGTATTTGAACCTATCTCAAGGCGATTCCATAAAGATCCAAAAGCTTTTGCAGATGCATTTGCAAGAGCATGGTTTAAACTTACTCACAGAGATATGGGACCGAAAGCCCGTTACCTCGGACCTGAAGTTCCAAAAGAAAATCTTATCTGGCAGGATCCGATTCCCGCAGTTAATCATAAACTGATTGGTAAAACAGAAATCGCAAATCTTAAGAAGAAGATTTTAGATTCCAGACTTTCAATTGCAGAATTAGTTTATACTGCGTGGTCGTCAGCATCTACTTTTCGTGGTTCTGATTTTCGCGGAGGTGCAAACGGTGCCCGAATTCGTTTAGAACCACAAAAGGATTGGGAAGTCAATCAGCCAACACAACTTGAAAAAGTCCTTAAAGTATTGAAAGGAATTCAAAAAGAATTTAACAATCGTAAAGATGGTAAAAAAGTTTCTCTGGCTGATCTGATTGTTCTTGGTGGATGTGCTGCAATTGAATCAGCAGCTAAGGCTGCGGGCTCGAAAATAGAAGTTCCTTTTACGCCTGGAAGAATGGATTCATCACAAGCTCAGACTGATGTAGAATCATTCACATTATTAGAACCTGAAGCAGATGGATTCCGTAATTATCAGAAGAAAGCTTACTCAATATCAGCAGAAGAAATGCTTGTTGATAAATCGCAGCTTCTTACTCTAAGTGCACCGGAGATGACAGTGCTTGTTGGTGGATTACGTGTACTTGGTGGAAACTACGGTGGTTCCAATCATGGAGTGTTTACAAACCGGGTTGGTAAACTCACTAACGATTTCTTTGTTAATTTGCTTGATATGGGAACCAAGTGGCACCCAACCTCAGAAAAAGGTGATACATTTGAAGGAAGAGATCGTAAAACAAACGAACTCAAATGGACGGCAACACGAGTAGATTTAATATTCGGATCGAACTCACAACTTCGAGCACTTGCTGAAGTCTATGCACAGGATGATGCAAAAGGAAAATTCGTTAAGGATTTTGTCGCAGCATGGAATAAAGTAATGAATCTTGACCGTTTCGATTTGAAATAATTAATGCTTGAGTCATTCTGAGTTCCGATGAAATCGGGACGAAGAATCTCAAACCTCTAACTTAGAAAGGGCATCACTACGATGCCCTTTTTGGTTTTGCAAATAATTTCTTGTATTTAATGAATAAATAGAAAAAAATAATGAGTGTTGTAAACCTCTCCAATGAAAACTTCTCCGAAGTCACAGATGTTTTCTGCGAATCATTCTATAATTACCCTGTAATGAAATATGTTCTTGGCGAAAAAGAAGATTACGATGAACGGCTTCGAAAACTGATTACATTTTTTGTTTCTGCAAGAGCAATTAGAAATGAACCTTTACTTGGCATATATAATTCAACCAACCTACTCCTTGCTACTGCTACTGTAACCTTACCTGGAGAAATTTCTTCACCACCGGAATTAATCAAACTGCGAGATAAACTCTGGGAAGAAATCGGTGCAGAAGAAAAAGTTCGATATGAAAAGTATGGGCTTATTGCATCTAATCTACTTCCAAAAGAACCACATCATCACTTGAATATGATCGGAGTGAGAAATGCTTACCAGGGAAAAGGTTATGCTCGTAAGTTAATTGATGAAGTTGAAAAATTAGTCTCAGAACATCCAACAAGCACAGGTCTGAGTCTCAACACAGAAGTTGAAACGAATGTAAATTTTTATCTTCACTTTGGGTTTCAATTAAATGGTCAAGCTAAAATTGATGATAAGTTAAATACCTGGGGATTTTTTATGCAAAGAAATAAAAAAAATTAGAAAATCTTTTTTTATTATTTACTTAGTAACAAATAATAAAATGATGTTGATAGAAAATAACGAATGCGTTTAAGTCCTTTTTTATTCTTCGAATTTTTCCAGCAAAAATTTACAATCTTTTTGAACTGCGGAAACATAGACATTATTTCTTCAATTTCTTTTGAGTAAACGCTCTTCCTCTTTGCAGCAAATTTTTGAAAAAGCTTTTTAAAAAATGGTGCCAGCAAATAATACCAGATAAAAGTAATCATCAGAGCTCTCACAAGCATAAAAATTACAGACACAGCCGCATTATTTTCGAGTTCATCGGAGGAATATGATAATACGATTACACCTGCGGAAAGAAGAATGATGAAAATCCCGGTAGGTCGTAAAAACCAATTCTTCTTTTTTCTACTTCCTTTCTTCGGAATATCCTCAATAATGTTATTCTCAATCAAAGTTGGTACTACTTTTTTGTAGTAATCGATTTTGTTTGGAAGTTTTCCGGCATAAATTCCAATAAACAATCCGGCAGCTACATGAAGCGACAAATAAATTCCAACTAAAAAATATCCATAGTTAATGTCAGGATTAGTTATCCCTAAAAATTCTGACGACACTTGTTCTATAAAAAGATTTAGTGATTCCCAAAGTGTATTACCAAAAAGAATGGTAAGAATAATTATTTTTTGCAATCCGGATAAAAAGAGAACTAATAATCCGAGTAACAAAGTCGATAATTTGTAAAACTTTTTTGTTGAGAAAAACAAAAATCCCAACACACCCTGGAGAGAAACTGCTAAATACGCAGTGAGAGGAGAGTGAGGACTAACTACAGCTTTGATCAATACTACTATCAGTGTTGCTTTCAGGACGTCTTTATTGTTTTTCGAAAACAAAGCTATCAAAGAAATAAAAAGAACTGCAGCAGATGCAATAAATATTCCTCTGAATGGAATTTTCAGCGCATGCAATATTCCACCAAACGCAGATTCACTAAAAGCCCAGAGAGCAGTGATTCTTAATACACTAAGTTGTTCATTGCTTGTAATCGATTTTGAAGCCTGAGTATTTTGTTCAGTGTTTATCATAAAATTTTAGCGAAACAAATATGGTTATTTAGTTCTGTCTGTAAAAACCTGAAAGCATTTCTCAAAACCCGACTTGGAAGTCAAAATTAATTGTATTTGATTTTCATTTATATACTTGTGTGCCTATATTTGCCAAAAAAGTATATTAACTAATTACACAATTTATGCAAAAACATTTCAATATCGCAGTTTTAGGAGGTGGTCCAGGTGGTTATGTAGCTGCTATCCGTGCGGGTCAACTTGGATTTAAGACAGTTGTGATTGATAAAGATAATCTTGGTGGAATTTGCCTTAATTGGGGGTGCATTCCTACCAAATCGCTTCTTAAAAATGCTGAGATTTATGACCAGATTAAAAATCACGGTGATGACTTTGGAATTAAAACTACCGGTCTCAATTTCGATTTTAATAAGATAATTAAACGAAGCAGAGATGTATCAGACCGAATCTCAAAAAATGTTGAACTGCTCATCAAAAAAAATAAAGTGGATAGAATAAGAGGATTCGGAAAACTTTCTTCAAAGAATACAATCGATATCTTAGATGATAAGGGAAAAATAATTGAAACAATTTCTGCTGATAAAATAATTATTGCTACTGGTGCGAGACCACGAAATATTTCAGCGATCCCTGTTGACAGAAAAAACATCATTACAAGTACAGAAGCGATGATACTTGAAACTCTTCCAAAAGAATTAATTGTAATTGGCGCCGGAGCAATAGGAATTGAATTTGCTTATTTTTATTCGGCACTCGGAACAAAAGTTACGGTAATTGAAATGCTCAAGCATATTCTCCCAATTGAAGATGAAGAAGTTTCAATTGCTCTTGAAAAGAATTTTAAGAAAAGAGGTATTGAGATTCTGACAAGTGCAACAGTTGAAAAAGCTGAAGTGAAAGGAAATAAAGTTAATGTAACTGTTAATGTAAATGGAGAGAAGAAAATCCTGTCTGCTGAAAAAGTATTGAACGCAATTGGAGTGGTTGGAAATGTTGAGGGAATCGGACTTGAAGAACTCGGAATTCAAATTGAGAAAAATCATATCAAAGTAAACAAAGAAACTTATGAAACGAATCTTCCTGGACTTTTTGCAATCGGTGATGTAATTGGTCCACCATGGTTAGCACACGTTGCTTCAGCAGAAGGAATTCATTGCGTTGAGCATATTAAGGGATTACACAATCCTCCAATTGATTATGATAATATTCCCGGCGGTACTTATTGCCAGCCGCAAGTTGCCAGTGTAGGATTAACGGAAGCAAAAGCAAAAGAAAAAGGATACGAAATCAAAGTTGGAAAATTTCCGTTTATGGCGAGTGGAAAAGCTTTCGCGATTGGTGAACGAGAAGGTTTTGTAAAAATGATATTTGATGCTAAGTATGGTGAAATTCTCGGGGCTCATATTATTGGTAGTGAAGCTACTGAGATGATTGCAGAAGTAACTTTAGCCCGTTCACTCGAAGCAACAGGTGAATCCATAATCAAAACTATTCACGCACATCCAACTTTATCAGAATCAATAATGGAAGCCGCTGCTCAGGCTTATGGAGAAGCAATTCATATTTAATGGATGATGTTAAATCGAAAATGGAAGATGAAGAATAAAATTCTAACATACTGCGATTTGGGATTTATTGATTATAAAGAAGCATGGGACTTGCAGCATGAAATTCATACAAAAAGAGTTTCAAACGAAGTTGAAGATTTTATTTTTCTGCTTGAGCATCCGAATACTTATACACTGGGTAAAACAGCGCATAAAGAAAATCTTGTTGGTTCCGAAAATTATTTGAGGGAAAACCAGATTTCAGTTTACGATATTGATCGTGGTGGTGATATCACTTATCACGGTCCGGGACAAATTGTCGGTTATCCGATAATTGATTTAAATAGGTGGCACAATGACACTCACAAATATTTGAGAGCACTTGAAGAGGTGATTATAAAAACCTGCAGTGAATTTGGTCTGGATTGTGAAAGAAATGAAAAGCATACTGGAGTTTGGTTAGCGGACAGAAAAATCGCAGCTATCGGAATTAAAGTCAGCAGATGGGTAACAATGCACGGATTTGCTTTCAATGTTAACACTGATTTGAATTTATTTAATGGAATAATTCCCTGTGGTATTCAGGATAAATCGGTTACATCGCTAAAAAAAGAATTAGGAAAAGAAATATCAGTCGCTGAAGTGAAAGAAAAAATTCTTAAAAACTTCTTTGACTTATTCAGTTATGATGAGCTTGCTTCTTTGAAGAAGCAGGAACTATTTCAAACAAAATTTAGTCTCACAAATTAGAAGAGTTTTTCAATGGCAAAGAAAAATTTAAACCAAGTAATCGAATCCGGAAAAAAAAGTGATACCAAAGAAAAACCAACTAATGGCAAAGGGACAAAAATAAATCCAAATAAAAATATTATGGGATTTGAGAAAAAACAGCTAATTGAAATCCTAACTATGATGATCCGTTCAAGATCTATTGATGCAAAAGCAATGCGAATTCTAAAACAAGGGAAATCATTTTTTCATATTGCTGCTGAAGGACACGAAGCTGTTCAGATGGCAATTGGTTTGCATCTCGATCCAAAAAAAGATTGGTTGTTTCCGTACTACAGAGATCTTGGAACAGTATTGATGGCTGGTCTGACTCCTGAAGAAGTATTTCTGGGAACTTTTGCAAAAGCGAATGATCCTGCGAGCGGTGGAAGACAGCTTCCGGTTCATTGGGGAATGATAAATGCTCAGCTTCCATCTCAATCAAGTCCAACCGGTACACAGTTTTTGCAAGCAGTTGGAACAGCAATGGCTTCAAAAAGAAAAGGAATTAAAAATGTTTCTTACGTCAGCAGCGGCGAAGGAACAACAAGCCAGGGTGAGTTTCATGAAGCAGTAAACTGGGCGAGCAGAGAAAAATTACCTGTCCTTTTTGTAATTCAGAATAACCGGTATGCTATTTCTGTTCCTGTTGAACATCAAACGGCAGGCAAGGATGGTTCAGTAGCTGAGATGATGGGAGGATTTTACACTCTGCATCGAAAAAAAATTGATGGAACAAATTTTTTCGAATCTTACAAAAAAATTCAGGAAGCGATCAGTTACATAAAAAGCGGAAAAGGTCCTGCACTAATTGAAGCAGAAGTTGTCAGGCTGCAATCACATTCATCTTCTGACGATCAGAAAAAATACAGAACGAAAGAAGAACTGGAAAAGGATAAACAAAATGATCCGATAGAAAAATTTGCTGCTCAACTTAAAGCTGAAGGTTTGTTGAATGAAAATGAATATCAGAATCTCTGGAAAGAAATAAATGAGGAAATAGAAAAAGCTGCTGATAAAGCATATCAGGCAAATGACCCTGATCCACGTGATGCAGCAAAATATGTTTTTGACGAAAGCGGGCTGAAAGAATCTCTGGATTATGAGAAAAGCAATCCATCTGGTGAAAAGATCGTGATGGTGGATGCAATAAATCATGCTCTCCACGAGGAGATGAAACGTAATAAAGATATGTACATTTTCGGTGAAGATATCGCTGATTTAAAAGGCGGTGTGTTTACAGCAACAAAAGGATTATCAACAACTTTTGGCGATGATAGGGTATTCAACTCACCACTTGCAGAAGCAAGTATTCTTGGTGTTGCAAATGGAATGGCGTTAGCTGGATTAAAACCTGTCGTTGAAATTCAATTTGGCGATTACATCTGGCCTGCATTTATGCAAATGAAAAATGAAACTGCTGCTATGCGTTATCGTTCAAACAATGCGTGGTCAACACCTGTAGTTGTTCGTGTTGCTGTTGGCGGATATATTCATGGCGGACTTTGCCATAGTCAAAACATCGAATCAATTTATGCACACGTTCCGGGAATTTATATCGCTTTTCCGAGTAACGCAGCAGATGCAAAAGGGTTACTAAAAACTGCTTGTAGAATAAATGACCCTGTTTTATTCTGTGAGCATAAAGGGTTATATCGTCAGAGTTCAGCAATTTTTCCTGAACCTGATGATGATTATCTGATTCCTTTTGGGAAAGCAAAAGTTGTAAAAGAAGGAAACGATATTACAGTTGTTTCTTACGGAGTTTCAATGTGGGATTCAGTTCTTGCAGCAAAAAAATTGGAAGAAGAATCCGGTTATTCTGTTGAAGTGATTGATATCAGAACAATAATTCCGCTTGATGAAGAAACTATTTTCAGATCAGTTAAGAAAACGAATAAAGTAATTGTTATACACGAAGATACTTTAACAGGAGGTTTTGGTGGCGAGATAGCTGCGCGAATTTCTGATAATTGTTTTCAGTATTTGGATGGACCGGTCAAACGGATTGCAGCAAAAGATACTCACATTCCCTATGCACCGGTTTTGGAAAATGTTGTTCTGCCATCCAGAACTCAGATATATAACGGTATTAAAGAGTTAATAGAATATTAGACAAAGGCTGAGCCCAAGGCGAAGAGATTTGAAATGGAATATCCGAATTTTACAAATATGTCAGTTTGGAAGAAGTCAATTGATTTGCTTCTTAAAATCTATGTAATTACAAAATCTTTTCCATCTGACGAAAGATTTGGATTGATAAGTGATATGCGTCGTGCAGTAAATTCTATTTCTCATAATTTTTCCGAAGGATTTGGAAGATTTGAACCTCGTGACAAAACAAGATTTTATAAAATATCACGTGGAAGTGGATACGAACCAATGAGCCAGAGTTTTGCTTCATTTAAGCTGGGTTATATTCGAGAAAAAAATGCACTTGATGAAATCATTACCGACACAACTAAAATAGTAAATGAATTAACAGCATTAAAATTTCATTAGAAAAGAAAGCAGGATAGACAGATGAATAAAAATGTTTCAGGTCTTCGCATTATCCTTTGCCTCGAGGGAGTTTGAACATGGAAATAATCATGCCCAAAATGGGTGAAAGCGTTAGTGAAGGAACAATTATAAAATGGCACAAAAAGGTCGGTGATTCTGTAAAGATGGATGAAATTATTTTTGAAATCAGTACAGATAAAGTTGATACAGAAATTCCATCACCAGTTGCAGGTGTTTTGACAGAAATAAAATATAAAGAAGGTGAAACAGTTGAAGTCGGAACTGTTGTTGCTATTATTAATGGTGGAAGTTCTTCTGATGTTAGTGCAAAACCTGAAATTGAAGTGAAGAAAGTCGAAGAACAACAAGTCACTGAAATTAAAAAGCCTGTTGAAGAAAAAGTTATTGAGACTGCTGTTCCAGCAGGAGATCTGTTTGCAATTGAAATGCCGAAGATGGGTGAATCGGTGATGGAAGGAACGATTATAAAGTGGTTTAAAAAAGTTGGTGATCACATAAAGAAAGACGAGACTATTTTTGAAATCAGCACTGACAAAGTTGATACCGAAATTCCATCACCTGTTGAAGGAACACTTGCGGAAGTTTTAATTGGTGAACAAGAAACTGTTGCTGTCGGAACTATAGTTGCAAAAATAAGTACGGGTGCCGGAACAATCATTTCTGCAAAAAAGGAAACCATCACTGAAAAGAAAATTGAAATACCACAGCCAGTCTCGATGCACGATAATTTTTCTAAAACTATTTCAGTCGAAAAAGAAAAATCAAAGGGTGAGGGAAGTCAGTTTTATTCACCGCTTGTTTTAAGTATTGCACAGAAAGAAAATGTCAGCTTCGATGAACTCCGAAAAATATCAGGAACTGGATTGGATAGCAGAGTAACGAAAAAGGATATTTTATCTTACATTGAAAACAGAAGCAGGCAAAAAGTTTCATCGAAACCAGTTGAAGAAAAAATTGAGAGAAAAGCAGCACCCGCCCCGTCATTTATTCCTTCAGAAGTCAAAACTTTTTCATCTGGTTCTGGTGTGGAAAGAATTCCAATGGATAATATCCGGCAAAAGATAATGGATCATATGGTTGCAAGCCGTGATACTTCTGTTCATGTCTCTGCAATGTTAGAGGTTGATATGATGCGTATTCACAATTATATACAGGAATATAAAGATGAATTCCAGAAGCAATATGGAATTAAATTGACTTACATGGCTTTCATCGCTCAGGCTTGCGTTAAAGCATTGAAAGCTTATCCACTTGTCAATTCTACTATTGATGGAAACACTATACTTCAGAAAAATTTTGTTAATCTTGGAATAGCAGTCGCAATACAACCAACAGGATTAATTGTTCCGAATATCAAAAGTGCTGAACAGTTAAACCTGATTGGATTAGCAAAAGCTGTGAATGATTTAGCATTCCGGTCAAGAAATAAAAAATTAACTCCTGATGATATTTCTGGCGGAACTTTTTCAATCACAAATTACGGTGTATTTGGTACTATTTTCGGAACACCGATAATCAATCAGCCTGAAGTTGCAATACTTGGTGTGGGCGCTGTAATTAAAAAACCGATAGTTATAAACGTGGATGGTTCGGATTCAATTGCCATCAGACCAGTAATGGCGTTAACTTTATCACACGATCACAGGTTAATCGATGGTATGTTAGGTGGTATGTTCATGAAACATCTTAAAGAAACATTAGAGAATTTTGATTCAGAGAATTTTTAATACCCAGCGCGATCACTTCATTCGGCAATCACCGGATTTGTGATGACAACAGGAAAATTTATGAGTGTAATCAATAAACATCAAAAAGCTTTTATAGAGCAAATAGAAAAAGAAAAAATTCCTTTAGGAAAAAGACCTGATTGGTTGAAGGTTAAACTTCCCACAGGTGATAATTATTCTGATGTGCGCAGTATAATGCGTGAGAAGAAACTAAACACTGTTTGTGAGGAAGCAAAATGTCCGAACATTGCTGAATGCTGGAATCATCGTACAGCAACTTTTATGATTCTTGGAGACACCTGCACAAGAAGTTGTGGATTCTGTAACGTTAAACTTGGTTTGCCAACAGAACTTGATTTAGATGAGCCAAGAAGAGTTGTTGAAGCAATCAAGCAGCTTAATTTAAAACACGCAGTTATAACTTCGGTTAACAGAGATGAACTCGAAGATGGCGGTTCGTTTATTTTTAAGGAATGTGTAAGACTTTTAAGAGAAGAGAAACCTGATTGTACTGTTGAAATTCTTATTCCGGATTTTAAAGGTGATGAAAAAGCATTTGAAACTATAATGCAATTTCCACCTGATATTTTGAATCATAATCTTGAAACTG
>JAANMV010001159.1_pt1 | contig 29966 bp, 31 predicted proteins | sample 7279661 | NCBI WGS metagenome assembly JAANMV01 (sample SAMN14094540, study PRJNA606508) | bioreactor metagenome | isolation source: A lab-scale SPAN reactor treating ammonium-rich wastewater day 121 | place: Ireland: Galway | collected 2017-05-16
TGGTGGATTTTCTCGCCGAGCTGGCGCGCTACCGCCATGGCTATCTCGGCTGCGATCCGCGTATCGCCGAACTGCGCGTGGTCGGTGCCTTCCCGCTGGCCGACAGTGATCGTGTGCTCGATGCGCTGGCGGCAACGCTGCCGGTACGCGTGCAGCGGCGCATGTCCTGGTGGGTCAGCCTGGAGCCTTCCGGCGAGGCGTGATGCGATTGCATTGCCAATGAAAAATAATCGCATATGAGGTTCCCTTTTATCGGTGGTGACGGGCTTCAGCTGCAAAGGCCATGTGCCGGTCCTCACCACTAGGGATTTCTTCATGCGTTCAGCCCCCCATCGTCCGCGCGTGCTTGCGCGCGCCATCCGCGCCACCCTGTTCTGCCTGCCGCTGACGGCCACGCTGCCCGGCCTGGCGAGCGCCGCCGAACCGGCTTCGAGCCAGCAGGCGCAGAGCCGCTACGACATTCCCGCCGGCGCGCTGTCCAGCGTGCTGAGCCGTTTCGCCGGCGAGGCCGGCGTGCTGCTATCGGTGGATGGCAGCCTGCTGCAGGGCTTGCAGTCGGACGGCCTGCGCGGCCAGTACGGTGTCGACGATGGCTTTGCCGCACTGCTTGCCGGCAGCGGTTTGCAGGCGGTGCGCGACAGCCAGGGCAGCTACTCGCTGGTCCGCCGCGCCAGCGAAACCGGCGCGGTCGAGTTGCAGCCGATGACGGTGCATGGCTTCGCCCTGGGCAACGCGCTGGGCGAGATGGACGGCTACAGCGCCACCCACAGCAGCGTGGCGACCAAGACCAGCATGCCGCTGGTGGAAACCTCGCAGACCGTCTCGGTGGTCACCCGCCAGCAGATCGAGGATCAGGGCTCGCGCTCCATCGCCCAGGCGGTGCGCTACACGCCGGGCCTGATGAGCACGCCCTATGGCGCGACGACCCGCTACGACTACGTCGCCATGCGCGGCATCACCGATGGTTCGGTGGACAACCTCTACCTCGACGGGCAGAAGCTGCTCGGTGACAGCGGCACCTACAGCAGCCTGCAGGTCGATCCGTACTTCATCGAGCGCATCGACATCCTCAAGGGGCCGTCCTCGGTGCTCTACGGCCGCAGCCTGCCCGGCGGGCTGGTGGCGATGACCACCAAGAAGCCGCAGCACGAAACCCGCCGCCAGCTGCAGTTCTCCTACGGCAGCCACGACTATAAGCAGACCGCGTTCGATTTCACCGGGCCGCTGGAGGACGAGCGCATCGCCTATCGCCTCGCCGGTGTGGTCAAGGATGCCGACAACCAGGTCGATGGCATCGAGGAACAGCGCTACGCGGTGATGCCGTCGGTGAGCATCGACTTCACCGACGACACCCGCCTGACCCTGCTGGCGATGCTGCAGAAGGACCCCGAGAGCGGCTATCACGGTGGCCTGCCGGCGGACGGCACGGTGACCTCGCACAACGGCCAGCGCATTTCGCGCAGCTTCTTCGAGGGCGACGAGGATTACGAGCAGTTCGAGCGCGACCAGCAGATGATCGGTTATCAGCTGGAGCATCGCTTCAACGACGTGGTTTCGGCGCGGCAGAATTTCCAGTACCTCGACTCGACCGTGGAATCCGGCCAGGTCTACCAGTACGGCTACGCGACGGCCGATGAGCTGGTGCGCTACTACACCGGTGCCGACGAGGCGCTGCACGCTTGGACGATCGACAACCAGCTGCAGTTTCTCTTCGATACCGGCGCGCTCAGCCACACCCTGGTGACCGGCCTCGACTATCAGCGGCGCAAGGCGAAGGTCGCCTACGACGCCGGCTACGGCCTGGCGCCGATCAACCCTTACAGTGGCGCAGTCGGCGTCGGCAGCCCGGTGTTCTACCACCAGTACGACGAGACCCGCGAGCTGGAGCAGACCGGCCTGTATGTGCAGGACCTGATCAGCCTGGGCAACTGGCGCTTCTCGCTGGGCATGCGTCAGGACTGGGTGGATGTGTCGTTCGACCATACCGAGGATGCGAGCTACGGCGATCAGGCCGATAACGCCAAGCTCGAGCAGTTCACCGGCCGCGTCGGCGTGCTCTACGCCTTCGACAACGGCCTGTCGCCGTATGCCAGCTACTCCGAGTCGTTCAACCCCAACGCCACCGCGGCCTACAACGAGGTTTCACCTGCCGTCTACGACATCGCGTTGCTCGATCCCACCGAGGGCGAGCAGGTCGAGGTCGGCCTGAAGTACCAGCCGCTGGGCACCGACGACCTTTACACCATCTCCTGGTTCGACCTGAAACAGTCCAACCTGGCGAACAAGGATTCCAACGAGAACTTCTACCGCGCGGTCGGCGAGCTGACCTCCACGGGCGTGGAAGTCGAGGCGCGCCTGAAACCGGTGGAGCAGGTCAACCTGATCGCCAGCTACACCTACATGGACGTCGAGTACTCCAAGGACTTCACCGGCGCCGCCGGGGTGAACAACCGCGGTAACCGGCCCAACGCCGTGGCGCGCAACATGGCCTCGCTGTGGGCCGACTACACGTTAGATCAGGGACCGCTGGTCGGCCTGCAGATCGGCGGTGGCGCGCGCTACTTCGGCAAGAGCTGGGCTGATGCGGAGAACACCCTGCACATCCCCTCCTACACGCTGTACGACGCCATGCTCGGCTACGACCTGTCGCGCGTCGGGCTGCAGGGCGTCGGCGTGCGCCTGAACCTGAACAACCTCACCGACGAGAAGTACGTCGCCGCGTGCAACAGCCTCAGCCAGTGCTACTACGGCGAGGCGCGTAACGTCATGGCGACCGTGACCTACGACTTCTGAGCGCCCCCAGCGGCCGCCGGCTCCCAACGGGCCGGCGGCTTTGTATTTTCTGCAAACGGAGACTGCCGATGCGCCCGATCCTCGTGCTGCTGCACCGCTACGTCGGCCTTGCGACCGCGCTGTTCCTGTTTCTCGCCGGCCTCACCGGCAGCGTGCTGGCCTTCCACCACGAGCTGGACGAATGGCTGAACCCGGCGTTCTACCACACCGCAAGCGAGGGGCCGGTGTTGGCGCCGGGCACGCTGGTCGAGCGCGTCGAGGCGGCCAACCCGCGCCTGCAGGTCTGGTACATGGAGTTCGCGGACGAACCGGGCCACGCCGCGCTGCTGGCCCTGGTGCCGCGCAACGATCCGGCCACCGGCAAGCCCTTTGCCGAGCGCCCGGTGGTGCATTACCTCGACACCGTGACCGGCGAGACGGTGGGCACGCGCTACTGGGGCGAGTGCTGCTTCTCGCGCGAGAATCTGGTGCCGTTCCTGCTCGAGTTCCACTACAACCTGGCGCTGCCCGGCAACTGGGGGCTGTGGCTGATGGGCCTGGTGGCGATCGCCTGGGTGATCGACTGCCTGGTCTCGCTGCTGCTGACCTTGCCGCGCGGGCGGCCGTTCTTCGGCAAGTGGTGGACGGCGTGGAAGATCAAGCGCCAGCGCCTGAACCACGACGTGCACCGGGCCGGCGGCCTGTGGCTGTGGCTGCTGCTGACGCCGGTGGCGGTCAGCAGCGTGGCGATGAACCTGCCGGAGCAGGTGTTCAAGCCGGTGGTTTCGCTGTTCTCCCCCGTGGAGCCGAGCGTCTATGAGGCGCGTGGCCGCCTGCCGGCCGATCAGCTGGGCAGCACCGCCTACGACTTCCATCAGGCCTACGACTACGCCATGCAGCACGCCGCGACGCTGGGCCTGAGCGAGCCGATCACCGAGCTGTACTACAGCTTCGAGTACAACTTCTACGGCGCCGGTTTCGGTGCGCACGACAGCAACCAGGGCAACGCCTGGCTGTTCTTCCACGGCACCGACGGCACCCGTCTGCTCGGCCAGGAGATTCCCGGCCAGGGCACGCTGGGCCAGCAGTTCCACCTGCTGCAACCGGCGATCCACGGCGGACGCATCCTCGGCCTGCCGGGGCGCATCCTGATCGCCGTTCTCGGTGTGGCGATTGCCGTGCTATCGGTGACCGGCGTGGTGATCTGGTGGCGCAAGCGCCGCGCGCGGCAGCACGCGGCGCTTGCGGCGGGAAGTAGAGCTGGCGGTCTGAGCAGGAGCGTCGAGTAGGCAACGCTTTAACGATCCAGCGCCGAGGCTCAGGACTGCGCCGCCACCTCGCAGCTCCACAGCTCCAGCGCCGGCCGGTCGGCGCGCGGCGGGCCGAGCCATTCGCTCAATGCGTGGCATTGCCCGTCGAAGCACAGCTGGTAGTCGCCGGCCTCTGGGGTGCGGCCGACGCGCAGTGGCTGCAGCGCCGGCACCTGGCGCCGGTAGTGCCAGGCGCCGTCGCGCAGTTCGGCACCTTGCGGCGCTTCCATGCCGGCCCCCGAACCCTTGATCCGCGCTTCGCCGAGCAGCAGGCCGTCCGCCGTGACGCGGTAATCCTCCTCCCAGCGGATCTTCTCAATGGTGTGATTCCACGCCAGGGTGAAGGCGGGTGTGGGCAGTTGCGCCCACACCACCCCGGCCAGGCCCAGACAGAGGCCGATCACGCCGTCGCCAGCCGCTCGGTGCGACGGGCACGCCAGATATGCTGCGCCACCAGCGCAATGCCCAGCACGAAGCCGATTTCATCACTGACCGGCATGGCCAGAATCAGCGCGACGCCAGCGGCGAACGCCCACAGGCGCTCCCAGATCGGCATGCGCAGGCTCAGGTGGCCGGTAACCGCCATGCCCCACAGGCACACCGCGAAGACCGTCTTGACCACCATGTACGCCGTGGCCAGCCAGCTGTCGCCCTGCATCATCAGCGCCGGGTCGTAGACGGCCATGAACGGCACCACGAACCCGGCGGCGGCGATGCGGATCGCCCACAGGCTGATCTTGAAGCCGTTCTCGCGCGCGATCGGTGCCGCGGCGAAGCAGGCGAGTGCGACCGGCGGCGTCAGGTCGGCCATCAGCCCGAAGTAGAAGACGAACATGTGCGAGACGATCAGCGGCACGCCCAGCTGCTCCAGCGCCGGCGCGGCGATGGCGCTGGTGATGATGTAGTTGGGAATCGTCGGAATGCCCATGCCCAGCACCAGGCAGGTCAGCATCGTCAGCAGCAGCGAGAGGAACAGGTTGTTCTCGCCGATGGCCAGGATGTAGCCGGCGAAGGTACTGGCGATGCCGGTCAGCGAAACGATGCCGATGATCACCCCCACCAGCACACAGGCGATACCCACCGGGATCGCGTGGCGTGCGCCCTCGACCAGGGCATACAGGCAGGCGCGCAGGGTGTCGTGACCGCCCTTGATGAACCAGCAGGCCACCACCAGCGCACCGATGACGCCGAAGATCACCCCGATGCCGAGCTGGAAGAAGCCGGCGCAGAGCACGCCCAGGGCGATCCAGAACACCGCGCGCATCCAGAAGCTGTTGGCCTTGAGGATGATCGCCGAGCCGAGGATGACGATGGCCGTCAGCGCCAGGCCCACCGTGCCGGAGAACATCGGCGTGCGGCCGGAAAACAGCAGGAACACCAGCACCGCCAGCGGCACCAGCAGGAACCAGCGCTCCTTGACCGATGCCCAGGCGCTCGGGCACTGGTCCTTCGGCAGGCCCTTGAGGCCCTTGCTGCGCGCCTCCAGGTGCACGATCCAGAACACCGCGAAGAAGTACAGCATCGCCGGAATCAGCGCTGCCTTGGCGACTTCCACGTACGGCACGTTGATGGTTTCGGCCATGATGAAGGCGACCGCGCCCATCACCGGCGGCATGATCTGCCCACCCATGCTCGCGGTGGCTTCCACCGCGCCGGCAAAGGCCGGCTTGTAGCCGAAGCGCTTCATCAGCGGGATGGTGAACTGGCCGGTGGTGACCACGTTGGCCACACCCGAGCCGGTGATCGTGCCCATCAGCGCCGAGGACACCACCGAGACCTTGGCCGGGCCGCCGGTCTTGTGCCCGAACAGGCCCATCGCGAAGTCGGTGAACAGCTTGATCATCCCGGCCTGCTCGAGGAACGAGCCGAACAGGATGAACAGGAAAATGTAGGTTGCCGAGACGTAGGTCGGCGTGCCGTAGAAACCCTCGGTACCGAACGACAGCTGGTTGACGATCTGGTCGAAACCATAGCCGCGGTGGGCGAATTCGCCCGGCAGGTATTCGCCGAACAGCCCGTAGGCCAGGAACAGCGCGCAGATCAGCGGCAGGGCGATACCCATCACCCGGCGCCCGGCCTCGAATACCAGCACCGTGAGGGTGATGCCGACGATCAGGTCGGTCTGCGTCAGGTCACCGGAGCGCTGCACCAGATCGGCCTCGAAGTACCACTGGTAGAACGCCGTGGCCATGCCGGCCAGGCCCAGCAGCCAGGCCAGCGGCTGCCATGGGCGGTCGTTGCCGCGCGCCGGGTAGCAGAGAAACACCATCAGCAGCAGGAAGCCGACGTGGCCGGCGCGCAGCACCTGGCTAGAGACCGGGTGGAAGGCCGCGGTGATGATCTGATAGGTGGAAAACAGCAGGGCCGTGTAGAACAGCGCCTTCGGCCACTCGCTGGGGCTGGCGTGCAGGCCTTTGGATTCGCTCATGGAGAACTCTCCGGAACAGCGGCTTCAAGCGTCGGGGCTTCAAGCGGACGATGCGGGGGACGCTGCCCGTGGCGCGGGCAGCGTGTCATTGCGGGTTCCGCAAGTGCCGCCGGCCACCGGCTGCATGGCGCGGTGGCTGGCGGCGGACGTGCTTACTTGAGCACACCGGCTTCCTTGTAGAAGCGCTCGGCGCCCGGATGCAGCGGGATCGGTAGGCCTTCGGTGGCGGTTTCCAGCTTGATGTCCTTGGCCGCTGAGTGCGAGCTGACCAGGCGATCGAGGTTGTCGAACATCAGCTTGGTCATCTGATAGGCCACCTCGTCGGACACCTTGTCGTGGCTGACCAGAATGTTGGTGATCGCCGCGGTCGGCACGTCGGCGTCCTGGCCGTCGTAGGTACCGGCCGGAATCACCTTGGCCTGGTAGGCGCTGCTGCCGATCTTCTCCACCACCTCGGCCGGGATCGGCACGAAGGTGATCGGCACCATCGACGCCAGGTCGCGGATCGCCGCCATGCCCAGGCCCGAGGACTGCAGCGTGGCATCCAGCTGGCGGTTCTTGATCAGCTCGACCGACTCGGCGTAGGGCATGAATTCCACCCGGCCCATGTCCTCGTAGCTCAGCCCGGCAGCCTTGAAGATGGCGCGGGCGTTCAGCTCGGTGCCGGACTTCGGCGCGCCGACGGAGATGCGCTTGCCCTTGAGGTCTTCCAGCGTCTTGATGCCCGATTCCTGGCTGGCGACGATCTGGATGTAGTTCGGATAGGTCGCGGCGATGGCGCGCAGACGCTTGAGCGGCGCCTTGAAGCCGGCATCCTCGACGCCGTTCCAGGCATCGTCCACCGAATCGCCGAGGGCGAACGCCAGTTCGCCACGCCCGGCCTGCAGCAGATTGAGGTTTTCCACCGAGGCCTTGGTCGCCTGCACCGAGGTCTTGGCGCCGTCGATCTTGTTGTACTGCTGCGACAGCGCCACGCCGATGGGGTAGTACACCCCGCTGGTGCCGCCGGTGAGGATGTTGATGAAGGTCGGCGCGGCGACGGCCGCGGTGCTGGCCGTGAAGGCTGCGGCGGCAGCCAGCAGGCTGATGCGCTTGGTCAGTCTCATGGTGTTTCTCCGTGTTGTTATTGGATTCGGGCGCTGTAGACCATAGGCGATCGACCGCAACCCTGCAGGTTGCCGGCGGACAGGAAAAGACGAGGCGGCGGGCGGAGGCTTCCCGGGGAAGCGGAGCGCGGCGTGCGGCTTTTCTTGTTCGTGTGATCGCAACGGGCATGAGGGTCTTTGCACGTGCTGTGCCAGCTCGCGAAAAGGCGCTATCTCGGGCGTGCGCGGCCGCTACGGACTCCCGATAGGCGGAGAATCGCTCATATGGAGTTGGTGATCGGCGGATTCTTGCCGATGCCCGGCGCGCCGGCGGCGCTTGCGTGGCGCCGACGATGGATTAGAGTGGCGCCATCGTCCTTGCCGAGCCTGTCATGCGCCTGCTTCCGTTGCTCCTCTGCCTGTCGCTGCCGCTGCTGGCCGACGCCGCGCCGGCGCCGTACTACCAGTGGCAGAGCAAGCTCGACGGCACTGTCATCTGCCGCCAGACCTCCCCGGGCGAGGGCTGGCAGCGGCTCAACGAGCGCACCTTCCGCGACCTCAACTGCACGCTACCCGCCGCGCGGGTCGAACGGCCGAGCAACGTGCCGGGCTTTCGTCCGCAGCTGGGGCGCTAGCCGGCGTCAGCCCGGAATCCGCTCCATGCTTCATGGCCGTAGGGTGGAAAACCGCGAAGCGTTTTCCACGCGTCGGAGGCCCTGCCCGACGTTTCTCCATGCAACGGACCCATGGTGGATAAGCTTCGCGTTATCCACCCTACGACCGCCATCGCCATCGCCATCGCCATCGGATTGGCACTCGTAGGGTGGAAAACCGCGCAGCGTTCTCCACGCGTTGCGAGCAGGCGGCTCGGTGTTTCTCCCACCTCTGGTCCATGGAAACACCTATCTGCGAAGCGCTAGAGCATCATGCCGTCGTACGCCAGCCGCACGTTGCCCGGCAGTTCCCGTGGCTGTTCCATCAGCCAGGCATCCAGCGTATGGCCGACGTGGGTCAGCACGGCCTGCGCCGGTTGCAGTTCGTCGACGCTCTGCAGCGCGCGGGTCAGGTCGTTGTGATTGCGCGGCGGCGGCTCCTGCGGGGGCTGCGAGCAATCGAGCACCAGCACGTCGAGGGCGATGCCCTGCAGGTAGGCGCGGGTGTCGTCCGGCAGGCCGAGGGTGTCGGTGAGATAGGCGATCTTGCGCCCGACGCCTTCGAGCAGGTAGCCGAAGGTGGGCTTCGAGTGCTGCAACGGCAGCGCCGTGACGCGCAGCGTGCCCAGCGCACGACGCTCGAAGGCGGCAAACGGCTGGCTGAAATCGAGAATGCCCGGATGCTTGTAGAGATCGGCGAAGCCCGCGGGGTCGTCCGGGCCGTGCACCGGAATGCGCAGCCCGGTACCCCAGCGCAGCTGCAGCAGGCCCTGGGCGTGGTCGGCGTGGTAGTGCGTCTGCAGGATGCCGCTGAGGCTGCCGGGGACGAAGCGCTCGCAAAGGTCGGTCAGGCCGCTGTCGAGCAGCCAGCGCTGGCCGGCGCACTCGATCAGCGCGCAGCACGGACCGCGGCGATACGCCGGTTCGCGCCAGGCGCGGGCGCAGGCCGGGCAGTCGCAGTTGTACACCGGCAGCTGCGCGGCATCGCCGGTGCCGAGCAGGGTCAGCCGCATTGGCGGTGCTCGTCGAGCAGCTGCAGCAGGCGCTCGACGCTGCTGGTCAGCGAGGCGGAATTGTCCAGGCGGATGTAGTCGTCCAGCTCGCCAGTGAACAGCGCGTTGCGCGCCAGGCGTGCCTCGATCTGCTCCGGGGTTTCCCGGCCGCGATTCAGCAGGCGCTCGCGCAGCACGTCCTGCTCGACGGTCAGCAGCACCGCCAGCAGGTCCGGATAGCGCTGGCGCGCCTCGGGCAGATAGCCGCGCGAACCGTTGACCAGCACGTCCTCGCCGGCCGCCAGCCAGGCGTCGATCTCGGCGCGGATGCCGTAGGCCAGCCCGTTGGCGCGCCAGGCGAGGGCGAAGGCCTGCTCGGCTTCCAACCGCGCGAACTCCTCGGTGCTCACCGAATGCGCGGCTTCGCCGACCGCCTCGGCCGAACGGGTGATGACCCGCCGGGCGATGCGCACGCCGCGCTCGGCGAGCGGCGCGCGGGCGGCTTCGAGCAGGCTGTCCTTGCCGGCGCCGGAGGGGCCGATCAGGTAGATCAGGCGGCCTTGCATCAGATCACCTCCATCAGCAGAAGAACGCGAACGTGCCGGCATCGTAGCGGTAACCCGCCCGGCAGGGGCCAGCATTGCACGGTGCGACTGCATCAGAACACCCTCCGGCCCTGGCGCCAGACCTGGCCGATCACCGGCTGGCCCTTGTGCACCTGCGCCTGCACGAGGTCCGCGCGCAGGCCGACGGCGATCTCGCCGCGATCATCCAGCCCGGCCGCACGTGCCGGCGCCAGGCTGATGGTGGCGATGGCGCGCGGCAGGTCGTAGCCGTTGTCCTGCTCGGCCAGACCCAACGCGGCCTGCAGCAGGCTGGCCGGGTAATAGTCGCTGGAGAGGATGTCCAGCACGCCGCGCTGGGCCAGATCGGCAGCGGCGATGTTGCCCGAGTGCGAGCCGCCGCGAACGATGTTCGGCGCGCCCATCAGCACCTTCAGACCGCGCGCATGGCTGGCCTCGGCGGCCTCGAAAGTGGTCGGGAACTCGGCGATGGCCATGCCGTAGCCGGCCGATTCCTTGACGTGATCGAGCGTCGCGTCGTCATGGCTGGCCAGCGCCAGTTCGCGGCTGCGGCAGATATCGACGATGGCGGCGCGCTGCTGGTCGCTGTGCCGCGCCGAGTTGGCCAGCTGCTCGGTCACGAAGGCATCCATCTCCGCCGGGCTCAGGTGGTACTTGCCCATGTAGTACTCGCGGTACTTCTCCATGCGCGCGAACTGGCGCTGGCCCGGCGCGTGGTCCATCACCGAGACCAGCTGCACCAGCGGCTGCTCGACCAGCTCGCGGAACAGCTCCAGGCATTGCGGATGGCTGACTTCGCAGCGCAGGTGCAGGCGGTGTTCGGCGCGGGTCTGCCCGGCCGCCTCGGCCTCGGCGATGGCCTCGAGCATCACCCCGAGCTGCTGCATGCGCTTGCCCTTGGGATTGATGTCGCCGATCGACAGCGCATCGAACACCGTGGTGATGCCGGCGGCGACGATCTGCGCATCGTGGGTCAGCACCGCCGAGGCGGACGGCCAGTCCACGCCGGGGCGCGGACTCATGTGCTTTTCCAGGTTGTCGGTGTGCAGTTCGATCAGCCCCGGCAGCAGCAGGGCGCCGTCCAGGTCCTGCGCCTGCGGCAGGCTGCTGGCGCCTGCGCTGATATCGGCGATGACACCGTCGCGGATCAACAGGCTGCCGTGGATCACCAGATCGGCCAGCACCAGCCGGGCGTTGCTGAGTATCTGTTCAGCTGGCATGGGCCAGGTCCTCCTGCGTCATGTCCAGGTAACGGTCGGCGACCGCCTCGCGGATCGCGCGGTCATGGAAGATGCCGATCAGCGCGCTGCCGGCCGCCTTGGCTTCGTCGATCAGTTCCAGCACTACGGCGGCGTTGGCTTCGTCCAGCGAGGCGGTGGGTTCGTCGAGCAGCAGCACCGGCCAGCTCACCATGAAGCCGCGCGCCAGGTTGACGCGCTGCTGCTCGCCGCCGGAAAAGGTGCCGGGGGCCAGCTGCCAGAGCCGCTCGGGAATGTTCAGCCGGGTCAGCAGCGCCTTGGCCCGCGCCTCGGCATCGGCACGGCTCCAGCCGCGCGCCAGCGCCGGTTCCATCACCACCTCCAGCGCCGGCACCCGCGGGATCACCCGCAGGAACTGGCTGACATAGCCCAGCGTCTGCCGGCGCACGGCGAGCACCTGACGCGGCTCGGCGCCGACCAGCTCCAGCCAGTCACCGGCATGGCGGATACGGATGCTGCCGCCAGCGGGCAGGTAGTTGCCATACAGCGTGCGCAGCAGGGTCGACTTGCCGGCGCCGGACTGGCCGTGCAGCACCAGGCATTCGCCGGCGGCGACGGTAAAGCTCAGCCCGCGCAGCACCTGCAGGCTGACGCCGTGCTGCTGGTGCAGGGTGAAGGTCTTGGCGAGGTCACGGACCTCGATCAGCGTGTTCATGGCGGATTCCTTCATGGCTGCAGCACCGAGGACACCAGCAGCTGCGTATAGGGATGCTGCGGGTCGTCGAGGATCTGGTCGGTCAGGCCCGACTCCACCACCCGCGAGCGACGCATCACCATCAGCCGGTCGGCCAGCAGGCGCGCCACGGCGAGGTCGTGGGTGACGATCACCACCGCCAGGTCCAGCTCGCGCACCAGCCCGCGCAGGAGGTCGAGCAGACGTGCCTGCACCGACACGTCGAGGCCACCGGTGGGTTCGTCCATGAACACCAGCTTCGGGCTGGAAACCAGGTTGCGGGCGATCTGCAGGCGCTGCTGCATGCCGCCGGAGAAGGTCCGCGGCAGGTCGTCGATGCGCGCCGGGTCGATCTCCACCTGTTGCAGCCAATCGAGCCCGGCGGCGCGCAGCTGGCCGTAATGCCTGACGCCCTGGGCCATCAGCCGCTCGCCGATGTTGGCACCGGCGGAAACGCCCATGCGCAGGCCGTCTCGCGGGTTCTGCTCGACGAAGCCCCATTCGGTGCGCAGCAGCGTGCGCCGTTCGGCCTCGCTGGCGGCGTAGAGGTCGAGCCAGTCGCCGGCGCCATCGCGGTACTGCACGCTGCCGCGATCCGGCGGGCAGCGGCCGCAGAGCAGCGAGAGCAGGGTCGACTTGCCCGAGCCGGACTCGCCGACGATGCCCAGCACTTCGCCGGGGTAGAGGTCGAAGGACACACCCTGGCAGCCCTTGTCCGGACCGTACAGACGGGTCAGGTCGCGCACCGCGAACAGCGGCTCGGTGCCGGTGCTCGCGGCGGGCAGCAGTTGTTCGGCGGCGCTCATGGGCGGCTCTCCTGGGGCTGAGCGCGCTGCGCGCAATAGTCGGTATCCGAGCAGACGAACTGCTTGCTGCCGGCGTCGTCGACGATCAGCTCGTCGAGGTAGGAATCGCCGCTGCCACAGATGGCGCAGCACTGCTCCCACTGCTGGATCTGGAACGGGTGATCCTCGAAATCCAGGCTGACCACGCGGGTGTACGGCGGCACGGCGTAGAGGCGCTTCTCGCGGCCGGCGCCGAACAGCATCAGCGCCGGGCTGCGGTCCAGCTTGGGGTTGTCGAATTTGGGAATCGGCGACGGGTCCATCACGTAGCGCCCGTCCACCGTCACCGGGTAGGCGTAGCTGGTGGCGATGTGGCCGAAGGTGGCGATGTCCTCGTAGAGCTTCACGTGCATCACGCCGTAGTCGCCCAGCGCGTGCATGGTGCGCGTCTCGGTTTCCGACGGCTCGATGAAGCGCAGCGGCTCGGGGATCGGCACCTGGTAGACCATGATCTGCCCGGCGGCGAGCGGGGTTTCCGGGATGCGGTGGCGGGTCTGGATCACCGTCGCTTCCGGGGTGCGTTCGGTGGTGGCGACCCCGGCGGTGCGGGCGAAGAAGCGGCGGATCGACACCGCGTTGGTGGTGTCGTCGGCGCCCTGGTCGATCACCTTGAGCACGTCGTCGGCGCCGAGAATGGCGGCGGTCAGCTGCATGCCGCCGGTGCCCCAGCCGTAGGGCAGCGGCATCTCGCGGCCGCCGAAGGGCACCTGATAGCCGGGAATGGCGACCGCCTTGAGCAGCGCGCGGCGAATCATGCGCTTGGTCTGCTCGTCGAGGTAGGCGAAGTTGTAGCCCGCCTCGCTGGCGGGAATGGCCTGGGCATTCATGCGCGTTTCTCCTTTGCCGGCGTCGCGGCGTCGGCTGCGGTCTGCTCGGCTTGCGGCTGGCGCAGCTTGCGGATCAGCTCCAGCTCGGACTGGAAGTCGACGTAGTGCGGCAGTTTCAGGTGCGAGACGAAGCCGGCCGCCTCGACGTTGTCGCAGTGCATCAGGACGAATTCCTCCTGCTGCGCCGGCCCCTGCACCTCCTCGCCGTACTCGCCGGCACGCAGCGCGCGATCGACCAGCGCCATGCCCATCGCCTTGCGCTCCGCGTAGCCGAAGGCCAGGCCGTAGCCGCGGGTGAACTGCGCCTGCTCGGCGCTCTCGCCGACGAACTGGTTGACCATCTCGCACTCGGTCAGCTCGATCTCGCCGAGGCAGACCGGGAAGCCCAGCTCCTGCGGCTCGATCCAGACCTCGGCGGTGCCGATGCGAATCTCGCCGGCGAACGGGTGGTTGCGGCCGTAGCCGCGCTGGGTCGAGTAGCCCAGCGCCAGGAGAAAGCCCTCGTCGCCGCGCGCCAGTGCCTGCAGGCGTTCGGCGCGGCTCGTCGGCAGCTCCAGTGGCTCGCGGGTGAGGTCCGGCACCGGCTCGCCGCGGTCGATCTCCGGGGTCATCAGGCCTTCCTCGCCGAGCAGGCCGAGGACCCGCGGGCAGTTGCCCAGCGTGGCGCCTTCATCCACCGGCGGGCCGGGACGTTCGCCTTCGGCGAGCAGGGCAAAATCCAGCAGGCGATGGGTGTAGTCGAAGGTCGGGCCGAGCAGCTGGCCGCCGGGCACGTCCTTGAAGGTCGCCGAGATGCGCCGGCTGAGCTGCATGGCGCCAGTGTCCAGCGGCAGGCTCTCGGCGAAGCGCGGCAGCGTGGTGCGGTAGGCGCGCAGGAGGAAGATCGCCTCGACCAGATCGCCGGCGGCCTGCTTGATCGCCAGTGCGGCGAGTTCCTCGTCGTACAGCGAGCCTTCGCTCATCACCCGCGCCACGGCGAGCGGGAGCTGCTGGCGGATCTGCTCGACGCCGAGTTCGGCGATAGCGGTGTCACCGCGGCGCTTCTTCGCCAGCAGCGCGTGGGCGTTGTCGATGGCCTGTTCGCCACCCTTGACCGCGACGTACATCAGGCCACCTCCTGCAGCGAATCGCCGATGCGGGTGCTGCGCGGCAGGCCGAGCACTTCGCCGTCGGCGCAGAACAGCGCGTCCAGCCCGCGCGGGAAGTCGTTGCGTGCGGCGCGCTGCTGCCAGAAGGCCGGCTTCAGCGGCAGGCCGACCAGGCGGCTGCCGTCGATGCCCGGGCCCTGCCAGCTCAGCGCCGGGCCGCGGTCGAGACGGTCGAGCTGGATCAGCAGCGTGCAGGACTGGTCCGGGTAGCGCTCGCTGCCGGCGTAGAAGCCGGAAAGGTCGTCCAGCGCGGCGGCGTCGAGCAGGGCGAACATCGCCTCCTCGCGTGCCTCGACGATCGGGCAGCCACAGTGAAAGGCCAGGTTGGCGCGGATCGCCGGGGTGTCGAAGGCCGGTGCCAGCCACAGCGGCGTGTCGTTATCCAGCAGGCTCAGGCACAGCGCGTAGCTGGCGGCCTGCAGATGGTCGACGGCGGCGACGCTGACCAGCGGCTGGCGCGTGCCGGGTTCGGACAAGGCCTTGAGCGCGGCGCGGAAGCACTTCTGCGCGTCCAGCACCGGGTCGGCGAAGGCGGCCTGCAACAGGTCGGATGGGGGGCGATTCATCAGTCTTCTCCTCGCAGCAGCGTGAAGAACTCCACGCGGGTAGTGGCGGTTTCGGCGGCCTTTTGCGCGGCGCGGCGGGCCTGCGCGGCGGCCAGCGGTTCGATCAGCTCAACGAGCCAGCGGCTCTGCTGCGGGCCTTGCAGATGGGCGTCGGCGAGGGCGGCGAGTTCGGCCTGGCGCTTGTCGCGGCCGGCGCGGTAGCTGTAGCCGGTGCTGCCGTCGGCCAGGCGCACCACGCAGCGGGTGACGCTCATCTCGCCGAGGTTGAACGGCGCGCCGGTGCCGCCCATGCGCCCGCGCACCAGAGTCATGCCGATTTCCGCCGGGCGGATCAGCTGGTAGGCGCAGTCGCGCAGGGCGCTCTCGAAAGGCGCCAGCTCGGCGGCGCTGGCGCGGGCCAGCACGGCCATCCAGCGCTGGCGGGGGGATTGTTCGCGGGTGTGCATGGGGTTCTCCATCAGGTGGCGACCTGGTACTGGAAACGGTCGGAACGGCTGGCCGAGAGGGCGATCTCCACCGGTCGCCCGGCGGCATCGCAGGACAGGGTGAACACCGACAGCAGCGGCATGCGCAGCGGCATCAGCAGCAGTGCGGCCTCGTCGCGATCGGCCAGGCGCGCGCCGATCAGGCTGAAACGGCGCGTCAGCGGCAGGCCGCGTTCACCGAGGTAGCGGCGCAGCGAGCCGCCCTGGTAGTCGGCAAGACGTTCGGCGTGGCTGGCGCAGTAGCGGTGGCGGATCAGGCTGACCGGCTCGCCGTCGAGCAGGCGCAGGGTGCTCAGCTCGATCAGCGCGGCGCCTTCGGCCAGCTGCAGGTGACGTGCTTCCTCGGCGCTGGCGCTGAGCTGACGCCGCTCGAGCAGGCGCGCCTCGGTACGCAAGCCGAGGGCGGCCAGCGATTCGCTGTAGGCGCTGTCGGCCTGCAGCGGATAGACCAGCGGGCGTTGCAGCACCTGGGTGCCCTTGCCCTGGCGACGCAGCAGGCGGCCTTCCTGGACCAGCTCGTCGACGGCACGGCGCAGGGTGTGGCGGTTGACCGCGAAGCGCCGCGCCAGCTGCATCTCGCCGGGGAGGAAGTCGCCGATGCGGTAGTGGCGCAACTCGCCGCGTAGCACCTGGGCCAGTTCGAGGTAGAGCGGTTCGCTGGGTTGTCTAGACAACTGCATGGTGTTTTCGAGAGGCGCACAGCGCCTCGCTCCGTCAGATGAAGAGCTTGCGCAGGCGCTGGGAGAGCAGGTCGATCAGGCTCACCACGGCGATGATGATCAGCAGCAGGGCGGCGGTCTGGCCGAACTGGAAGCCGCGAATGGCTTCCCAGAGGATCACGCCGATGCCGCCGGCGCCGACCATGCCGACCACGGTGGCCGAGCGCACGTTGGATTCGAAGCGGTACAGCGAGTAGGAAATCCACAGCGGCAGCACCTGCGGAATCACCCCGAAGATGACTTCCTGCAGCGCACTGGCACCGGTGGCACGCACGCCTTCCACCGGGCCCGGTTCGATGGCTTCCACGGCTTCGGCGAACAGCTTGGCGAGCACGCCGGTGGTGCTGATCCACAGCGCCAGCACGCCGGCGAAGGGGCCAAGGCCGACGGCGACGACGAAGAGCATGGCGAAGACCATCTCGTTGATCGACCGGCAGGCATCCATCAGCCGGCGCACCGGCTGGTAGACCCACCAGGGCACGATGTTCTCGGAGCTGAGAATCCCCAGCGGGATGGCGCAGACGATTGCCAGCAAGGTGCCCCATAGGGCGATGTGCACAGTGGTGACCATCTCCTTGAGGTACAGCTGCCAGTTGCTGAAGTCCGGCGGGAAGAAGTCGGCGGCGAAGGTCGCCATGTTGGCGCTGTCGCGGATCAGCAGCAGCGGATTCATCTCCGCGCCCTGCCAGGACCAGGCCAGTACGGCCAGGCACAGGCCCCAGCCGAGCAGGCGCAACCAGCTGCGCTTGTCGTTGCTCGCCAGCGGCGGTGTGGTGCTCAGAGTGGTCATGTTCGGTTCTCGAAAACGGCGCGGATTGGAGCGTGGCGCCAGCGCGCCACGCCCGGCGTTGGTCAGCTGGCCTTGGCGGCGGCGTTCTTCTGCTCGCGCTCGGCCATGCGCTGCTCCAGCTTGGCCAGCTCGTCGTCGATGCCCTGCAGCTGCGCCTGGCGGTCGCTGTCGGAGAGCTTGCTGTCGGCGGCGACTTCGCTGCGCTTCTTGAACAGTTCCAGCTGGCGGATCGGCAGCAGCTGGTCGTTGTCGGAGGCGCGGAACGGTGCCCACTGCAGCGCGGCGAGGATTTCCTTCTCGGCCGGCTGGGCGCCGTAGCTCATGAAGAACTCGCGCAGCTTGTTCTTCTGCTCGTCGCTCAGGCTCTTGCGCCAGACCAGCGGGTCGGCCGGGATCAGCGGCGAGGTCCAGACGATCTTCAGTTGCGCGGCCTTGTCCGGCGCGGTGATCTCAAGGCGCTCCATGCCTTCGCTGTTGAAGGTGCCGACATCGACCTGCTTGTTCGCCACCGACAGCGCGTTCACTTCGTGGCTGCCGTTGAGGCTGCGCTTGAAGGCCTGGCTGGCGTCGACCTTGTTCTTGGCGAACACGTAGTAGCCGGGCACCAGGTAGCCGGAGGTGGAGTTCGGGTCGCCGTTGGCGAAGGTCAGGCTCTTGGCATTCTTCAGCACGTCCTCGACCGAGTTCAGGGCGCTGTCCTTGTGCACGATCAGATGGCTGTAGTAGCCCGGGCTGCCGTTGGCGGCGACGGTCTGGGCGAAGATTTCGCCGCCGGCGCGATCCACCGCTTCCATCGCCGACTTGTTGCCGTACCAGGCCAGATCGACCTTGTCGAAGCGCATGCCCTGGATCACCCCGGCGTAATCGGGGGCGAAGAAGGCCTTCACCTCGTAGCCGGTCTGCTTGCTCATGTCGGCGAGGAAGGGGTCCCAGACGCTGCGCAGGTTCTGCGAGGACTCGGTGGAAATGATGCCGAAGGTGATGGTCTCGGCGGCCTGCGCGGTGCCGAGCATCGCACCGGCGAGCAGCGTGGAGGCAGCGAGGGCGCGGCTGAAGCGTTTCAACATGGAGATCACTCCTAGGGTGTGGCGTTGGTTGTCGGGTGGTGGCGGCTCAGCCGTTGACCAGCTGCAACTGGCGCGGCTCGGCGGCGCGAGCGCGGTCGGAGAACAGCAGGCTGGCGTCCAGATCGGCGCCGTAGAGGTCGTTGAGCAGGCGGTCGCTGAGCGCCGCGGAGGGGCCGTCGTAATGGATGCGCCCGCCCTTGAGCGCCACCGCGCGCGGGCAGTAGCGCAGCGCGTAGTCGACCTGATGCAGGGTCACCACCACGGTCTTGCCGTCCTGGCGGTTGATGTCGGCGAGGATTTCCATGACCTTGCGCGCCGACTCCGGGTCGAGCGAGGCGATCGGTTCGTCGGCGAGGATCACCTCGGCCTGCTGGGTCAGCGCACGGGCGATCGCCACCCGCTGCTGCTGGCCGCCGGAGAGGGTGGAGGCGCGCTGCGCGGCGCGCTCGGCCAGGCCGACGCGCTCCAGCGCCGTCATCGCCTGGCGCTTCTGCGCGTCGCTGAACATGCCCAGCGATCCGCGCCAGCGCGGCATGCGGCCGAGAAAGCCGAGCAGCACGTTGTCCAGCACGCTGAGGCGGTTGACCAAGTTGAACTGCTGGAAGATGTAGCCGATTTCGGCGCGCAGACGGCGCACTTCGCCGTGCAGCTGGCCGGTGGCCTGCACCTCGCGGCCGAGCACCTCGATGCGTCCGCCAGCGGTGCGGTCGCAGCAGGCCAGGCCGGCCAGGTGGCGCAACAGCGTGGACTTGCCAGAACCGGATGCGCCGATCAGCGCCACCATCTCGCCCGGCTGGATCGCCAAGCCCAGGTCGAACAGCGCCTGCTTGCCGGCGAAGGTCTTGTTCAGTCGCTCGACTCGAATAGCCGCATTCATGTCTTGCCCTCTCGTCTGCGCGGCCGGGGAGGTCGGCCAACTTGTCTAGACGAGAAGGTAGTCAGGCTCTGTTGCAGTCCGGCTAAGCGTCCGTGAACCTGCGATGACCGTTCGGTGAAGCGTTGCCTGCCAGCGCAACGATCAGCCGGCGCACGCAAGGCTTTGCCTTCGCGGCGCAGCCCCCTAAGCTGATCGCCGTCACCGCGCCCCTTGTGCCGCGTCGCCTACACGACGGTCGGGCCTGTCAGAAAGAGGAAGAGCATGAAACAGAAGATCGTATTCATCACCGGCGCCACCTCCGGCTTCGGCCGCGCCACTGCCCGCCGCTTCGCCGAGGCTGGCTGGGCGCTGGTCCTCACCGGCCGGCGCAGCGAGCGTCTGGAAGAACTGAAGGCCGAGCTGTCGAAGAAGGTGCCGGTGCACATCGCCACGCTCGACGTGCGCCACGCCGGCGCGGTGAAGGAGGTGGTCGAGCAGCTGCCCGCCGAGTTCCGCCAGATCGATTGCCTGGTCAACAATGCCGGCCTGGCGCTGGCGCCGCAGCCGGCGCAGCAGGTTGACCTGCAGGACTGGCACACCATGATCGACACCAACATCACCGGCCTGGTCAACGTCACCCATGCGCTGCTGCCGACGCTGATCGCCACCGGCGCTGGCGCCAGCATCGTCAACATCGGCTCGGTGGCCGGCCACTGGCCGTATCCGGGCGGTCACGTCTACGGCGCGACCAAGGCCTTCGTCGAGCAGTTCGGCTACAACCTGCGCTGCGACCTGCTCGGCACCGGCGTGCGCGTCACCGACATCGCCCCGGGCATGGCCGAAACCGAATTCACCCTGGTGCGCACCAAGGGCGATCAGGCCGCCAGCGACAAGCTCTACCGCGGCACCACGCCGCTGAGCGCCGAGGACATCGCCGAGCAGATCTTCTACGTCGCCACCCTGCCGGATCACATCAACATCAACCGCCTGGAAGTGATGCCGACGCGCCAGGCCTGGTCTCCGTTCAACATCGATCGCGACAAGTAAGCGGCCTCCCAAGGCGTGGCGTGCAACGCGCCGCGCCTGCTGCTTCATCCGCAAACCAGCTGTTCAGACCCATCGTTAACCCAAGCGTAACGATACGCCCCCGAGCTTGATTGATGACCCGTCGGTCATCTTCCTACTGTGCGCTCCACAACGCGGAAAACCTGTGGAGTCGCCATGACAACAACAATCTCCCCACCGCCGCAGTGGTCGCGTCGTCGCGCTGAAAAAGCCCGTCGTCTCGATCAGGTGCGCCGCCTCGCCGATGGCGTGGTGCTGCCCAGCGAGCGGATCGTCGAGGCCCTGGAACTGCTGATCGCCCCGGGTGATCGGGTGGTGCTCGAGGGCAACAACCAGAAGCAGGCGGACTTCCTCTCCCGCTCCCTGGCCAAGGCCGACCCCGGCAAGCTGCACGACCTGCACATGATCATGCCGAGCGTCAGCCGCGCCGAGCATCTGGATCTGTTCGAGCGGCAGATCGCCCGCAAGCTCGACTTCTCCTTTGCCGGTCCGCAGAGCCTGCGCATCAGCCAGCTGCTCGAAGACGGCCTGCTGGAAGTCGGCGCCATCCACACCTACATCGAACTCTATTCGCGCCTCTTGGTGGACCTGATCCCCAACGTCGCGCTGGTCGCCGGCTTCCAGGCCGACCGTCACGGCAACATCTACACCGGCCCGAGCACCGAGGACACCCCGGCGCTGGTCGAGCCGACCGCTTTTTCCGACGGCATCGTCATCGTCCAGGTCAACGAGATCGTCGACGAGCTGCCGCGCGTGGATATCCCGGCGAGCTGGGTCGATTTCGTCGTCGTGGCGGACAAGCCGTTCTACATCGAGCCACTGTTCACCCGCGACCCGCGCCACATCAAGCCGGTGCACGTGTTGATGGCGATGATGGCGATCCGCGGCATCTACGAAAAACACAACGTGCAGTCGCTCAACCACGGCATCGGTTTCAACACCGCCGCCATCGAGCTGATCCTGCCGACCTACGGCGAATCGCTCGGTCTGAAGGGCAAGATCTGCCGCAACTGGACGCTCAACCCGCACCCGACGCTGATCCCGGCGATCGAGACCGGCTGGGTCGAGAGCGTGCACTGCTTCGGCACTGAGCTGGGCATGGAGAACTACATCGCCCAGCGTCCGGACGTGTTCTTCACCGGCCGCGACGGCTCCATGCGTTCCAACCGCATGATGTGCCAGCTGGCCGGGCAGTACGCGGTGGACCTGTTCATCGGCGCCACCCTGCAGGTCGATGGCGACGGCCATTCCTCCACCGTGACCCGCGGTCGCCTGGCGGGCTTCGGCGGTGCGCCGAACATGGGCCACGACCCGCGCGGTCGCCGCCACCCGACTCCGGCCTGGCTGGACATGGCCATGCCCGGTGGCGAAGCCCCGGTGACCCTGCTCGAGCGCGGCAAGAAGCTCGTGGTGCAGATGGTCGAAACCTTCCAGGAAGGCGGCAAACCGACCTTCGTCGAGCAACTCGATGCGGTCGAGGTGGCGAAGAAGAGCGGCATGCCGCTGGCGCCGATCATGATCTACGGCGACGACGTCACCCACCTGCTCACCGAGGAAGGCATCGCCTACCTGTACAAGGCCCGCTCGCTGGAGGAACGCCAGGCGATGATCGCCGCGGTGGCCGGCGTCACCAGCATCGGCCTGCGGCACAACCCGAAGGACACCGAGCGCATGCGCCGCGAAGGGCTGATCGCCCTGCCGGAAGACCTCGGCATCCGCCGCAACGACGCGACCCGCGAGCTGCTCGCCGCCAAGAGCATCGCCGAGCTGGTCGACTGGTCCGGCGGCCTCTACAACCCGCCTGCCAAGTTCAGGAGCTGGTGATGAGCGCACTCATTGCACGACAGGTGCCGTCCGCGGCCGAGCGCCTGGCCGATCTGGCGGTGCAGGCGTTGATCGACGAGGCCGAGCTGTCGCCCAAGCCGGGGCTGGTCGACCGACGCGGCAGCGGCGCCCATCAGGACCTGCACCTGGGGCTGATGCACGCCTCGGCGCAGTCGCTGTGGCCGGCCTTCGTCGCCATGGCCGATGCGGCGCGGCTCGAAGGTCGGGTCAGCCAGGCGCTGCGTGAAACCCTCGGCCAGCTGGGCCGCGACGGCGAAGCGGAAATGCTGCGCGTCACCGCCGGGGTCAACACCCATCGCGGCGCGATCTGGGCGCTGGGGCTGCTCAGCGCTGCCGCCATGCTGGAAAGCGGCGCTTCGGCTGGCGAGATCGCCGTCAGCGCGGGCGCCCTGGCGCGGCTGGACGATCTGGCAGCACCGCACAACCCGGACAGCCATGGCGCGCGGGTCTGCCGTCGCTACGGCGTACTCGGCGCCCGCGAACAGGCGCAACACGGCTTTCCCGCGGTCATCGAGCACGGCTTGCCGCGGCTCCTGGCCAGCCGCCGCGCCGGCGCTGGCGAACAGAACGCCAGGCTCGATGCACTGCTGGCGATCATGAGCACGCTGGCCGACACCTGCGTGCTGCACCGCGCCGGCCTCGAAGGGCTGACCCGCATGCAGGCCGGTGCCCGCGCCGTGCTCGATGCCGGTGGTGCCGCCAGCCTTGCCGGGCGTCGCCAGCTGCGCCTGCTCGATCGCGACATGCTCGCCCTCAACGCCTCGCCGGGCGGCGCCGCCGATCTGCTGGCCGCCACCCTTTTCCTCGACCGCCTGACGCCGCATGCGTCGGCGCCGACTGGGAGCAACTGAATATGGAAACCCTGTCTTTCGAATTCGCCGCCGGGCAGCCCGCCCGCGGCAAGGCCCTGGTCGGCGTGGTCGGCTCGGGCGATCTGGAAGTGCTGCTGGAACCCGGCCAGGCCGGCAAGCTGGCGATCCAGGTGGTCACCTCGGTCAATGGCGCCGAGCAGCGCTGGAAGAACCTGTTCGAGCGGATGTTCCGCGAGCAGAACCTGCCGGCATTGAACATCGATATTCACGATTTTGGGGCCACACCGGGCGTCGTGCGTCTGCGCCTGGAGCAGGGTCTGGAGGAGGTCGGCCATGACTGATGTGTCCGCTAATACCGTGGCCCGTTTACTCGAGTCGCGCAGCTTCGTCGAACTCGGCGCCCGCGAGCGCGCCCGTGCGCTGCTGGACGAAGGCAGCTTCCGCGAACTGCTCGATCCGTTCGATCGCGTCACCTCGCCGTGGCTGCCAAAGCAGGGCATCGTCACCCAGGCCGACGACGGCGTGGTGGTCGCCAAGGGCACCATTGACGGCCAGCCCGCGGTGATCGCCGCCATCGAGGGCGCCTTCCAGGGCGGCAGCATGGGCGAGGTCGGCGGCGCGAAGATCGCCGGCGCGCTGGAACTGGCTGCCGAAGACAATCGCAACGGCATCCCGACCCGCGCCGTACTGTTGTTGGAAACCGGCGGCGTGCGTCTGCAGGAAGCCAACCTCGGGCTGGCGGCCATCGCCGAGATTCAGGCCGCCATCGTCGAGCTGCGCGAGTACCAGCCGGTGATCGGCGTGGTCGCCGGTTCGGTTGGCTGCTTCGGCGGCATGGGCATTGCCTCGGGCCTGTGCAGCTACCTGATCGCCACCCGCGAAGCCCGCATCGGCCTCAACGGCCCGCAGGTGATCGAGCAGGAAGCCGGGCTCGACGAGTACGACTCGCGCGACCGCCCGTTCATCTGGAGCCTGACCGGCGGCGAGCAGCGTTACGCCTCGGGTCTGGTGGACGCCTATGTCGCCGACGACACCGATGCCATCCGCGCGCAACTGCACAAACTGTTCGCCCTCGGCAAACCCGTGCAACCGCGTAGCCGCCGCCACGCCTGGTTCCTCCGGCGCCTGGCCGATGTCGACACCCGCACGCAACTCGATGCCGCTGCCGTGCGTGCCCTCTATGAAGGAGATGCCCAATGAGCCGTGGACTGAACTGGTTGCAAGCCTTGGCCGGCGGTCAGGCGCAGGCCGGCTATCCGGCCTCGGTGAAGGTGATCGACGGCACCCTCGGTAATCGCGCCGCCCGCTATATCGCCGTGGTGCCGGATGCCGCGAATCCCTTCCCGCGTGCCCGCAATGGCGAGGTCGGCCTGTTGGAAGGCTGGGCGCTGGGTCAGGCGCTCGACGAGGTGATCGCAGCCGATCACGACAAGGCCGACAAGCGTGTGGTGGTCGCCGTGGTCGACGTGCCGAGCCAGGCCTATGGCCGCCGCGAGGAGGCGCTGGGCATTCATCAGGCACTGGCCGGTGCGGTGGACGGCTATGCCCGCGCCCGGCTGGCCGGGCATCCGGTGATCGCGCTGCTGGTGGGCAAGGCCATGTCCGGCGCCTTTCTCGCCCACGGCTATCAGGCCCAGCGGATCATCGCCCTGCGCGATCCGGGCGTGATGGTGCATGCCATGGGCAAGGCCGCCGCGGCGCGCATCACCCTGCGCAGCGTCGAGGAGCTGGAAGCCCTGGCCGAATCGGTGCCGCCGATGGCCTACGACATCGACAACTACGCGACCCTCGGCCTGCTCTGGGAAACCCTTTCGGTGGCGAACATCGAGCAGCCCGCGGCGGACGACCTGCAGCGTGTGCGCGACTGCCTGATCAAGGCCGTCGAGGACATTGGCAGCAGCACCGACCTGCGCGGCCGCCTCGGTGCGGCGAACCGCGAGGCGTCGTCCAGGGTGCGCGAGCTGTTGCGCGCGCAGTGGTAACGGCTGGCGGCCGTCGCGGCGGCCGCTGGCCCCGCCGGTAAACCCGGCAACCAACAACAAGAGCAGGAGACTGCCATGTACCAGCCTGAACATCCGCGATCCCACGACCTGCTCTGGGGTATGCGCCCCGAGCAGTTGCCCGCCGATGCCCCGGCCTGGGCGGTCGCCGTGCTCGCCGCCGGCCAGCCGGTGGTGGTGCGACGTGACGTCGTCGCGCCCGGGCAGGTGGCGGTCGGCCTGCGTGGTGCCACACGAGACCAGCGCCTGGCCGCGACGATGCCGTTCACGGCGATCAGCCGCCGGCTTGCGCCGGAGGATCTGCGCGGGCGCCAGGCGAGCGAGGACCTGCCGGTGTTCCGCGTGCTGGCCGAACTGCGCCCGCTGCTCGATGCGCTGGGGCACGTCTGGGGCGTCACCGGCTCGGCGGGCTTCCAGCTGGCCAGCGGGCTGCCGACGGCGCACCCGGACAGCGATCTCGACCTGCTGCTCAAAGCCGAACAACGGCTGCCGCGCAGCGAGGCGCGCCAGCTGTTGCAGCTGCTGGAAGGCCGTGTCTGCCGCGTCGACCTGCAACTGCAAACCCCGCTCGGCGGTGTGGCGCTCGGCGAATGGGCCGGTGACGCGGCGCGGGTGCTGGTCAAGACCGCGGCAGGGCCGCGCCTGGTCAGCGATCCCTGGGCCGCGGAGCGTGCCGCATGAGCAGCCTGTTCGCCTTTCCCGGCCAGGGCGCGCAGAAGCCCGGCATGTTGCAGCGTCTGCCCGAAGCGCCGGAAGTTGCCGCGACCCTGGCCGAGGCCCGTGCCGTGCTCGGTGAGGACGTGCTGGCGCTGGATTCGGCCGAGGCGCTGGCCTCGACTCGCGCCGTGCAGCTCTGCCTGCTGATCGCCGGTGTCGCCGGGGCGCGCCTGCTGATGCGTGGTGGTGTGCGGCCGGACTATGTCGCCGGGCTGTCCATCGGCGCCTATGCCGCGGCGGTGGTCGCCGAGTCGCTGGAATTCGCCGACGCCCTGCGTCTGGTCGCCCTGCGCGGCGAGCTGATGCAGCAGGCCTATCCCGAGGGCTACGGCATGACCGCGATCCTCGGCCTGTCGCTGGGCACGGTCGAGTCGCTGCTGGCCGAAGCCGAGGGGCCGGTGTACCTGGGCAATATCAACGCCGACAACCAGTACGTCATCGCCGGCAGCGACGCCGCCATGGCCGCGGTCGCCGCGCGGGCCAAGGCCCTCGGCGCCTCCTGCGCACGGCGCCTGGCAATGAGCGTGCCGTCGCACTGCGCGCTGCTCGAGCAGCCGGCGCGGCAGCTGGCCGAGGCGTTCGCCACGGTTGAGCTGCGTGCGCCGCGCCTGCGTTATCTGAGCAGCAGCAGCGCACGCCCCATCGCCGATCCGGCGCGCCTGCGCGACGACCTGGCCTGCAACATGTGCCGCGTCGTCGACTGGCACGCCACCCTGCGCACCGCCTACGAGCGCGGCGTGCGCCTGCACATCGAACTGCCGCCCGGCCAGGTACTGACCGGCCTGGCGCGGCGGGTTTTCGAACAAGGTACGCTGGTCGCCTTCGATGGCGCCCGGCTCGATACGCTGGACGCCTTGCTGCGTCAGGAGGTAGGTCGAACCGAGTAGAGCCTGCACGGGCTTGCCGGACCGGACGGTGCGGCAGGCTGCGGGAAACGGTCGACGCCGGCCGTCCCGCTCGATGGATAACAACAACTCACTTCGACAACAGGCGCATCGGGCCGGCACTGCAGGGCATCGGGCGCCACTGGAGGAAAACAACAATGATCATCTTCGGTGTGGCCTTTCTGGCCTTGTGCACGCTGAGCGGGCTGTTCGCCGGCGAACTGCTGGGCACGCTGCTCGGCGTGCCGGCCAACGTCGGCGGCGTCGGCATTGCGATGGTGCTGCTGATCCTGCTCGGCAGTTATCTGAAGAACCGTGGCCTGTTCAAGGCCGATACCGAACAGGGCGTGAAGTTCTGGAGCGCGGTGTACATCCCCATCGTGGTCGCCATGGCCGCGCAGCAGAACGTCTACGGCGCGCTGTCCGGCGGACCGATGGCGATCCTCGCCGGCGTCGCGGCGGTGGTGCTGGCCTTTGCCCTGCTGCCGGTGCTGGACCGCATCGGACGAAAAAAGCCTGAGGCCGAGCCGGCCGCAGCCGTCAAACCTGTCGTCGGCGCGCGGGGGTAACGGCCATGTACGAATCTCTGATGAAAGTGGTGTCCGGCTACGGCCTGATCAGCGGCTTCGCCCTCATCGGCGCGACCATGTGGCTGTCCTACTGGCTGTCGGACAAGCTGACCAAGGGCCGTCTGCACGGCTCGGCGGTGGCGATCCTCGTCGGCCTGTTGCTTTCCTATATTGGCGGGGTGGTGACCGGCGGGCAGAAGGGGCTGGTCGATATTGCGCTGTTCTCCGGCATCGGCCTGCTCGGCGGCGCCATGCTGCGCGACTTCGCCATCGTCGCCACTGGCTTCGGTGTGAGTGTCGATGAACTCAAGCAGGCCGGCTTCGTCGGTGTGCTGGCGCTGTTCGTCGGCGTGTTCGCCTCGTTCGTCGCCGGTGTCGGGGTGGCGATGGCCTTCGGCTACACCGATGCGGTGAGCCTGACCACCATCGGCGCCGGCGCGGTGACCTACATCGTCGGCCCGGTGACCGGTGCAGCGATTGGCGCCAGCTCCGAGGTGATGGCACTGTCGATTGCCGCCGGTCTGGTCAAGGCGATCCTGGTGATGGTGGCGACGCCCTTCGTCGCGCCGCTGATCGGCCTGAACAACCCGCGCGCGGCGGTGATCTTCGGCGGCCTGATGGGCACTTCCAGCGGCGTCGCCGGCGGTCTGGCGGCGACCGACGCCAAGCTGGTGCCGTATGGCTGCCTGACCGCGGCGTTCTACACCGCGCTGGGCTGCCTGCTCGGGCCGTCGCTGCTGTACTTCGTCATGCGCGGGCTGATTGGCTGAGGTGTGGAGCGGGTGGAAAAGGCTGAGCCGTTTTCCACCTACGGCGCAGCCGATGTGGCCTGGTATGCGTACGGTGGAAAACTCGCGCGGCGATTTTCCACCGTAGCGTCAGTTCTGCCGTTTCAGGCTGTACATGCGGCATTCGGCGAGCAGCGCGAGCAGGTTGGGGTCGCGCTCCTTGGCCTTGAGAAAGACCACGCCGATATGCTGCTGCAGGTGATAGCGCGCCTGCAGCGGAATCAGCCGCACGCGCGATTCGTAGACCATGCCCACGCGCCCCGGCAGCAGCGCGTAGCCGACCCCCGAATTGACCATGCTGAGCAGGGTGAAGATGTCGTTCACCTGCATCGCCACCTTCGGCTCGAAGCCCGCCAGCTCGAACACCCGCTTGCCGTCCTGGTGGGTGGCGAAGCCCTGGGTGAGGGTGATGAAGGTGGCATCGCGCAGGTCGCTGAGGTCCACCTCCGGCTGGTTGGCGAACGGTGAATCGATGGGCGTGGCGAGGAAGATGTCGTCGGAGAACAGCGGCACCTGCTCGCAATCCGGGTCGACCACGCTCTCGTTGAGCGACACCAGGATCGCGTCCAGCTCCATGTTCTTCAGCTTGTAGAGCAGGTCGACGTTGGAGCCGAGGATCAGGTCGATGTTGAGTTCGCTGCGGCGCAGCTTCAGGCCCATGATCAGCTGCGGCACGGTCTTGACCGTCAGCGAATACAGCGCGCCGAGCTTGAAGCGCTCGGCCGAGAAACCGGCGGCCTCGCGGGTCTGGCGCACGGTTTCGAGCACGTCCTTGACCAGCTGCTGGGCGCGCTCTTCCAGCACATAGGCGCTTTCCAGCGGAATCAGGTTGCGCCCCTCGTGCTTGAACAGCGGGCAGCGCAGCGCGCTTTCCAGCGAGTGGATGGCGCGGTGCACGCTGACGTTGCTGGTGTTCAGCTCCACCGCCGCCTTGCCCAGATTGCCGCTGCGCATGAAGGCCAGAAACACTTCCAGCTTCTTCAGGGTCAGTTCTTCGTCGATCTGCATGGCCTTGGCTCCGCGGGCGGGTCGACAATTATGCCGGACGAGGGCGCACCTCGGCGCCTCACCAGCGCAGCAGGCGCGGCCCGAGCAGGGCGCCGAGCACGCCAGGCAGCACCATGCCGAGCAGGTACCAGAGCGCCCAGAACGGCACCGCCATCTCCGGGCAGTGCAGGCTGTAGGCGAGTGCGGCGATGCTGCCGGCGAGCAGGCCGGCCGCGCCGCCGGCCAGACGCGGGCGCGTCGGCGCCAGCCCGCGCAACGCCCAGAAGGCGGCGATGAAGGCGGGGACCGACAGCAGCGCGATATTCGCCAGGCACTCGCGCCAGGTGGTGCCGAGCAGCAGCGGCATACGCGCGTCGACCGGGGCGCTAATCAGGATTGCCAGTGCGGTGACCCAGACGATCACCACCGGCGCCGCCAGCAGCACCCAGCTGCGACCCACCCGCGTGCCGGGGCGCGCCAGGCGTGTGGTCAGCAGTAGCGCACCGGCGAGCAGGGCCGCTGGCAAGGCCAACTTGGCCCAGAACAGCGGCGTGGTGGCGATCACCGCCAGGTCGGCGCGGATGCCGTAAGCGGTCACGATCAGCAGCAGTGCACCGACCGTTCCACACAGCAGCGCCGTGGCGAAGCGCTTGGCGACGACGTGGCGGTCCACCGGCGCAACTTCGCTGGCGAGCAGGGCAATCAGATCATCGGTTTTCATGCGCCACCTCGAATCTTCGCCGCCAGGGCCTTGAGCCCGCGATGGATGCCGACCTTGATCGCCGAGCTGGAAAGCCCGGTCAGCCGTGCGGTTTCTTCCACCGAGCGGCCCTCCAGTTTGACGTGAACGATGGGTAGCCGCTGGCGTGGCGGCAGCTGCTGCAGCAGCTTGCCAAGGTCGCGGCGGGCCTCGGCCTGGTCGTTGTCCTGGACGGCGAGCAGCTCGTCGGCTTCGTCCAGCCAGTCCGCCTGCGCGGCTTGGCGACCACGGGCGCGGTAGTGATCGACCAGCTTGTAGCGACAGATCGCCTGCACCCACACCGTCAGCGGCTGCTCCGCGCGATAGGTCTGCCGCGCATTGTGCACGGCCAGCAGCACCTCCTGCAGCACGTCTTCCAGCTCGCCCGACTGCTGCAGGCGGCGACGCAGAAAACCGCGCAGATGGCCGCCGAGCAGGTCGAGAAATGCCCGATAGGCGCCCGCATCGCCATCGAGCCCGCGCAGCAGCAGCGCGCGCAGC
>JAANMV010001162.1_pt1 | contig 29935 bp, 27 predicted proteins | sample 7279661 | NCBI WGS metagenome assembly JAANMV01 (sample SAMN14094540, study PRJNA606508) | bioreactor metagenome | isolation source: A lab-scale SPAN reactor treating ammonium-rich wastewater day 121 | place: Ireland: Galway | collected 2017-05-16
GATCGCCATCACCACCGGCGCGTCCGGCGCCAGCGCCAGGACGGTTTCGGAAGCCGCGGGGAACAGGCTTGCCGTATGCATGTCGGTGCCCATGCCCAGAAGCAGCACGGTCAGCGGCAGGTGCGGGGCGATCGCCTCGGCCAGCGCCGGCACCGCGTCCTCGGGGCGCTCGTCGCCGGTATAGAGGTCGATGTAATGCGCCCCCGCCGCCTTGTCCTTGAGCAGGTGGCGGCGCAGCAGCCGGCCGTTCGAGCGCAGATGCTCGCCATCCACCCAGCGTTCGTCGTTCAGCAGCACGGTGACGCGCGGCCAATCGATCTCGCTGCCCGAGAGATAGTCGTAAAGCGGCGCCGGCGTGGTGCCGCCCGGCACGCAGAGGCTGGCGCTGTCGTTCACCCGCAAATGCTGCGACAGTTGCCCCGCCACGCGGTCCGCCAGCGACAAAAACAGCATCTCGCGGTCGGGATATTCGATGAACTCGAGCGTCATGGCCGGATCTCCCTCCAGCGGCGGTTGTCGCGATGCAGCAGGCGCAGCGCCTCTTCGGGGCCGCTGGAGCCGGCATCATAGGGCTCGGGTCGCTTCGAGCCGGATTCCCAGGCGGCGATGATCGGGTCGGTCCAGGCCCAGGCGGCCTCGACCTCGTCCCCGCGCATGAACAGGGTCTGGTTGCCGCGGATCACGTCCATGATCAGCCGCTCATAGGCATCGGGCATGTCAGAGCCCTCGGCCCCCAGCGCATCGGCAAAGCTCATGTCCAGCGGCACCTGCACCAGGCGCATGCCGCCCGGCCCCGGCTCCTTGATCATCACGGTCAGGTGCATGCCTTCGTTCGGTTGCAGCTTGATGACAAGCTGGTTGGCCTTGTGCGTGCCCCCGTCGTCGAAGATCGAATGCGGCGGCTCCTTGAAGGTCACGACGATCTCGCTGGTGCGCGCGCGCAGCCGCTTGCCGGTGCGCAGGTAGAAAGGCGTGCCGGTCCAGCGCCAGTTGGCGATCCGCACCTTCAGCGCCACGAAGCTTTCGGTGCGGGACTGCGGGTTCTCGGAATCCTCCAGATAGCCGGGGCCGTCGGGGCCGGCCAGATACTGGCCGCGCACGATGTCCTGGGGCGCAAGCGGCTCCAGCGCCCGGATCACCTTGAGCTTTTCGTCGCGCACCGCATCGGGGTCGAAATGATAGGGCGGCTCCATCGCGATCAGGCACAGAAGCTGCATCAGGTGGTTCTGCACCATGTCCCGCATGGCGCCGGAATGGTCGTAATATTCGCCGCGCCCGCCGACGCCCACCGTCTCGGCCACGGTGATCTGGACATGGTCCACGTATTGCGCGTTCCACAGCGGCTCGAACAGGATGTTGGCGAAGCGCACCGCCATCAGGTTCTGGACGGTTTCCTTGCCCAGGTAATGGTCGATGCGATAGATCTGGTTCTCGTCGAAATGCCGGGCCAGCGTGGCGTTCAGCGCGCGAGCAGTGGCAAGGTCGCGGCCGAAGGGCTTTTCGACAACGATGCGGCTGTCGGCATCGGCGATGCCGTTGCCGGCCAGGCGCTCGGCGATGTCGCCGAACAGCGCCGGCGCCACCGAGAAATAGAAGGCATGGACCACGCCGGGACGCACCCGCGCCTTGAGTTCGGCCCAGCCATCGGTGCCGCGCGCGTCGATGGCGACATAGCCCAGCATGTCGAGAAAGGCCGAAAGCTGCGCCTGGTCCTGGCCGGGGCCGATGAATTCCTCGATCGCCTCGCGCATCTCGGCGCGGAAGGCTTCGTCGTCCTGGCGGGTGCGGGCGGCGCCGATGATGCGCGCGCTGGCCGGAACCTGCCCGGCCACAAAGCGGCGATACAGCCCCGGCACGATCTTGCGCCGGGCCAGGTCGCCGGTTGCACCAAAGATCACCAGGTCGAAATCCTCAACCGGAATGACGCGTGAAACCATCGCTGCCTCCTCATCGCTGCTCTGCCGATTAGCGGATGTTAGCGATAACATCAAGTCCTTCAAATCCGTCCCCTTTCAATCCTGTTCCCGCGGGGTCGCGCCATGCAACGGGAAGGGCGCGGTTTCGGTTGCATCAAGACGCGCCATCGCCTTGGCCAGGCGCGGCAGGCGGGCGCGGCGCATCAGCTCCTTGCGGGTCATGTCGCCGCCGGCGGCACGGGCGCGCGCCTCGGTCGCCTGCACGGCCGCGAGCACGGTTTCGGGGGCCCGCAGGCAGAGGTCGCGCAGAAATTCGTCGGGATGAATCGCCCGCAGCCCGACCGGGGCCAGCGCCCTGCGCGGAAAGTCGCGCAGATTGGCGGTGACGATCGCCTGTGCCCCGGCGGCCAGCGCACATTCCACCACATGCCGGTCGGCCGGATCGGGCAGGTCCAGCCCGAAGATCTCCTGCCCCGGCTCGACCAGCGCCTGCGGAAAGCGCGATTCCAGCAGCGCGATCTCGACCCCGGCCTCGACGCCCTGGCGGGTTGCGGCATGGCGCCATTCGTCCAGGATGCGGCGCGACCAGAGCGGCTGGAACAGCCCCGCCGCCGCCGTGTCGGCCAGGATCTCCCGCAGCACGGTCGGAAACAGCACGCAGGCGTCCAGGACTGCCTTCATCCGTCCAGCCGGAAGAACAGCGCCTTGAGATAGCCGGTCTCGGCCAGCTGCGGCAGCGTGGGATGGTCCGGGCCGGCCTGTCCGGTATGCAGAAGCTGCATCCGCCGCCCGCCGCGGCCGATGCCGCGGGCGCTGGCATTGCGAAAGGCGTTGAGATCGGCGGCATGGCTGCAGGAACACAGCCCCAGATAGCCGCCCGGCGCGACCAGGGGCGCAGCCAGCTTCGCCACCCGCTCATAGGCACGCAAGCCCGCCTCCAGCGCCGGTTTCGAGGGCGCGAAGGCCGGCGGGTCGCAGATCACCAGGTCGAACTGCGCGCCCTCGGCGGCCAGCGCCTCCATCTGCTCGAAGGCGTCGCCCTGGCGGATGGTCAGCCGCGATTCGGCGCCCATGGCGCGCGCGCCGCCCCGTGCCAGCTCCAGCGCGGCGGCCGAGCCGTCGACGCAGGTGGCATGGGTGGCGCCGGCCGCCAGGGCGGCAAGGCCGAAGCCGCCGACATGCGAGAACACGTCCAGCACGCGCTGGCCCTGGGCCAGCCGCTGCGCAAAGGCATGGTTCGGGCGTTGGTCATAGAACAGGCCGGTCTTCTGCCCCTGCGTCAGGTCGGCCAGGTAGATCGCGCCGTTCATCGGCACCTCGACCGGGCCGTCGACGGCGCCCGACAGGATCTCGGTCCGCTCGTCCAGCCCCTCCAGCGCCCGCGCTCGGCCCTGCCCGTTCAGGATCACCGTCGCGACGCCCGCGACCTGGCGCAGCGCCGCGGCGATGTCCCCGACCATACGCTCGGCCCAGGCGGCATTGGGCTGGATCACCGCGGCATCGCCGAAACGGTCGATGATGGTGCCGGGCAGCCCGTCGGCCTCGGCATGGACCAGCCGGTAAAAGGGCCGGTCGAACAGCCGCGCCCGCAGCGCCAGCGCCCGGTCCAGCCGCGCCGCGATCCAGTCGCGGGTGATCCGCGCCTGCGGGTCGGGGTCCATCACGCGGGCGATGATCCGCGAATCGGGGTTGACCGTGACCAGCCCCAGGGGGCGGCGCTCGGCATCCTCCAGCACGGCGAAGCTGCCCGGCAGGATCGCCCGCGTGCGCCGGTCCGTCACCAGTTCGTCGGCAAAGACCCAGGGAAAGCCGTGGCGGATCGCCTGGGGCTTGGATTTCGGGCGCAGTCGGATGATGGGCAGATCGGCGGTCATGGCGGCCTCGTGCAAAACGGCGCAGGATTGCCACGCCGCGCGGCCGCGGGCAAGAGCCGGCCGGTTGCCTTGTTAACGCTAACGGCTTACATTGGCGCCAAAGGAGATGCCAGCCATGACCCTGCACGCCACCATCGACCGGGTGACCGACCGTATCCGCGAGCGTTCGATCCATAGCCGCAGCGCCTATCTGGCCAAGATCGCCCGCGCCGCCGAGGAAGGGCCGCGCCGCGCCCACCTGTCCTGCGGCAACCAGGCCCATGCCTATGCCGCCATGCCCGACAAGCAGGACTTCGCCGAAACGCGCAAGCCCAACATCGGCATCGTCACCGCCTATAACGACATGCTTTCGGCCCACCAGCCCTATGAGCGTTATCCCGACCTGATCCGCCAGGCCGCCCATGCCGCGGGTGCCACGGCCCAGGTCGCGGGCGGGGTTCCGGCCATGTGCGACGGGGTGACGCAAGGCCGGCCGGGGATGGAGCTGTCGCTGTTCTCGCGCGATGTGATCGCGCTGGCCTCGGGCGTGGCGCTGACGCATGACACCTTCGACGCGGCGCTTTACCTGGGCGTCTGCGACAAGATCGTGCCGGGGCTGATCATCGCCGCCGCCACCTTCGGCCACATCCCCGCCGTCTTCGTGCCGGCCGGCCCCATGCCCTCGGGCCTGCCCAATGACGAGAAATCCAAGGTCCGCCAGCAATTCGCCACCGGCGAGGTCGGCCGCGAGGCGCTGATGGCGGCCGAGATGGCCAGCTATCACGCGCCGGGCACCTGCACCTTCTACGGCACGGCGAACACCAACCAGATGCTGATGGAGTTCATGGGCCTGCATCTGCCGGGCTCCAGCTTCGTCAATCCGAACACGCCCCTGCGCGATGCGCTGACCAGCGCCGCCGTGCAGCGCGCGGCCTCGATCACCCGGCTGGGCAACGACTACCTGCCTGCGGGCGAGGTGCTGGACGAACGCGCCTTCGTCAACGGCATCGTCGGGCTTATGGCGACCGGCGGCTCGACCAACCTGGTGCTGCACCTGCCGGCGATGGCGCGGGCGGCCGGCGTGATCCTGGACCTCGAGGATTTCCACGACCTGTCCGAGACCGTGCCGCTGATGGCCCGCGTCTATCCCAACGGCCTGGCCGACGTGAACCATTTCCATGCCGCGGGCGGCCTTGGCTTCATGATCGGCCAGCTGCTGGAGGCGGGGCTGCTGCACGAGGACGTGCGCACCATCGCCGGCGGCGGGCTGGGGCAATATGCGCAGGAACCCCGCCTCAAGGACGGCCGGATCGAATGGGTCGGCGGCGCGCGCGAGACGCTGAACGACAAGATCCTGCGCCCGGCTGCCAATCCCTTTGCCGCGACCGGCGGGCTGAAGCAGCTGTCGGGCAACCTGGGCCGCGGCGTCATCAAGGTCTCGGCCGTGGCGCCCGAACGCCATGTCATCGAAGCCCCCGCGCGCGTCTTTGCCGACCAGGAAGAGGTGAAGGCCGCCTTCAAGCGCGGCGAGTTCACCGAGGACGTGGTGGTCGTCGTCCGCTTCCAGGGCCCCCGCGCCAATGGCATGCCCGAACTGCATTCGCTGACCCCCACCCTGGCCGTGCTGCAAGATCGCGGGCTGCGGGTGGCGCTGGTCACGGATGGCCGCATGTCCGGCGCCTCGGGCAAGGTTCCCGCGGCGATCCACATCTCGCCCGAGGCGGCCGATGGCGGGCCGCTGGCGCGGCTGCGCGACGGCGATCCCGTCCGGCTCAACGCGGTGGCCGGCACGCTGACCTGCCTTGCCCCCGGCTTCGAGGACCGGCCGGCGGCCATGCATGACCCCTCGCATTCGGCCGAAGGGCTGGGGCGCGAGCTTTTCGCCGCCTTCCGCCGCAATGTCGGCCCCGCCACCGAGGGCGCGGCGGTCGTCGTCTGACCGCCCCCCTGCGAGACACCCGCCGCGCGGCATCCGTCAATGGTCGCGCCGCGCCGGGACGCACAGGGCGATGCCGGTCCCCGACCGGCCGCATCGGCCCGTCCGCGACCGCGGCTCGGCCAGCCGGCGCGGCGGCAGGCGAAGGATCTGTGCCATGCCCGCGATCCGCGGCAGGTCCGGGTGCTGCGGCCCCGCCTCGTCCGCCGCTTCCCGCAGGAACAGCACGGTCAGGCAGACCCGGCCCCCCTCGTCGCGAATCGGGCAGATGCGGGCATCGACCCGGAAGCGCCGCCCCGACTTGGCCACCTGCGCCAGGTCGTGCAGCCGCGCCTCGCGCCCGTCCGGCGTCTCGAGCATGCGCCACAGCCGGTCCGGCACCTTGCCCACGGGATCCAGAAGCATCACCACCGGCCGGCCGATCAACTCCTCGCGCCGATAGCCGCACATGCCCAGGTAGCTTTGGTTCACCGCGACGATATGCCCGGCAAGGTCGAGGATCAGCACCGCGCGATGCGAGCCCATCGCCCGCATGGCCCATTCAAGATCGTGGTGAAGCCGCTGGATTTCGGTCATCCGGGAAACCTCCTGCAAGGGATTTCCGGCAGCATTGCGCCAATAGGCTAAGATTCCGTTAGCGCGCGGAAGTTTTCTTCAGCCTTCGGTCGGCGGGCCGAAACGCTCGATCATCCGCTTGCGGATCTGGTCGCGCACGGTGCGGTAAAGCGCCAGCTTGGCCTCGCGCCCCTCGGCCAGGCCACTGGGGTCCATGATCGGCCAATACTCCACGTCCAGATGCGAAACCCGCGTCAGTTCAAGGGCTTGCCTCTGGCTGGCCGGCGAAAGGGCGATCACCAGGTCAAAGCTGGTCAGGTCGTCGCCCCAGGCCTTCATCTCTTCGAAGGACCGGGCGCGATGGGTCGAAAGCTCGACCCCGATCTCCTTGCAGACGGCGATGGCGAAGCCGTCGATCTCCATGTCGTTCTTGACCCCGGCCGACTGCACATAGGCGGCGCGGCCGTAGAATTTCTTCATCATCCCCTCGGCCATGGGGGAACGGATGGCGTTGTGGTCGCAGCAAAACAGCACCGAATGGGGAATCGGTCCGACCACGAATCACCCCGGAACGAGCGCGCAGATCAGGGTGAACAGGCGCCGCGCCGTGTCTATGTCGACCTCGGCCTTGCCCTCCAGCCGCTCTTGCAGGGTGCGGGCGCCCTCGTTGTGGATGCCGCGCCGGGCCATGTCGATCGCCTCGATCTGCGCCGGCGGCAGGCGCTTGACCGCGTCGAAATAGCTGGTGCAGATCTGGAAGTAATCCTTGACCGTCTGCCGGAACGGACCCAGCGACAGGTGGAACTCGGCCACCTTGTCCCCCGCTTCGGTGGCGATGTCGAAGACCAGGCGGCGTTCGCGCACCGCCAGCGCCAGGGCATAGGGGCCGGCGGGAACCTCCTGCCCCTCGCGGCCGGGCAGGATGAAGCTGTTGTCCTCGAGCAGGTCGAAGACCGCGACGCGGCGGTCCTGCTCGATCTCGGGCGTGGGCGGCGGCAGGGCGCTGTCGTCGATGTCGATCCGGCACAGCCGGTTCGTGGACTGGCTCATGGCTGCCCCCCGTTCAGAACCGCCAGCCGCGCCGAGACCGAGCGGCCATGCGCCGAAAGCCCCTCGGATTCGGCCAGCCGCACCGCGGCCGGGCCGATCGCCCCCAGCGCCTGGGGCGAGAGCCGGGCGATGGTGCTGCGCTTGAGGAAATCCATCACCGACAGGCCCGACGAGAACCGCGCCGAGCGCGCCGTCGGCAGCACATGGTTGGGACCGCTGACATAATCGCCCACCGCCTCGGGCGTCCAGCCGCCCAGGAAGATCGCCCCGGCATGGCGGGTCTTTTCCGCCAGCGCCTCGGGATCGTCGACGCAAAGCTCCAGGTGCTCGGGGGCGAGCCGATCCGAAAGCGCCGCCGCCTCGTCGAGGTCGCGCGTCACGATCACCGTGCCATAATCGCGCCAGCTGGCGCCCGCCACCTCGGCGCGCGGCAGGGTCGGCAGGATGCGCTCGACCTCGGCCACCACGGCACGAGCCAGGGATTCGTCGGGAGTGACCAGGATCGACTGGGCATCGGCATCATGCTCGGCCTGGGCCAACAGGTCCAGCGCCAGCCATTCGGGGTTCTGCGCGCCCTGGGCGATGATCAGCACCTCCGAAGGGCCGGCGATCATGTCGATGCCGACACGGCCGAAAACCTGCCGCTTGGCTGCCGCGACATAGGCATTGCCGGGGCCGGTGATCTTGTCCACCGGCCGGATGGTCCGGGTGCCATAGGCCATGGCGGCGATCGCCTGCGCCCCGCCGATGCGATAGATCTCGTCCACCCCGGCCAGTTCGGCCGCCAGCAGCACCAGCGGGTTCACCACGCCGCCGGGCGTCGGCACGCAGACCACCAGCCGCTCGACCCCCGCCACCCGCGCGGGAATGGCATTCATCAGCACCGACGAGGGATAGCTCGCCTGCCCGCCCGGCACATAGAGCCCCGCGGCCGCGACCGGCGTCCAGCGCCAGCCCAGGGTCGCGCCCTCGGGATCGGTCCAGCTGAGATCATCGGGCATCTGCCGGGCATGATAGGCGCGGATGCGGCTTGCAGCCATGGCCAGGGCGGCGCGATCCTCGGCCGAGACCTTCGCGGTCTGCGCGGCGATCTCCTCGCGCGAGAAGGCCAGCGTTTCCGGCGTCAGCGCCAGGCGGTCGAAACGCCCGGTCAACTCGACCAGCGCATCATCGCCCCGGCTGCGCACATCGGCGATGATCGCCGCCACCGCATCGTTCACATCGGCCGCATCCTCGCGCTTCATCGAAAGAAGCGCGGCGAAGCGTTCGGCGAAATCGGGCTGGGCGGTCGAAAGGTGGATGGGCATGGCTCGAGCCTTCAATGACCCGCCCTTGTTAGCCGCTGCGGGCAAGGGGCTCAAGCGGCTATGGCAGCGCTGAACCTGCCCGTTCAGCGCGGGATGCAAGGCCGGATTCGAGTATTTGTGGAACAGAGAAGCGCTCGTCTTCTTCGTTCCCCAAATACCCATCCGGCCGCGAAACCGGCGTACGCGCACCCTGAAGTGCGCGGCGGATCAAGTGTCGGAATGCTGGGGCGCGCGGCGCGAGGGGGCGACATAGGGCCGCGTCACGTCGCGCAGCTCGACGTTCAGGCATTCCGCGTCGATGGCCAGCGTGCCGTCGCCGGCGAACTCCAGCAGCAGACGGCCGGTGCCATCCTCGCCCGCCTGCCATGTCAGGGCCAGCAGTTCCAGGACCAGATCCTTGTCCTTGCGGTCGATGCCGTCGCTCAGCACCCGCTGCACGTCCGAGATCAGCAGCACCGAGCGCACCCGCTCATAGGGGCGGCCGTCGCGGCGGGCGAGTTCGGCATCCTCCCAGCGAAAGCGGTTCAGGAGCAGCGCCAGCTGGCGGTGGCGGCTGTCATAGGCGATCTCGGTCACCGGCAGGATCGCATCCTGCGTAAGCGTCGAGATCACGGTCAGGTCGTCGGCATCGCCGGCCAGCAGCGCCAGCGGCGCGGGATCGGCATCGGTGAAACGGGCGTCAGCCATCGGCGGGGGTCTCCTTGATGCGTTCGATATCAGCGCCGACGCCGCGCAGCTTGCGCACCACCTTCTCATAGCCGCGATCCAGGTGATAGACGCGGCTGATGATGGTTTCGCCCTCGGCGGCGAGCCCGGCGAGGATCAGGCTGACCGAGGCGCGCAGGTCGGTGGCCATCACCGGGGCGCCGCGCAGCTTTTCGACGCCGTGGACGGTGGCGTGGCCGCCGTGAACCTCGATCCGGGCGCCCATGCGCGCCAGTTCCGGCGCATGCATGAAGCGGTTCTCGAAGATCCGCTCCTCCAGGACCGAGGTGCCCTCGGCGGTGCAGAGCAGCGCCATCATCTGCGCCTGAAGGTCGGTCGGGAAGCCGGGGAAGGGTTCGGTCACCACGTCGACCGCGCGGATCCGGCCGTTCTTGCGCGCAACCTTCAGCCCGCGCCCGGTCTCGACCACCTCGATGCCGGCCTCGTCCAGCTTTTCGCAGAAGGCGGCGACCAGGTCGATGCGGCCGCCCAGGCATTCGACCTCGCCGCCGCAGATCGCCGGGGCCAGCATGTAGGTGCCCAGCTCGATCCGGTCCGTCACCACCGGATGCGTGGCGCCGCCCAGCGCCTGCACGCCCTCGACGGTGATGGTCGAGGTGCCTTCACCCTCGATCTGCGCGCCCATGCGGCGCAGGCATTCGGCCAGGTCCACGATCTCGGGCTCGCGCGCGGCGTTGTTGAGCACGGTCGTGCCCCGCGCCAGCGTCGCCGCCATCAGCGCGTTCTCGGTCGCCCCGACCGAGACCAGCGGAAAGTCGATCACCGCGCCCCTGAGGCCGCCCGAGGGTGCCTTGGCATGGACATAGCCCTCGCGCAGGTCGAGTTCCGCCCCCATCGCCTCGAGCGCGCGCAGGTGCAGGTCCACCGGCCGGGCGCCGATGGCGCAGCCACCGGGCAGGGACACGACGGCATGGCCGTCGCGCGCCAGCATCGGCCCCAGCACCAGGATCGAGGCGCGCATCTTGCGCACGATGTCGTAATCGGCCCGGTGGCTGGTCAGGTCGTGGCTCGACAGCGCCAGCACCTGCCCGTCCTGGAGGCTGGCGACCTCGGCCCCCAGCGATTGCAGGAGCGCGGTCATGGTGCGGATGTCTGAAAGCCGCGGCGCATTGGTCAGCGTCAGCGGCTGGTCGGTCAGCAGGGTCGCCGGCATCAGCGCCAGGCAGGCGTTCTTGGCGCCGGCGATCGGGATCTCGCCCTTGAGCGGCCCGTTCCCCCTTACAATGATCTGGTCCATCTATTCCTCGTTCGTGGGCGCTTGCCGGCTTGGCGGCATCCCTGGCCCATGCTGCTCGTTCGTCGTTTCCGCCGATGTCCCGGCCCGCGCGCGCCCCTGCGCCTTGCGCCGCGCGAGATTGGCCCGCAGCGCGGCCTTGAGCCGCGCTTCGCGTGTATCGTCCTGGGGATCGCGGGGTGTTCTTGTCATGCCTTTCTGTTAGCGTCCTTGCCGGCTTGCGTCCAGCGGCGGCGCCCTGGCCGCGCGGCGATCGGCAACGATCGGCGAAATGCATTTTTCCCGATCTTCCCCCTTGCACGCCCGGCACAGTCGGTCTAAAGCCCCGTCCACGGCGCTGCGGTAGCTCAGTGGTAGAGCACTCCCTTGGTAAGGGAGAGGTCGAGAGTTCAATCCTCTCTCGCAGCACCATCCCATCCCTTCAGATACTGGCCTTCAGACCCTGGGACTTCCTGCATTGCAGCGGCTTGCCGGTGCAGTTGATGCGTGCCGGGGCGCAGTTTGCGGATTAGCCGTGCGAGCCTGCCGACCCTGTCGCAGCTGCCGACGGGCGGCCCGGAAACGCAAGCGGTGCCCGCTCGCAGGCCCGTTTCCGAGCCGGTTCCGGGGCAGGAAGCCCCCGGCCCTCTGCCACGGTCTCCTCGACGGAAAAGCGCCGCGATTTCCAGCGTGTCCTGTGGGTTACGCAGCCCCTTGAAGACGGCCGCCTCGCCCTTGCGCGACCTTGTGCGACGAGGTCGCAGGGATGCTGTTCCCGCCCCAGTGCCCTGTCCGTCGCGTCGGCGGCAGGGCGGATGGTCCGGCGAGAAGCCCGGAGGCGTCCGCCCCGCCCTACTGCTTGCGTTCCCAGCGGCCGCCGGCCTCGGACCAGTATTCCGCGGCGACATCCTCGGCCTTCAGCGCCCGCCATTGCGTCCGGGCGCGCTCCAGCGCCTCTGCGTCATTGCCGTCGAAGACGATGCAGGCGCGTTCCAGCGCCAGGCATTCGGCACCCGACACCCCGGCCCCGTCCAGCGCGATCAGGCAGCGCGGGTCATTGGCGGCCGCCTGGCCCTCGACGGTCAGCAGCACCGGCTGGCGGGCGTCATGCGGCCCGCCGGCCAGGCCATGCGGCAGGAAGCCCTCGCCCAGCCACAGCCGTTCGTTCAGGGCCACCTGCCGCGCCCGGTCCCTGCCCCGCAGCTCGACCCGCCAGCCCGCCTGCAGGCTCTTGCCGATCAGCATCGGCAAGAGCTGCACCGGGCCCGAGCGGGTCAGGTGATAGAACAGGGCCGAGCCCATCAGCCCCGCCTTTCGAAACGGTCGCGCACCAGCCGGTCCAGCGTCATCACCCCCCAGCCGGATGCGCCCTTGGGCGCAAGCCCGGTCTCGGCGGGCGGCAGCGCCACCCCGGCAATGTCCAGATGCACCCAGGGCAGGCCCTCGCCCACGAAACGCTGCAGGAACTGCGCCGCGGTGATCGAGCCGGCCGCGCGACCGCCGGTGTTCTTGATGTCGGCCAGGCGCGAATCGATCAGCTTGTCATAGGCCGGGCCCAGCGGCAGGCGCCAGGCGCCCTCGCCCTCGGCCTTGGCGGCGTCCAGCACCGCAGTGGCGAAGGCGTCGTCGTTGGAAAACACGCCGGCATTCTCGTGCCCCAGCGCGATGATGACGGCGCCGGTCAGCGTCGCCAGGTCGACCAGCGCGGCGGGCTTGAAGCGTTGCTGCGCATACCAAAGCACATCGGCCAGCACGAGCCGGCCCTCGGCATCGGTGTTGATCACCTCGATCGTGTCGCCCTTCATCGAGCGGACGATGTCGCCCGGACGCTGGGCGCGCCCGTCGGGCATGTTCTCGACCAGGCCGACCAGGCCCACGACATTGGCCTTGGCCCGGCGCAGCGCCAGCACCCGCATGACGCCGGCAACCACGCCCGCGCCGCCCATGTCCATGGTCATCTCTTCCATGCCGGCGGCGGGCTTGATCGAGATGCCGCCGGTGTCGAAGACCACGCCCTTGCCGACCAGCGCCAGCGGCGCGGCATCGCCGCCGCCGTTCCAGCGCATGACCACGACCTTGGACGGGCTTTCGGAACCCTGCCCCACGGCCAGCAGCGCGCGCATCCCCAGCTTGGCCAGTTCGTCCTCTTCCAGCACCTCGACCTCGAGGCCCAGCTCGCGCATGGCCAGCAGCCGGTCGGCGAAATCGCCGGTGGTCAGGACGTTGGCGGGCTCGTTCACCAGGTCGCGGGTGAAGAACACGCCCTCGGCCAGGGCGGCGCCATCGGCCGCGGCACGCGCCAGCGCCTCGGGGTTCTGGTGCATGAAGATCACCCGGCCGCGCGGCGTGGCGCCCTGGGTCGGCTCGGATGCCGGATCGTCGGTGCCTGCCGCATCGGACAGCCGCGCATCCTGGGGCGCGCCGGTGCGGCTGGTGGTCGCGGCGGGCTCGGCCGGGGCCTCTCCCTCGGCGGCGGCGCCATTGCCGGATTTCTTCGTCTTGTAGGCCGAGAAGTCATAGGCCCGCAGCGCCAGCCCCAGCGCGACCTCGGCCGCGCGCGCATGGTTGCCGGCCAGCACCAGCGTCTCGGCCTTGCCCAGCTTGGCGCCGATGCTGGCGCCCGCCGCCCGCGCCGTCGCCACGTCGGCATCGGCCGGCAACAGCACGAGCTGCAGCGATTCGGCCTTCAGCCCGGCGGGAAAGGCCAGTTCCAGCGCCTTGCCGGGCTTGACCGCCTTCCATGCCTCCGAGGCGAAGGCGCGCCCCAGCGCCTCGCGCGTGCCGCGCGGCAGTCCGGCGGGCAACCGCCCCGCCTTGGGCACCAGGATGGCGACGCGGCCGGGCCGCTCGGCCAGCCCCGCGACATCCGTCGCCGTAAAGGAAATTTCGACCGGATGAGTCATGGTCCCGCCCCTCGCGTTGCTCTGTCTTGGCGGAAACTAGTCACGCCCGCGCGGCTTGACCAGAGCCGGGGCTTTCCCAACCGCCGCGCAGCGGCTAATCAGGCGGGGTCCGAGCCCGCGAAAGCCCCCATGCCCCGCATCGACCGCTACATCCTGTCGCAACTGCTGACCCTGTTCGGGTTCTTCGCGCTGGTGCTGGTTTCGGTCTATTGGATCAACCGCGCCGTCTCGCTGTTCGAGCAGCTGATCTCGGACGGGCAGACGGCGCTGGTGGTGCTGGAGTTCACCGCGCTGACCCTGCCGCTGGTGATCTCGGTCGTGCTGCCGATCGCGGCCTTCGCGGCCAGCGCCTATGGCACCAACCGGCTGGCCTCGGAATCCGAGCTGGTGGCGATGCAGGCGACGGGCATGTCGCCTTGGCGGCTGGCGCGGCCGGTGCTGGTCTTTGGCGTGCTGGTCGGGCTGATGGTGGCGCTGCTGGTCCATGCCGTGGTGCCGATGGCGCGCGGACGGCTGGCCGACCGCCAGGCCGAGATCGCGCAGAACGTCACCGCGCAATTCCTGCGCGCCGGCGCCTTCCAGTATCCGGTGCAGGGGGTCACGCTTTACATCCGCGACATCGCGGCGGACGGGCGTCTGGTGGACTTCTTCCTCGAGGACGCCCGCGACCCCGGCAGCCAGACCACCTATACCGCGGCCGAGGCGCTGCTGGTCAGGACCGACGAGGGGCCGCGGCTGGTGATGATGCAGGGCATGGTGCAGGACCTGCGCCATGCCGGCGACCGGCAAAGCCTGTCGGTGACGCGGTTCTCCGAACTGGCCTATGACCTCGGCACGCTGATCGACACGGGTGCCAGCCGCAAGCGCGACCTGCGCGCCTATTCGACGCCGCGGCTGCTGGACCCCGACCCTGAGCTGCTGGCCGCGACCGGCGCCACCCCCGACCGCGCCCTGGCCGAGGCGCATGAACGGCTGGCCAAGCCCTTCCAGGCGCCGGTGGCGGCGCTGCTGGGCTTTGGCATGCTGCTGCTGGGCGGCTTCAGCCGCTTCGGCGTCTGGCGGCAGGTGATCTGGGCGGTGGTGGCGCTGATCGTGGTGCAATTCCTCAGCACGGCGGCCGAGAACCAGGTCGCCGGCAATGCCGCGCGCTGGCCGCTGATCTATGTCTCGCCCCTGGTCGGCGCGGCGATCTGCGCCGCGGTGCTGTGGCTTGCCGCCCGGCCGCGGCGGCTGCGCGGCGCCGCCAAGGCGACCGCGGCAAAAGGGGGCGCGGCATGATCCTGTCCACCTATGTCGCGCGGCGCTTCCTGCGCATGCTGGTGATGATCGCGGCGATCTTCGGCGCCATCCTGTTCCTGATCGACGTGGTCGAGCAGATCCGCCGCTTCTCGGACGAGAATATCGGGCTTTCGGGCGCGGCGGGCCTGTCGCTGCTGAACATCACCGCCAGCTTCTATTCCATCCTGCCGCTGATCACGGTGCTGGCGGGGATCGCGCTGTTCCTGGGCCTGTCGCGCAGCTCGGAACTGGTGGCGATCCGCGCCTCGGGGCGTTCGGGCATCCGGGTGCTTTGCGCCCCGGCGATCACGGCGGCGCTGGCCGGGATGCTGGCGGTGGCGGTGCTGAACCCGATGGTGGCGGCGACGACCAAGCGCTATGACGACGCGGTCGCGCAGATGCGCAGCGGCGGCGGCCAGACCGTCAGCGTCGGCGACAATGCGGTCTGGCTGCGCCAGGCCCTGCCCGAGCTGGACGCGAACGGGGCCGAGACCGCGGGCCAGGTCGTCATCCGCGCCAGCCGCGCCAGCCCCGATGCCACGACGCTGTATGACGCGACCTTCATGGTGTATTCGCCCGAGACCGGGCCGACCCGCCGTATCGACGCCGCCACCGCGCGGCTGATCCAGGGCGCATGGGAGCTGACGGACACCAAGGAATGGTCGCTGACCCAGCCCAACCCCGAGGCCATGGCCCGCACCGCGCCGCGGCTGGAGCTGCCGACCGACCTGACCGCCGCCCGCATCCGCGACAGCTTCGGCCGGCCCGAGGCGATCCCGGTCTGGCAGTTGCCGACCTTTATCCAGGGGCTGGAGCGGGCGGGCTTTTCCGCCCAGCGCCACAAGGTCTGGTTCCAGATGGAACTGGCCCGGCCGCTGCTGATGGCGGCCATGATCGCCATCGCGGCGGTGTTCACCATGCGCCACATGCGCGGGCGCCGGATGGGGCTTCTGGTGCTGGGCGCCTTCGGCTGCGGCATCGCGCTGTTCTTCCTGCGCAACCTGGCGCAGGTGCTGGGCGACAACGGCAGCATCCCGCCGGCGCTGGCCGGCTGGGCGCCGCCCGTCGTGGCGCTGCTTTTCGCCCTCGGGGCACTCTTGCGGCTGGAGGACGGTTGATGGCGCGCAGGCACAAGGGACGCAAGACTGCGAAAACGGCGCGCGCGGCGCTGCTGGCGGCCATGCTGCCCGGCATGGCGCTGGGGCAAAGCCTGACGCCCGAGGGCCAGACCCTGCCGGTCTATGACCAGCCCGAAGAGGTGCCGCAGGGCCCCGCCGGCCCGGCGCTGGCCCCGACCGAAAGCCCCGATGACAGCGCCCGCTTCGCCGACGGCACCGAGGCGTCGCAGACGCCCCGCGTCGCCGCCCGGCCCGGCGGCCTGCGCATCACCGGCAGCGAGGCCGAGGGCACCGGCAGCCCGGCCACGCTGCTGGCCGACCGGGTCACGCTGGGCGCGGACAACCGGCTGACCGCCTCGGGCGGGGTGGTGATCTGGTATCGCGGCGCGCGGCTGGTTGCCTCGCGCGTGGTCTATGACAACGAAACCGGCTCGGCGGTGATCGAGGGGCCGATCCACCTGACCGAACCGGCCCGCGCCGGCACGCCCCAGGAAACCATCCTGATCGCCGACAGCGCCCAGCTGGACCCGAACATGCAGGACGGCATCCTGCGCGGCGCCCGGCTGGTGCTGGCGCGCGAGATGCAGATGGCCGCGCGCGAGATGCGCCGCAGCGAGAACGGCGCCGTCACCCGGCTGGACAATGTCGTCGCCTCCAGCTGCCAGATCTGCGCCGAGAACCCGATCCCGCTGTGGGAAATCCGCGCCCAGGCCATCACCCATGATGCGCGCACGAACAAGCTGCATTTCGACCGCCCGCAGCTGCGCGCGCTTGGCCTGCCCATCGCCAGCCTGCCCTGGCTGACCGCGCCCGATCCCAGCGTCGAGCGCATGACCGGATTCCTGCGGCCGCAGTTCCGCACCACCTCGGGGCTGGGGTTCGGCATCAAGCTGCCCTATTTCGTCACGCTGGGCGATCATGCGGACATCACGCTGACGCCCTATGTCGCCGTTTCGCGCACCCGCACGCTGGAGCTGCGCTATCGCCAGGCCTTCAGCAACGGCGCGATGGAATGGAACGGCGCCATCTCGCGCGACAGCATCGAGCAGGGTCGCACCCGCGGCTATCTGTTCGGCGGCGCGCGGTTCGAGCTGCCGCGCGGCTACATGCTGGGCTTGCAGATCCAGATGGCCAGCAACCGCGCCTATCAGCTGGATTACGACATCTCCAGCGCCGACCGGCTGTGGAGCGGGCTGACGCTGGACCGCGTGCGCCGCGACCGCATGATGATGGCGCGGATCGGCAATTACGAATCGCTGCGCGAGGACGAGGCCGATGAGTTCACCCCCTCGGTCGTCGCCGATGCGCTGTGGAAGCGGCGCTGGACCCCCGGCCGGATCGGCGGCATCGCCAGCCTGGAATGGTCGCTGCACGCCCACCGCCGCTCGTCCTCGCTGGATCGCGACGGCCGCGACATGGCGCGCGGCTCGGTCGCGCTGGACTGGTATCGCAGCGCGATCCTGCCCGGCGGGCTGGTCGGCACGGTCGAGACCCGGCTGGACGCCGATTTCTACCGCATCAACCAGGACAGCGGTTATGACGACTGGGTGGTGCGGGCCGATCCGGTGCTGGCGGCCGAGCTGCGCTGGCCCTTCGCCCGCCATTCCGGCGGCGTCACCCATATCGTCGAGCCGGTGGCGCAGCTGGTCTGGTCGCCCGAACGCGACGCCGAGGACAAGGTGCCGAACGAGGACAGCCAGCTGATCGAATTCGACGAGGGCAACCTGTTCGCGCTGAACCGCTTTCCGGGCTGGGATGCGCGCGAATCGGGCTGGCGCGCCAACCTGGGCATCGGCTGGACCCGGATCGACCCGGCCGGCTGGTCCATCGGCCTGACCGCCGGGCGCGTCTTTCGCGACGAGGCCGACGCGGCCTTCGAAAGCGGCGCCACCGATCCGGGGTTCTGGGACGGCGGCCCCTTGGGCGGCAAGCGCTCGGACTGGCTGCTGGCGGCGCATTACTCGGGGTCGAACGGGCTTGCCATCGCCAACCGCGCGCTGTTCGACGACGGTTTCTCGATCAGCCGCAACGAGCTGCGGCTGGGCTGGTTCAGGCCGGGACTGCAGGTCTCGGCCGGCTATCTCTGGCTTGATTCGGATGAAGGCGAAAGCCGCGACCAGGATGTGTCGGAACTGACCATGGCCGGGGGCTGGCAGGTCGCGCCCGGCTGGTGGGCCACGACCGAGACGCGGTATGACTTCACCGCCGATCGCGCGCAAAAGGCGCAGCTGGGTCTGGAATACCGCAATGAATGCATAACCGTCGAAATGTCGGTCGAGCGGCGCTTTACCTCATCGGAAGAGGTGCGGCCGGACACCCGGCTGGACCTGGGCATCCGGCTGGGCGGCTTCGGCCAGCAAAAGCCCGGTCCGGGAACGGTGGCGCGCCGCGCCTGCCTGCGCTAATGTCCGGCGAAACCATGCGGCGAGGGAGCTGATGCGGCGAATTCTTCTGGGGGCGGCCATGGCCGCGATGCTGGCAGCAGGCGGGGTGGCCCCGGCCTTTGCGCAGGGCAATCCGTTCCAGCCGCTGGTCTATGTCAACGATTCGGCCGTCACCCGCTATGAGCTGGAACAGCGCATCCGCTTCCTGCAGATCCTGCGCGCGCCCGATGCCGACCGCGCCTCGGCCGAGCAGGCGCTGATCGACGACCGGCTGCGCCTGTTTGCCGCGAACCAGATGGGCATCACCGCCAGCGACGCCCAGATCGACGCCGGCCTGGCCGAGTTCGCCGGCCGCGCCAATCTTGGCGTCGAGGAATTCACCCGCGCCCTGGCCCAGGCCGGGGTCGAGCAACAGACCTTCCGCGATTTCGTCGCCGCCGGCATTGTCTGGCGCGAGGTGGTGCGCCAGCGCCTGGTGCCGCAGGTCCAGGTCAGCGACGCCGAGCTGGACCAGGAAATGCAGCGCCTGATCGAGACGCCGCGCATCACCCATGTCGCGCTGTCCGAACTGATCATCCCCGCGCCGCCCGGCCAGGAGGCGCAGGCCATGGGCCTGGCGGAATCGCTGGTGCAGAGCGTGCGCTCGGAGGCGGATTTCGCCGCGGCGGCACGGCAGCATTCCGCGACGCCCTCGGCCGAGGAAAGCGGGCGGCTGCCCTGGATGCCGCTGGAGAACCTGCCGCCCTCGCTGCGGCCGATCATCCTGTCGATGAAGCCCGGCCAGATCAGCCAGCCCCTGACCGTCGAGGGCGCGGTGGTGCTGTTCTTCCTGCGCGACAGCCGCGGCGCGCTGCGTCCCGGCGCCAGGGAACAGGTGCTGGACTACGTGCGCTTCCGGCTGGCCAGCCTGGCCGAGGCGAACCGGATCGCGGCGCTTTCCGACAGCTGCGCCGATCTTTTCGTCCATGCCCGCGGCCTGCCGCCCGAGCAGATCCAGCGCCAGACCCTGCCGCAAGGCCAGATCCCGGCCGCCGAGGCGCTGCGGCTGGCGGTGCTGGACGACAACGAGACCTCGGTGGTCAGCCAGGGCGGCGCGGCCGAATTGCTGATGCTGTGCAAGCGCCAGTCCGCGCTGCTGGCCTCCGGCGCCGCGGCGGAGGCGCCGGTGGCGGTGGCGGTGACGGCCGAGGGCGAGGCGGCCGCCGCGCCCGATCCCGACACGCTGCCGGACCGTGAAGAGATGCGCAGCCAGATCTTCAGCCGCAAGGTCGGCCAGGCAGCCGACAACTACCTGGCCGAGTTGCGGGCCAATGCAATCATCCGGCGGCCTTGAGCCCGGTTGAGCCACCGGGGGCGCTTCGCCCCCCGGACCCCCAGAGGGTATTTGGGAAACGGAGAAGATGACTGAAGCCCGCCCCATCATCCTGACCTGCGGCGAGCCGGCGGGCGTCGGGCCGGAGCTTGCGCCCAAGGCGCTGGCCTCGGGCGTGCCCTTCGTGTTCCTGGGCGATCCGCAGCATCTGCCCGAGGGCACCGCCTGGGCCGAGGTCGCGGCGCCGGGCGAGCCGGTGGCCGAGGGCGTGCTGGCGGTGCTGCGCCATGACTTCCCGGCGCCGGCGGTGCCGGGCCGGCCCGATCCCGCCAATGCGCCGGCGGTGGTCGAGGTCATCGCCCGCGCGGTCGACCTGGCCATGTCCGGCGCGGCCGGCGGCATCTGCACCCTGCCGATCAACAAGGAGGCGCTGAAGCGCGGCGCCGGCTTCGGCTTTCCCGGCCATACCGAATATCTGGCGCATCTGGCGGGCGACGTGCCGGTGGTGATGATGCTGGCCTCGACCCGTGTCGAGCCGCCCTGCCGGGTGGTGCCGGTGACGATCCACATCCCGCTGTCCGAGGTGCCGCTGGCGCTGACGCCCCTGCGGCTGGAGCAGGCGATCCGCACCACCGATGCCGCGATGCGGCGCGATTTCGGCCTGGCGCAGCCGCGGCTGGCCATCGCCGGGCTGAACCCCCATGCCGGCGAGAACGGCGTCATGGGCGACGAGGAAGCACGCTGGATGGTGCCCCTGGTCGAGCGGCTGCGGCGCGAGGGGTTCGACCTGCGCGGGCCGCTGCCGGCCGATACCATGTTCCATCCGACCGCGCGGGCGCGTTACGACGCGGCGCTCTGCGCCTATCACGACCAGGCGCTGATCCCGATCAAGACGCTGGATTTCGCCGGCGGGGTGAACGTGACCCTGGGCCTGCCCTTCGTGCGCACCTCGCCCGATCACGGCACCGCCTTCGACATCGCCGGCAAGGGCATCGCGGATGCGCAAAGCGTCGTCGCCGCCCTGCGCATGGCGCATGAGATGGCGGCGCGGCGATGAGCGCCATCGACGGGCTGCCGCCGCTGCGCGAGGTGATCGCGCGCCATGAGTTGCGCGCCAAGAAGCAGCTGGGGCAGAATTTCCTGCTGGACCTGAACCTGACCGCCAAGATCGCCCGCGCCGCCGGCGACCTGACCGGCTGCGACGTGATCGAGGTCGGCCCCGGTCCGGGCGGGCTGACCCGCGGCTTGCTGGCCGAGGGTGCGCGGCATGTGCTGGCGATCGAGAAGGACGCCCGCGCCCTGCCCGCCCTGGCCGAGATCGCCGCCGCCTATCCCGGCCGGCTGGAGGTGATCCATGGCGATGCGCTGGAGGTCGATCCGCTGGCGCATCTGTCGCCGCCGATCCGCATCGTCGCGAACCTGCCCTATAATGTCGGCACCGAATTGCTGATCCGCTGGCTGACGCCGGCAGCCTGGCCGCCCTTCTGGCAGTCGCTGACGCTGATGTTCCAGAAAGAGGTGGCCGAGCGCATCGTGGCGCAGCCGGGCGGCAAGGCTTACGGCCGGCTGGCCGTGCTGGCGCAATGGCGCAGCGAGGCGCGGGTGGTGATGACCCTGCCGCCCGAAGCCTTTGTTCCCGCGCCCAAGGTGCATTCGGCGGTCGTCCACCTGACCGCCCTGCCCGAGCCGCGCTATCCGGCCGATCCGGCGGTGCTGAACCGGGTGGTGGCGGCGGGCTTCAACCAGCGCCGCAAGATGCTGCGCGCCTCGCTGAAGGGGCTGCATCCCGAGATCGAATCGCTGCTGCTCCAGGCCGGCATCGCCCCCACCGCCCGCGCCGAAGAGGTCGGGCTGGAGCAATTCTGCGCGCTGGCGCGGGGCCTGGCCGCCGCGCCGCGCTGAGCATCATTCGCCGGAGGCGCTTTCGGCCTGGGTCTTTGCCGTCCTGGCACCCTGTCCGCGGCCGGTTTTCGCCGGGGGCTTGGCACCTTCCTCGGCCGGTTTCTTGCGGCTGCGCGGCGCGGCCGCCCCGGTGGTGCGGCTGCTGCGCCGGCGCGCCGCAGGGGCGGGCTCGGCGGCCGGTTCCCCGGCTGCCGCGTTCTCGGCAGGGGCCGGTGCGGCCGGGGTCGATTCGGCAGGGATTTCGGACCGGACGGCGCTTTCCGGGGTTTCCACCGGGCCGGCGGCATCCTCGTCGGCAGCGATCACCGGCGGCAGCCCGGAATCGGCGGGCGCGGCGGCGGGCTGGGCGCGTTCTTCCGCGCGGGGGGCGGGCTGCTGGCGTTCCTCGCGGCGGTCATCGCGACGCTCGTCGCGGCGATCCTCGCGCCGGTCGTGACGGTCCTGGCGGTGGCCGTGATGGCCGTTCTGGCCATTGCCGTTCTCGGACGCAGCCGAGCCATTGCCGTCCTGGGCATCGTCGTCGCGGCCCTGGTGCTGGTGGCCCTGGCGCTCGGCCTGCTCGCGCTGCGCCTCGCCCAGCATGCGGGTGTAATGTTCTGCGTGCTGAAGAAAGCTCTGCTCGGCCACCCGGTCGTTGGAAAGCTGGGCGTCGCGGGCGAGCGTCAGGTATTTCTCGATGATCTGCTGGGGCGTGCCGCGCACCTTGCCCTCGGGGCCCGAGGAATCGAAGACACGGTTGACGATATTGCCCAGCGAACGCTGGCGGTTCGACTTGTTACGCGAACGGGATTTGGATGATCTCATCAGCTTGTTGTCAGTTTATGTCCGGCAAGGGCCGGCTAAGGTTGGGGTCATTCCGAAGGCGGGTGTCAGCGCAGGCGCAGCGTTTGCTCCGGCTCCCGCGTCACCAGTAAAACTGGATTATCTGAGTATGACTGACCCGTGCGTGGGCGGTGCGCCCCCGTCACAATTGCGAATAAACACGCCGCAGCGCCGCTTACAAGCGAAAATTTCGTCAAAAGCCGCGAAAGGCGCGGAAGCTTGCCGGATCAAAGCGGCTTGCGGGCGGCGACGACCCGGTCGCGCCCATCCAGGTCGGGCAGGATCCGGGGCTCGGCCAGCCCGGCTGCGCGCATCAGCGCCGCCACGGCCGCGCCCTGCGTGGGGCCGATCTCGACCATCAGCCGGCCGCCGGGCGACAGATGCGCGGGCGCCCCGGCGGCGATGGCGCGATAGGCGGAAAGCCCGTCCGCCCCGTCGGTCAGGGCCTGCCGCGGCTCCCATTCCCGCACCTCGGGCGCAAGCTGCGCCATCTCGTCCAGCGCGATATAGGGCGGGTTCGAGACGATCAGGTCGAACTGCCCCGTGACCGAGGCGAACCAGTCGGATTCAAGGAAATCCGCGCAAACCCCCACGGCCCGGGCATTTTCCCGCGCCACCTCCAGCGCGGCGGCCGAGATGTCGGTGCCAAGCCCGCGCGCACCCGGCCGCTCGGCCAGAAGCGAGATCAGGATCGCCCCCGTGCCAGCGCCCAGGTCCAGCACCGAGGCAAAGGGCCCGACCAGCGCCGCCTCGACCAGGGTCTCGGTTTCCGGGCGGGGATCGAGCGTGTCGCGGGTCACGCGGAACTCGTGCCTCCAGAAGGCGCGGCGGCCCAGGATCTGGCTGACCGGCTGGCGCGCGGCGCGGGCGGCCAGGGTTGCGTCGAAACGTCGCAGAGCCTCGGGCGGCAGCGGCGCAGCCAGCGCGGCAGCCAGGTGGTGGCGCGGCAGGTCCAGGGCATGGGCCAGGAGCAGCCGGGCATCCTCGGCCGCGCCGGGCACGCCGGCCTGGGCGAGTCGTGCGGCGCCTTGCCGCAGGGCCTCGGCCCCGGTCATGGAATCACGCGCCCTGCGCGGCCAGGCGCGCGGCCTGGTCGTGCGCGGTCAGCGCCGCCACGATCTCGCCGATCTCGCCCTGCATGATGCGGTCGAGCGCATAGAGCGTCAGGCCGATGCGGTGATCGGTCATCCGGCCCTGCGGGAAGTTGTAGGTGCGGATGCGTTCCGAGCGGTCGCCCGAGCCGACCTGGCTCTTGCGGTCGGCGGCGCGCTCGGCATCGGCGCGCGACCGCTCCATGTCGTAAAGCCGCGCGCGCAGCACGGCCATGGCATTGGCGCGGTTCTGGTGCTGGGACTTTTCCGAACTGGTCACGACGATGCCGGTCGGCAGGTGGGTGATGCGCACCGCCGAATCGGTGGTGTTGACGTGCTGGCCGCCGGCGCCGCTGGCGCGCATGGTGTCGATGCGGATGTCGCTGGCGGGGATGTCGATATCCACCGCCTCGGCCTCGGGCAGCACGGCGACGGTGGCGGCGCTGGTATGGATGCGGCCACCCGATTCCGTCTCGGGGACGCGCTGGACGCGGTGGACGCCCGATTCGTATTTCAGCTTGGCGAAGACCCCCTCGCCCTCGATCCGCGCCACCGCCTCGCGCACGCCGCCCAGGTCGGATTCGGCCAGCTCGAGCATCTGGAACTGCCAACCCTGCGATTCGGCAAAGCGGCGATACATGGCCAGCAGGTCGCCGGCGAACAGCGCCGCCTCTTCGCCGCCGGTGCCGGGGCGAATCTCCAGGATGGCCGGGCGGGCATCGGCGGCGTCGCGCGGCAACAGCGCGATGCGCAGCGCATGTTCCAGCTCGGGAAGCGCGGCGCGCAGGCGCGACAATTCGTCCTGCGCCAGCTCGCGCATCTCGGGATCGGCCAGCAGGGCCTCGGCCTCGCGGATGCCGTCCTGCGCGGCGCGCCATTCGCCGATCTGCGCGACCACGGGCTTCAGTTCCGCATATTCGCGGCTGATCGCGGCGATTTCCTCGGCCGCCGGCCCGGCGTGCAGCCGCGCTTCGAGATATTCGAAACGCGCGACGATCTGGGCAAGGCGGTCTTCCGGCAGCATTTGATGCAATTAGCTGTTGAGCCGCGGGCCGACAAGGCGGAACCTTGCAGGCATCTGACCCAGATCAAAGCAAGGCCGGCCGTCTTGGTGCAGATTGCTGCAAGACGCGCCCACCAAGCCAAAGGAGGCCCCACGTGAAACTCGTCCCCTTTCTGACAGCGACGAGTCTTGCCCTGTCCGCTCTGCCGGTCATGGCGCAGACTGAAGCCATCGACAACGGCGCCCTGCGCGAGGAAGCCAAGGGGGTGTTCGAGGCGATTCCCGAAAAGATGACCGCCATCAAGCAGACCGAGGACAATCCCGAAGGCATCCCTCTGACCGCCGAGAAGATCGAACTGGGCAAGGTGCTGTTCTTCGACCCGCGCATGTCCAGCTCCGGGCTGATCTCGTGCCAGACCTGCCACAACGTCGGCCTTGGCGGTGTGGACGGCCTGCCGACCTCGATCGGGCACGGCTGGCAGAAAGGGCCGCGCAACGCCCCCACCATGCTGAACGCGATCTTCAACGCCGCGCAATTCTGGGACGGCCGCGCCGGCGACCTTGCCGAACAGGCCAAGGGTCCGGTCCAGGCCGGGGTCGAGATGAGCAACACCCCCGACCAGGTGGTCAAGACCATCAACTCGATGCCGGAATATGTCGAATCCTTCAAGGCCGCCTTCCCCGACGAAGCGGACCCGGTGACCTTCGACAATTTCGCCATCGCGATCGAGCAGTTCGAGGCCACGCTGGTCACGCCCAACAGCGCCTTCGACCGCTTCCTTGCCGGCGACGATGCAGCGATGACCGACCAGGAAAAACGCGGGCTGCAAGCCTTCATCGAAACCGGCTGCACCGCCTGCCACTATGGCGTGAACTTCGGCGGGCAGGACTATCATCCCTTCGGCCTGATCGCCAAGCCCGGCGCCGAGGTGCTGCCCGCCGGCGACAGGGGCCGCTACGAGATCAGCCAGACCGTTGACGACGAATATGTCTTCCGCGCCGCGCCGTTGCGCAACGTCGCGCTGACCGCGCCCTATTTCCACTCGGGCGTGGTCTGGGATCTGGCGGAAGCGGTGCAGATCATGTCCTCGGCGCAACTTGGCACCGAGCTGACCGATGAGCAGGCCGACGACATCACCGCCTTCCTGGGCACGCTGACCGGCGATCAGCCGGTGATCGACCACCCGATCCTGCCGGTGCGCACCGACTCCACGCCGCTGCCCACGCCGATGTAAGGCGCGGCAGGCGAGACACGAAAAGGGGCCCTCGCGGGGCCCCTTTTGCTTGCGGTCCGGCCGGCGGATCACTCGGCCTTGACGGCCTCGACGGTGATCTTGATCTCGACCTCGTCCTCGACCGCCGGGGCGAACTTGCCCAGGTTGAACTCGGAACGCTTGATCTCGGCCTCGGCATCGAAGCCGGCGGCCTCCTTGCCGGTCATGGGATGGGCGGCAATCTGGTTCAGGTCGACATCCAGCACCACCTGCTTGGTCACGCCGTTCAGCGTCAGATCGCCGGTGACCTTCGCCTCCTTGTCGTCCTCGGGCTCGACCTTGGTCGACTTGAAGGTCGCGACGGCGCCGCTGGCATCGGTGTTGAAGAAATCCGGCCCGAACAGGTGCTTGTCCAGCTCCTCGGAGACGGTGCGCAGCCCGGACAGCGGGATGGTCGCCTCGACGCTGGAATTGGCCGGGTTCTCGGCATCCAGCGTCAACTTGCCGGTGACGCCGTTGATGATGCCGGTGCTGCTCGAAAAGCCCATGTGGTTGTATTCAAAGACGACCTGGCTGTGCGAGGGGTCGAAGTCATAGACCACGGGCTCGGCCATCGCGGCACTGGCGCCAAGCAGGCCGATCGCGGCGACAGGGGCGAGGATGGATTTCATGCTGAACTCCCGATTGAAAAAGATCATGATGGTTCTGCCAGAAAATGCCCGCGCATCAACAAGGGTTTCCTGACATTTTCGTGTTTCGCCGCAGCGCGGAAACAGTATCGCCGCAGGGGCGACTTTCCGGGGTTTCCGGGCATTTATCCTTGCATTCCCCGGCCTGCCCGCTATAAGGCCGCATCCTTCCGCAAATGCGAAACCGGCGCAGCCTCTCGTGGCGGGGCGCGGAAGGGCTGTCCCGCCGTTGAAGTGCGCCCCGATGAAAGGTGCAGACATGCCGCTTTACGAGCATGTGCTGATCGCCCGCCAGGACCTGTCGAACGCGCAGGCCGAGGGGCTGATCGAACATTTCTCGACCGTGATCGCCGACAATGGCGGCAAGGTCGTGGACAACGAATACTGGGGCGTGCGCACGCTTGCCTACAAGATCAACAAGAACCGCAAGGGCCATTACGCCTTCCTGCGCTCGAACGCCCCCTCGGCCGCCGTGCAGGAGATGGAGCGCCTGGCCCGCCTGCATGACGACGTCATGCGCGTGCTGACCGTCCGCGTGGACGAGCACAAGGACGGCCCCTCGGTCCAGATGCAGAAGCGCGACGAGCGCGAGCGCGGGGATCGTGGCGACCGCGGGGATCGCGGCGAGCGTCGCGAGCGTCGCGACCGCGACGACCGGAACTAAGGGAAAGGAACCAGGATCATGGCCAACAAACCCTTCTTCCGCCGCCGGAAAGTCTGCCCCTTCTCGGGCGACAACGCCCCCGCCATCGACTACAAGGACACGCGCCTGCTTCAGCGTTACATCTCGGAACGCGGCAAGATCGTGCCCTCGCGCATTACCGCCGTCTCGGCCAAGAAGCAGCGCGAACTGGCGCGCGCCATCAAGCGCGCCCGCTTCCTCGCCCTGCTGCCCTATGCCGTGAAGTAAGGAGAGACGATCATGCAAGTCATCCTGCTGGAACGCGTGGCCAAGCTGGGCCAGATGGGCGAAGTCGTGAAGGTCAAGGACGGTTTCGCGCGCAACTACCTCTTGCCGCAGGGCAAGGCGCTGCGTGCCTCGGACGCCAATATCCAGGCGTTTGAAGCCCGCAAGGCCGAACTCGCCTCGCGCAACGACGAAACCCGCGCCGAAGCCGAAAAGACCGCCCAGAAGCTCGACGGCCAGACCTTCGTCATCATCCGCTCCGCCTCGGACGCGGGTGCGCTCTATGGCTCGGTCACGCCGCGCGACGCCGCCGATGTCGCCAATGCCGAAGGTTTCGCGATCGAGCGCCGCCAGGTCGTCCTGACCGCCCCGATCAAGGATCTGGGCCTGCACGAGGTCCGCGTGCATCTGCACCCGGAAGTCGATGTCATCATCAAGCTGAACGTCGCCCGCTCGCCCGAAGAGGCCGAGCTGCAAGCCTCGGGCAAGTCGATCCAGGAACTGGCCGCCGAAGAGGAAGCCGCCGCGGAATTCGAGATCGCCGAGCTTTTCGACGACATCGGCTCGGCCGGCCGCGACGAGGACGAAGCCGCGAACTGATCGCGCCTTTGCCGGAACAGGGAAAAACGCGCCCCAACCGGCGCGTTTTTTCATGCCCGCATGGCAACGTCCCCTTGCCTCAACCACGGGTTCGGCGGAACATTCGCCGGGCTGCGGGGTTGAAACGCAAAGCGCCCTTCGCCAGAGGATTTGCCGGCATGCATCACCAGGACGACCAGCCGCCCATCACCCATACCCCGGCCGACGAGACCAGCCAGACCCGCTTCGGTCCCCGCCCGGTCCCCGAGGGGCATCGCCGGCCACCGGGCCCGGTGGAATCGCGCCGCATCCCGCCGCATGGCGATGTCTCGCCCGACGGCAGCCATCCATGGCCGCGCCCCTCGCGCGGGGCAAAATGGCTGGTCTGGGGCGGCACCGGGCTGGTGACCGCGACCTTGACCGCCGGCACGGTGATCGCGGCGCGGCACCTGATCGACCTGGTCTCGGACGACGACGGCCCCGCCCGTCCACGCGGCGCAGGCACCCCGCGCCAGGCCCCCAAGGTCCCGCACGAGCCCAGGCCCAAGACGCAACCCGCCCGGCCTGTCCCGCAGGGCCGGCGCCGCCCGCCGCGGCAAAGCCTGCTGCAAGAGGTCGAGGCCAATACCGCCAACCTGACCAGCGGCGTCGAGAACGTGATGCAGGCGCTGACCGCCGCCGTGACCGGCTTCCGCTCGGTCGCGGGCCAGGCCAGCGCCATCGTGCAGGAATTCGGCGATGCCGCGGCGATCATCCGCGACATCATCGACCGCAAACCCGCGCCGCAACCCCGCAAGCCCCGCCGCGAGGCGCATATGCCGGACCTGCGCGACGACCCGCTGCTGCACGACCCGATGGAGGGCCCGGACCCCGGCGGCCCGGCCGATCACGACCCGCGTCTTCACCGGCTCTGACGCGGAACGGCCCTTGACCAGCCGGTGCCGCCAGCAGCGCGCTGCGGCCCGGCTGTCCGGCTTCTTCGTTGCATAAATACCCATCTGCGCCACCGCGCCCCGCGCCCTGCCCGGGCCAGCGGGGCGCGGCAACGAAAAAGGCCGCCCCCGCGGGACGGCCCTTCTTTTGCGGCAAGACAGCGGATCAGAGCTGATCCAGCGCCTCGATGGCCTTTTCCAGCTCTTCCTTGGTCACGGATTTCTCCGAAACCTTGGCGCCCTCGACGATATGGTCGACGACCTTGTCCTCGAAGAGCGGCGCGCGCAGCTGCTGCTGCGCCTGCGGGTTCTGCTGGATGAACTCGAAGAAGGCGCGCTCCTGGCCGGGATACTGACGCGCCTGGCGCAGCACGGCCTGGGTCATCTCCTGGTCCGAGACGGTGATCTCGGCCTTCTGGCCGATCTCGGCCAAGAGCAGGCCCAGGCGGACGCGGCGCTCGGCAAGCGTCTTGTGCTCGTCCGTCGGCTCGATCTCGCCATGGTTATGGCCATGCTCCTCGGGGTGTTCCTCGTGCCAGAGCTGGTGCGCGATCTGATGCGCCTCGGCCTCGACCAGCGAATCGGGCAGGTCGAACTTGACCAGCTCGTCCAGCTTGTCCAGCAGCGCACGCTTGAGAACCTGGCGCGAGGCGCCCTTGTATTCTGCCTCCAGCCGCTCGCGGATCTGGCCCTTCAGCGCGTCCAGGCTTTCGGCGCCGAATTTCTTGGCCAGTTCGTCGTCGATCTCGGCCGCTTTCGGGGCCTTCACCGCCTTGACGGTGGTCTCGAAGATGGCGTCCTTGCCGGCCAGGGCCGGATGGCCGTAATCCTCGGGGAATTTCACCTCGACCTTGATCTCGTCGCCGGCCTTGGCGCCGACCAGCTGTTCTTCGAAGCCGGGGATGAAGCTGCCCGAGCCCAGCACCAGCGGATAATCCTCGGCCGAGCCGCCCTCGAAGGCTTCGCCGTCGACCATGCCCTTGAAGTCGATCACGACCTGGTCGCCGTCCTTGGCCTTGGTGCCCTTCTTGCGGTCCTCGAAGCTCTGGGCGTTCTTGGCCAGGTTCTCCAGCGCCTCGGTCACCTGCTCCTCGCTGGCCTCCACCACCAGCCGCTCCAGCTCGACGCCGGACAGGTCGGTTTCCGGGATGGCGGGCAGCGCCTCATAGGCGACGGTGACGACGACATCGTCGCCCTCTTTCCAGGTCTCGCCGTTGACCATTTCGATCTTGGGCTGAAGGGCGG
>JAANMV010001165.1_pt1:0-7500 | contig 29887 bp, 24 predicted proteins | sample 7279661 | NCBI WGS metagenome assembly JAANMV01 (sample SAMN14094540, study PRJNA606508) | bioreactor metagenome | isolation source: A lab-scale SPAN reactor treating ammonium-rich wastewater day 121 | place: Ireland: Galway | collected 2017-05-16
GATGTTTCTTTTGGTCACGTACGGCAATCTCAATTCCCTCGGATTCATCGAAATCAACGAGATGGCCGCAAGAATGATGCACGCCGCGGGAAACACGCCATTTCTCGTTGCTGTTTGTCTGTTTCTATTCCTCGGTGCGGCCGGTAAAAGCGCTCAAATTCCTCTTTACGTTTGGCTTCCCGACGCGATGGAAGGCCCAACTCCCGTCAGCGCGCTGATACACGCCGCTACGATGGTGACTTCCGGCGTCTATATGCTTGCAAGGCTTAACGTGCTGTTTGCAAGCGCGCCTTCCGCAATGCTTGTCGTCGCGGTAATCGGATGCGCCACCGCCTTCTTCGCGGCAACGATTGCGTTAAGCCAGGTTGACATCAAGCGCGTTCTGGCATATTCCACGGTCAGCCAGCTCGGCTACATGTTCCTCGCTTGCGGCGTCGGCGCATTTTGGGTGGGCATCTTCCACCTTATGACTCATGCATTTTTCAAGGCGCTTTTGTTCCTCGGCGCCGGAAGCGTGATTCATGGGATGCACGAAGACCAGGACATCCGGAATATGGGCGGCCTCGCAAAGAAAATGCCGGCCACTTATTGGACGTTTTTAATCGCCACGCTTGCAATCGCCGGCGTGCCGCTCTTGAGCGGGTTCTTCAGTAAAGACGAGATTTTGGCATTCACATACTGGTTCGGCGTAGAAAACCAAACCGGTAAATCTCTATATTTCGTCGCGCTTTTGACGGCCGGCATGACAGCGTTTTACATGTTCCGGCTGCTTATCAGAACGTTTCTCGGCAAACCGCAAAGCGAAAAGGCCTCTCACGCACACGAATCCCCAAGAGTCATGACCGTTCCGCTAACGGTTCTCGCCGTGCTTTCGATAATCGGCGGCTACATCGCCCTGCCCCACGTGATAAGCGAACCGTTGCACTATCCCAATCCTTTCGAGAAATTCATCGCTCCGGCGGCGCAAACGTACGAAAGCCTGCCGGAAGAATGGACGGCGCCCATCGTGCCGGCGCGAATCGAGCTTATCGAAACCGGCGATTTCCCCGGGGGAGCGCACGGCGCCGCTCTCGAAAGCGAAATAATTCCGCATGCCACGCCCCTCGCTCACGGTGAAGACCATGGCGAAGCGCACCATCCCGCGAACATTTCATGGCTTTTGATTTTCGCTTCCGTGCTTATCGCCGCTTTCGGCATTTACGCCGCCTTTTTGTATTACCGAGACCTCAACTGGGACAAAATGCCCGGTTTGCGGCGCGCTTTCGAGCGTGCGAAAGGCCTGCAATACCTCAGTTTGAACAAGTGGTTCGTTGACGAGCTTTATCAGTATGCGATAGTCGAGCCGGGAAGAATTCTCGCCAATGTCTGCTGGGTTTTCGACAGAGTGGTCGTGGATGGAATTGTTAACGGCACGGCAGGAATCTTCGGCTTTATGGGTTCTAGCGTGCGCAAACTGCAAACCGGCGCAGTCAGGATTTACGCGCTAGGCATTTTCGCCGGCGCGGTTTCGATAATCCTTATTGTAATAATTTCGAGAATGGTGCTGTAACCGATGCCTGAATCCGTTGACATTCTCAGTTTGGTCGTTTTCTTTCCGCTTCTCGGCGTGCTCGTTCTCGGCTTTATAGGCAAAGACGATCACGGCATGCTCAAGGCGGTCGCGCTCGTTACGTCGCTTATCACTTTTTTCCTGTCGCTTTTCATTTACTTCGGTTTCGATCCGGCGGCGGCGGGGAAAATCATTCCCGGCTATCAGTTCGTAAGCCAGTCGAGCTGGATTCCCGCCTTAAACGTCAAATACGTGGTCGGCTTGGACGGCGTTTCTCTTTACCTGCTTTTAATGACCACGTTCCTTCTGCCCGTTTGCATTCTCGGAACTTGGAATCAAATCAAAGACCGGCTTAAGCTGTATCTGCAAATGCTTCTGCTTGTCACGGTGGGAATTTCCGGCGTTTTCGTCGCGCTCGACTTAATCCTGTTCTTCTTTTTCTGGGAAGTGATGCTCATTCCGATGTACTTCCTCATCGGTATATGGGGTTCGAAGAACAGAATTTACGCCACATACAAGTTCGTGATTTACACGATGGCCGGCAGCGCATTGATGCTCGCCGCAATAATCTATCTCTATCTTCAATCCGGCCACCATGGACATTTCAGCAACTTCACGTTCGTTCTTCCCGATCTAATCGAATACTTCGACCGGTTCCCGCTTTCGCAGCAGGTTCAAGGTCTCCTGTTCTGGGGTTTCGCAATCGCCTTCGCCATAAAAGTGCCGCTTTTTCCGTTCCACACTTGGCTGCCGGACGCTCACACCGAAGCGCCGACGGCGGGCAGCATCATCCTTGCGGGCGTGCTTCTAAAAATGGGCACGTACGGATTCGTAAGGTTTTGCCTTCCGCTTTTTCCCGAAGCAAGCCATCGGTATTCGGAAGTAATCGCGGTGCTCGCGGTAGTGGGCATTGTGTACGGCGCGCTCGTGGCCGCCGTGCAGCCGGACCTGAAACGGCTCGTCGCATACAGCTCGGTCGCCCACCTCGGGTTCGTAATGCTCGGAATATTCGCCTTCAACTCGCAAGGGGTGGACGGCGCAGTCCTGCAGATGGTTAATCACGGCCTTTCCACAGGCGCATTGTTCCTTCTCGTCGGCATTTTATATGACCGGCGGCACACCAGGCTGATAAGCGATTTCGGCGGAATCGCGCGCACGATGCCGGTCTATTTCGTGGTGTTTCTTATCGTGATGCTTTCGAGCATCGGACTTCCCGGACTGAATGGATTCGTCGGCGAATTTCTGATTTTGCTCGGCGCTTTCAAAGTAAGCCCGATTCTCGGAGGAATCGCCACGACCGGAGTTATTCTCGCGGCGGTGTATATGCTTTGGATGTTCCGGCGCGTATTTTACGGCGAAATCGAAAAGCCGGAAAACAAAGTTATTCCCGACCTTAAACCGGTGGAGCTGTGCGCTCTCGTTCCCATCGTGCTCGTCTGTTTTTGGATAGGACTTTACGCAACGCCTTTCTTGAACCACATCGGCTCCGGAACCGCGCCGATTATCGAAAGGCTCGGCAAATCTGGATACAGCGTGCGCCATGCGGTGATCGATAGCTCGATATACAATTTTGAGGAAGATGCCACCTTGAAAACAGCGAATTTGATTCTTCCCGTGGAGGCAAGCAATGGGCGGCTTGATTAGCATCCAGCCTCAATCTGTCGAAATCGGAGTCATAGCGCCTGCGATATGGATTTGCGCAGGCGTTATTTTTACGATGTTCCTTTTATTTTTCGCCCGCGGAAAAGCGGCCGTCCTCTTGCCCGTAAGCACGCTAGTTTTTATAGGCGGCGCGTTTTTCTCGTCCGCCGGGCTATGGAACAAAGGGCTTTCGACGTTCGGCGGAACGTTCGCGGCGGATAACGCAGCTCTATTTGCCAATTTTATTTTTCTCGTTTGCTCGGCCGCGACCGTAATCGCGATTACCGCTCGCTACTGCCCATTCAGCAAATCCTCCCCCGACGGCGAAGGCATGGCCGACAGCCCGGAAGTATTCCCGCTCCTTCTAACCGTCACGCTCGGCGCGCTCATAATGGCGGCGAGCCGCAACCTCATCGTCACATTTCTGGGCATAGAAACTCTCAGCATTCCGCTATACGTCCTTGCAGGAATAAACCTTGAAAGCGAGCGAAGCAAGGAAGCCAGCCTAAAGTATTTCCTGACCGGCGCATTCGCGAGCGGATTTCTGGCTTACGGCATTTCGCTGGTGTACGGCGCAGTCGGAAAGCTCGACTATGCCGGCATTAAAAGCGCCTCATTCGTTATTTCGAGCGACTTCACGATGTACGCCGGCATCGCCCTTATCGCCGTCGGCTTCGGATTCAAGGTCGCTCTCGTTCCGTTCCACGCCTGGGCGCCCGACGTCTATCAAGGTAGCCCGGCCCTCATAACCGGCTTTATGGCGAGCATCGTGAAAGCCGCCGGATTTTTCGCCGTCATTAGGTTTTTTGCCGAGGCGGTCGCGCCGCTGTACGATATTTGGTGGCTTGCCATTGCCGTCCTTGCAGTGCTGACTCAAACAGCGGGCAACATTCTCGCGCTGCACCAGACTTCGCTGAAACGGCTTTTGGCATATTCGAGCATCGCCCACGCCGGATACCTTGCGCTCGCGCTTCTCATCGCGGGCGGCGAGTGGCAGCGGTTTTCGGTTAAGTCCCAGGCGATTTTTACGGATTCTGTTCAAAGCTCGCTTTTCTATCTCGCGGGTTATGCTTTCGGAGTAATCGGAATTTTCACTTTAATTTGGTGGCTTAGCGGCCGGCATCGCGAAACGGCATTGCTATCGGTCGAGGACGTTCAGGGACTCGGTCAGCGCAGCCCGTTCCAGGCGGCGATGATGACCGTTTTCCTTCTTTCGATGGCCGGATTTCCGCTGACGGCGGGATTTCTGGGCAAGTTTTACCTCTTTACCAGCGCGCTTAAACAAGGCTTCGCAATCCTCGTCGTCATTTCGCTTTTGAACGCGGTCGTTTCCGCATACTACTATCTCAAAGTCATAGTGGCGATGTATATGCGGCCGGCGGGCGAAGAACAAGCTTCGCAACCCGCACCGGCCGCGAACGCTTGGATTTACGCAGTCGTGTGGACGTCCGCAATCGCTACGTTCTGGCTGGGCGTAATCCCCGGCTCGCTGCTTTCGATTCTCGCCAGAGTAACGCTATAAGCGGCTTGCCGGCAGGCGCGCAAAACCCCGTCCGTTTTTAATGGACAGGTTTTCGCCAATTATTTCCGTATCTTGAAAAGCGTCACACGGACGCTTTCTATCCTCACCCGATCCCGCCGCGGCGCCTCACAGGCTTGTTCGCCAGAGCTTCCTGCTCGTTAAACCAGCTGCGCTCGAACCAGAAGCCTATCTTGTTTTCCTTTCTCGCGGCAACGAACACCTCGAAAGAATTCGGATAGGTGCCGTACTGGGTTTCAAGGGTTACGTAGTATCTGCCAGCCTTGACGCCCGGCACCACGTAGGAACCGTCGGCTCCTACCGCAGCCTGATAGCTTTCCTTGCCGTCGGCGCGCGCGATTTTAAGCGTGCCTGTGGTGATGGGAGAGCTTCTTTCGTCGATGACAACGCCGCTTATGCTTCCGGTGGCCGCGAACCATCCCTGCGTAGCACCGTAATATCCGGTGAACGCAAGAACGACCGCCAGCCCGACGAGCCAAACGAGCACTCCGCCGCCCGACTTTGCGGGTTCAGAGTAATACGGACTGTAATAATCTCGCTCGTGATTACCTATGCGTTGATATTAACATGCAAAGGATAACTCCGCAATATTTATTCCGGAAAAATTTTCTCCACGATGCGCAAACAGCTGCCAACCACCTACCCGGAGTTCCCAAAATCCGCATCGTTAAAGGAAAGTTCGCGGATGGCAGGCCAATTTTGCCCTTGATTGGCGATTTGTAAAATTTTTTGTACGGAGGAAAAATCGCGTAACATCTGTTGCAAAAGTTCGCCGATGTGGGTAGAATCCCGCGGTGCATCCGATTAAAACAGATGACCACGTTCAGCATTTCGAAGTGCGGCGCTCTTGGGAGCCATACATTCCATGGCTCACTCTTTGCGCGATAGCCGCCGTACTTTTGACTCTGTATGCAAGCGATTCCGGCTGGTTAACCGGCAAAGCTTCGCTCAAAGGCTACGTTTCGGACGGCTACGGCAAGCTCTACGCATATACGACCGTAAACCTGATCGATGAGACCGGCGAAGTGGCATACACCGTCGAAGTCGATCGCGACGGCTTTTTCGAGGTTCCGGATGCAGAGCCCGGTATATATACGATTCAGCTAAATTCCGCAACCGGCCCTTACAGCGAAACCCAAACGCTGGAGCTGAAGCGCAACACGACGGAAGAAATCAGTATATTTCTCGAAGAAGAAGACGTCGAATACGACCTGCCGGACGATTCAGAACCGGCCACCTTCACGAGCGGCTATTCGAAGACCGAATCGAAAAGCGAAAGCAAAAAGAGCAGAAGCAAACGCTGGAAAAGCCGCGGACATTTCCCCTTTTAAGCCCTTCGCACTATTGAAAACGTAACGATTCGCATAATCCCCGCCAAATCTTGAATGTTTCCGGTTTGCCGCGCACACGGCCAAAACGGCATTCGCGCAAAAAAAACCCGGAAAAGCCGAACGGCTTCCGGGTTTTATTGGTAATGATAAAGACTATATGTCTTTACCAAATTGCGATGAATACGCACCCGCTGCGCCTTACGGCGCAACATCGTAAAAACGCTGCGATGTAGATAAGGAGTGATTCTCCATGCAGTATCGCAAAACGGGCATACGCCCGATAATGCCGAAACACTCTCTATGTATGAAGCCAGGCAAAAGTGGTCAAGACCTCGGTCGATTAGTACGGCTCGGCTGTGACATTACTGCCTCTATACCGTCCGCCTATTACCTTGTTATCTTCAAGGGACCTTACCTGGTTGTCCAGTGGGAAATCTCATCTCGAGGGGGGCTTCGAACTTAGATGCTTTCAGCTCTTATCCCTGCCCAGCATAGCTACTCTGCAATGCCTCTGGAGAGACAACAGATGCACCATCGGCTGGTCCACTCCGGTCTTCTCATACTAGGAGCAGCTCCTCTCAAATTTCCTACGCCCACAGTGGATAGAGACCGAACTGTCTCACGACGTTCTGAACCCAGCTCGCGTACCGCTTTAATGGGCGAACAGCCCAACCCTTGGGACCTTCTCCAGCCCCAGGATGCGACGAGCCGACATCGAGGTGCCGAGCGAGATCGTCGATGTGAACTCTTGGATCTCACTAGCCTGTTATCCCCGGGGTAACTTTTATCCGTTGAGCTTCGGCCCTACCATACGGAACCGTCGGATCACTAAGACCTGCTTTCGCACCTGCTCGACTTGTAAGTCTCACAGTTAAGCTCCCTTATGCCTTTACACTCTTCGCACGGTTTCCATTCGTGCTGAGGGAACCTTTGTGCGCCTCCGTTACTCTTTAGGAGGCGACCGCCCCAGTCAAACTACCCACCAGGCCCTGTCCTGCAGCCGGATAACGGCATGCAGTTAGGTTTCCGATTTACCAGGAGTGGTATCTCAACGACGACTCTGGCACGCCTAGCGGCGCACCTTCACAGTCTCCCACCTATCCTGCACAAGACAAACCAAAAACCAAGACCAAGCTATAGTAAAGCTCCACGGGGTCTTTTCGTCCTACTGTGGGTACCCGGCATCTTCACCGGGATTGCAGCTTCGCCGAGTCCATTGCTGAGACAGCGCCCAGATCGTTACGCGATTCGTGCGGGTCGGAACTTACCCGACAAGGAATTTCGCTACCTTAGGACCGTTATAGTTACGGCCGCCGTTCACTGGGGCTTCGGTCGAGAGCTTCATCCGAAGACTGACCCCCTTCCTTAACCTTCCAGCACCGGGCACGCGTCAGACCCTATACATCAGCTTACGCTTTAGCAGAGTCCTGTGTTTTTGG
>JAANMV010001165.1_pt1:12500-29887 | contig 29887 bp, 24 predicted proteins | sample 7279661 | NCBI WGS metagenome assembly JAANMV01 (sample SAMN14094540, study PRJNA606508) | bioreactor metagenome | isolation source: A lab-scale SPAN reactor treating ammonium-rich wastewater day 121 | place: Ireland: Galway | collected 2017-05-16
GCCGGTCCACATTTCGACCACTCTCGCCACGTCCTGAGGAGTAACGAAAAGCTGTTCGTCCGATTCCTTGGATACAGGCGCGGGCTCCCCGGATTCTTCTTCCGTGTAATCGTCGAATTCCTCGGATTCGCCCATCCCGGCGGAGCGCTCGATGTTTTCGAGAAGCTTGTTATAGTCCTCCTGAGCCACCGTATGCGCAGATTCTTCATCGGGAAGCTCGAAATCGCCTTCTTCATCGAGTTCCATCGCGGGTTGAGCTTCGTCGATTTTGCGCCGTTCGAGGTTCACCCAAGCGGCTGCTTCGTCGATAACGTCGATTGCCTTATCCGGCAATTTTCTGTCGTTGATGTACTTGGTGGAAAGAAAGACGGCGCGCTCGATGGCGTCTTGAGTTATCGAAACGTTATGAAATTGCTCGTACTCCGGCTTAAGCCCTTCCAGAATTTTGATGGTTTCGTCGGATGTCGGCTCTTCGACGAAAATCGGCTGAAATCTTCTCGAAAGCGCGGCGTCTTTTTCCACGTACTTTCGGTATTCCTTGAACGTAGTCGCGCCGACGCACCTCAGCTCTCCGCGTGCGAGCGACGGCTTGAGGATGTTCGAAGCGTCGAGGCTGCCTTCGGCGCTTCCCGCTCCGAGAATCGTGTGAAGTTCGTCCACGAAAATGATTATTTTTCCTTCGCTCGCTTTGATTTCGGTAATGAGTTGCTTTAGCCTTTCCTCGAATTCGCCGCGGAATTTGGTGCCCGCCACCAGACCGGCAAGGTCGATTGCGAGAACGCGCCTGTTTTTGAGCGCCCACGGAACGTCGCCCTCGACTATGCGGTGCGCCAGTCCTTCGACTATGGCGGTTTTTCCAACGCCGGCTTCTCCGACGAGAATCGGGTTGTTTTTGGTTCGCTTACACAATATATGAATCAGCCTGTCGATTTCCTTTTCGCGCCCTATAACCGGATCCAGCTTTTTGTCTCCGGCAAGCCTTGTGAGGTCGCGTGAAAACCGGTCCATAATGGATTCGTCTTCTTTATCGCGTCCTTGGGGCTGCGCGCCTGCCTGCTCTTGGCTTCGCAAAAATTTCGCGAAGGCGTTTCTGAGCACGGTCTGGTCGAGGTTGAATTCCTTGAACAGGAAGTAAATCATCGTGTTCCGCTCGACGCTCATCGCAATGAGCAAGTGAATCGTGCGGATTTCCTGATGCTGAAACCGGTTGATTTCGCGATACGCGTTGTCGAACAGGTTAATAGTGCGCCTGCCGAATGTCGGCTCGTGCTTGTAATTTCCCTGATGCTTATACAGGTGATTTTCAAGCACGTATGTCATTTTGGCGTGGTTTACCTTGAGCGAGCGGAGAACCTTCATCGCCGTCGAATTCTTCTGGCTCAATATGGCGAACAGGATGTGCTCGGGTTCAACGAAGGTATTGTTGAATCGAAGGCAATACTCGCGCGCCTTTCCGATCGCCGTTCTGGCCGTTGCCGAAAATTTGTCGAAAAACTGCATATTCTCAATGCTCCAATTTGGCCCTGCGGCACGCTTTCACTGGCAAAGCGCCGCCGCTTACAGCATTAGACCGCCTAATGCTCGAAATGTTCGGACGTGTCCGGACAACGTAATTATACCAAATGGAAGCGGCTTTTACGCTTTATAACGGCTGTCACAAACGCTTCCGGCAAGCCTGTTAGCGAGCAGAAGTGACGGCGGCGGGGATTTGTACGCTGTGCGTGTCGATGTAACCGGCGAATTCGTCTTTCAGCCTGCCGTAAATTTCGAACGACCTAACTCCGCGGCCGATTATCCTGCCGTCGATTTCCCTGACCGGAATCAGTTCTGCGGCCGAACCGCTAAGAAAACACTCGTCGGCGTTGTATAGCTCGAAAGGCGTCAGACTGCGCTCTTGAAAGGGAATTCCCAATCGGGAAGCGATTTCGATGATCGAATTGCGCGTAATGCCGATCAATATTCCGTCGCTGACCGGCGGGGTGAAAAGCGCTTCGTTCTTCACGATAAACACGTTTTCGGCCGTCGCTTCGGTCACTTTTCCCTCTCTCGACAGCATTATTCCTTCGTTAACTACTTGAAACTTTTCTTCCTCGTTCAGCTCGGCAAACTTCCTGCCAGCCATCCAGGTGTTGCAATTGTTAACTAGTATGGTGCCAAGAATGTTGTTAAGGTAGTTAAGCGATTTCACGAGGGGAGACGCGCCAGCCACCGGACGCTGCGGAACGGACAGCGTAATCGCTCTAAGCCCGTGCGTATAGAAAAACTCGTTATGCAGCTCGATGGACGCCGCAATGACATAGACCGTCGGCTTGCCCGTGCATTTCGCCGGGTTGATGCCCAAATCGCCGGGACCGCGAGTGACTACGATTCTTACGTATGCGCCATCGTATAAGTTGTTCGCCGCCAGCGTGTCGAGCGTGGCGCGGGCCACTTCGGCCGGAGTCATTCCGATGTTCAGCTTGATGTAATTCGCCGATTCGAAAAGCCTTTCGACGTGCTCGTGTAGCTTGAAAACCTTATCGCCGTACGAGCGAAGTCCTTCAAACACGCCGTCGCCGTAAAGCACGCCGTGGTCGAAAATGCTTATGGCAGCCTGGGCGGCCGGAACGATTTTTCCGTTAAAAAAAACCTTGAGATCGGGGTTTTTGTGAAGTTCCATCGGCGTCCGTCCTCAAAATTCGTTGGGCGAGACCGATTATATCATACCTTGCCGGGCGGGTCTTTGGGGCCAATTAAACGATTTCTTCCCTGTCGCCTCGCTTCGCGGCTCTTGCCGCGCGTATCAGTTCGAGCCGCTCGTCCGAAACCGGATGGCCGAAACTTCTGAATCCGGCCAGCGAAAAGCCGTGCTTCGCTCCCAGCTCCGTGATTTCCTTTACCTTGTCTTTCTTTATGCTTCTTCCGAGAGTGAAGTGGCGATTGATGCCTTCCAGCGCCAGAATCATTGTTTCGGCAAGGCACGCGTAAACGGTATTGGGCGGAAGTCCGATGTCGATATTCATGGATATTTGGGACGGCGGGGATATTTCGCCGCTTTCGATTACCAGCACGTCGGGCCTCAGCGCGGCGGTTTCTTCCCGGATATCCGGCGGCCTCGCGACGTCGCATACGAGCGCGCCCGGCATCAGCTTTTCGACGCTTATTATCGGATCGACCGCGCTCGAAGTCGTGACAACGATGTCCGCGCGTCCGATATGGTCGTTCACATTTGTCGTCGTCGTCAGCTTTACGGCAGGCGACTCCTTTTTAATCGTTCCGCCGAGGCCGATTAGCCTTTCCGGACGCGGAGATACAAGGACGATTTCCGCAACTTTTTCGGCAAGCAACCTGGCAAGCACGCTGCCTATCGAACCCGTCGCGCCGACAACAAGCGCGGTGGAGCCGGCAATGTCAATTCCGATTTTGGCGGATGCGACTTCGATTGTTTCCATCGTTGCGGCGACCGTAAACGAATTGCCCGTCGTAATCGCAATCGGGCTCCTGCGAGCGACCGTTTCGCCGGCGTCTCCTATAACCGACGTAAATGCTCCGAGGCCCATTACGGTGGCGCCGTATTCCTGGCCGATTTCCGCGAGTTCTATTAGCCGCTCGTAAACGTATTCTGGCGGCATACGCAGCATAATTTTGCTCGTCATAGGCAGCGCGAGCAGAAGCCCTTCGGCTTTTGCACCGGTTTTCGATTCGAGTCCGCGTATCCTCCCGACCGCCGACGGAGGTGTCCTTGCCGCAACTTGCTCCAGCACGAAGGGCGGCACAAAATTCTTGAATCTCTTGAGCAGCGGATGCTGAAGAAGCTGCTTGAATACCAGCGGATGTATGACGAACGCATACTTCGCCGCGTCGAGCTGCGCGGAAAAGTCGGCCGGTATTTCGGCGGCCGCGAAGGGAATCGGGCCTGCCGTTTCGAGCGTTTCGGTGTCCGACGCCGGAATCTGCGACACGCTCGGCTTGAAGCTGATAATTTCGATTCCTGGTTCGATTCTGATTATTTCGTCCAAATACCTGTCGCGCCTATGCCCGACTTTGCCCCTTGTAGCAAGCGTCAGCACCGCTTCCATCACGCTTGCGCCTATGCGCTGGCCGGAAATAACGGGAGTTAGCGATGCAATAGTGCCGACTCCCCTAGCCCTCAGCCACTCTACTTCGTCGTCCGAGTGCACGTCCGCGATTACGGTTTTGCCCTCAAGCTGCGCCGGCGCGTATCTTTTTAAATAGGTGATGCCGCCGACAATCACTTCGGCCCAATAAAACGCGTGCCTCCACCTCGGAAGCCGTCTGCCGTGCCGGCGGGCGCCGGGAAAATACCAATCGAGCGGCGCGCGCGTAACCACGCTCAAAATCGGCCTTGACATCGCCTTCACTTGTTCAAGCGAGAGAAGCGGAATGCCGAACCTCAAGTTGTACATCAAATCGCCATAGACGATTGTGGATTTAAGCGAACTGCTTACTTCGCTTACCCCCCATCTGTCCATCGCCGAAAGCACTAATATCCGCCGGTGCGCGATTTCTCCTTCGAGCTGTTCGGCAATTCTGCGCATCACCCATCGCTCGATCGTATCCTTCGCGCGGATTCCGTCGCATACCACGGTCGGGTCGCTTTCTTCCTCGGCCAAAAGCGAGCGGAGTTTCTTGTGCCTGTGATATTTGTCGCCGACCGTGTACGTGAGCGAAAAGCCGCTTATCGCGACGGCATCGTATTTTCCCTTCGCCGACGCAATTATGCGACGCGTCAGCTCGATGTCCCTTCCTCCGTAACGGACTTCGACGCGAACGTCCACTCCGCCGTATTCGAAAGAATACTCCGGCTGCCGGGATTCGCTTGAAAAATCAACTTCCAGTATGCGCAATCATCACCGCTTGAAACGGCCATCGGCCTGACTAAAAATGAAGCACTTCGCCGATTTGAGGTACGGCGAGCTTTACTCCGAGTTCGGCGAGTCCCGACTCGAGTTCTCCGGGTACGGCCGAAATTGGCGGAAACGTGTCGTAATGCATCGGCATCACTACTTCGGGAGATAACATTTCTGCCGCGATCAGGGCTGCCTTCAGGTTCATCGTGTAATGTCCGCCCACCGGCAATATCGCGATTTCCGGCTTATAGATTCGCCTGATGAACTCCATTTCCGAAAACAGCCAGGTATCGCCTGCATGATAAATCCGCCGGCCGTTTTCGAATGTCAACACATAGCCGCAAGCGAGTCCGGCAGGTATCATCTTTTCGCCTGCAAAAAACGTGGATGAATGAACGGCCGGAAGCATCGCAAAAGAGATGTTTTTAAATGTCGCTTCCCCGCCGATGTTCATGCCTATGACGTCGCCCGGCGCAACCCCGGCGCTTTGCAAACAGACCATAAGCTCGAACATTCCGATTATCTTCGGACGCAGTTTCTGATAAATATCGAGCGTGTCGCCCACGTGGTCGCCGTGCCCGTGCGTAAGCGCAATAACGTCCACTTCCTTGACCGCCCGCAGTTCTTCCGAAACGAGCGGATTGCCGGATAGAAACGGATCGACCAGAATAACCGCTCCCTGCGGCGAACGGAATTCGAAGCTCGAATGTCCGAGCCACTTAATCGAAATGCCGCTTTTTTCCGCCATATACTTTCACCTCGCAGATTCAAGCGCCGTTGACGCGCATATTCCATTCCTTGATTGCCGTGCAAGCCATTTCCACGGCGCTTTTCGCCATTTCTTTGCTTTTCGATTCCGCCATCACCCTGATCAGCGGCTCGGTGCCGGACGGCCTGACGAGCAGCCTGCCGTTTGAATTCAGCCATCCGCCGATTTCGACGAGCGATTTTGCAACCAGCTTATCCCTATCCCATCCCGCTTTGCTCGTTACCTTAACATTGGTAAGAAACTGCGGATATTTCTTAACGCCTTTAGTAAGCTCTTCGATGGTCTTTCCCGACGAGCAAACCACGCCGGTAACTGCGGCGGCGGTTAATATTCCGTCGCCTGCGTGCGCCCGGTCTAGCATTACAATGTGTCCGCTTTGCTCGCCGCCCAGAATTGCGCCGTTATCGAACAGGCCTTGAAGCACATACTTGTCGCCGACCGGCATCCTTACGAGCTTTATGCCGAGAGAACAGAGGAATTCCTCAAGTCCGAAATTGCTCATCACAGTCGCGACTACAGCGCCGGAATTCCGGTATTCAGGCACGTTTGCGGCGAGCAGACCCAAAATTTTATCGCCGTCGATTTCCTTGCCGCCGGAGTCAACAATCAGCGCGCGATCGCCGTCGCCGTCGAAAGCCACCCCGAAATCAGCGCCTGATTTCTTTACCGCGCGTTTCAGGCTGGCAAGGTCCGTCGCTCCGCATTTGTCGTTGATTTTAGAGCCGTCGAATTCGGCGTTTATAAAGATAAAATCGCCCGGAAATCCGCCAAAAACTTCGCGGCACAGCTCCGACGCCGCGCCGTGAGCGCAATCGAAAACGATTTTCGGCGTCTTGTTTTTCGCTGCGTATTTCGCGGTCAGACCGGCGCTTTTCAGCGTATCGCGCAGAAACTTTACATATTCGGCGACTGACGCCGCATCGAAGTTCGATTTGCCGAAATGCGGCGCGGGAGTGCCGGAATAATCGAGTTTCCCGGCGATTCCTTTTTCGATGGGTCTTTCAAGGTTTTCCGCAAGCTTGTAACCGTCCGGCCCGAACACTTTGATGCCATTGTCTTGAATCGGATTGTGGCTCGCGGTTATCATGAATCCGCCGGCGAAGCCGTCGCTACGAATTACGAAAGGCACTGCCGGAGTGGTAACGACGCCAAGCCTTATGGCGTTCGAGCCGGCGAGAGTAACGCCGCTGCAAAGCGCGGCTTCGAGCATATCCGATGAAAGCCGCGGGTCTTTGCCCACCACGAATTTTGCGCGCTGCTTTCCCCCCGATAAGAGGCGCGCGGCATGAAAACCCAATTTCATCGCGACTTCCGGCGTAAGTTCCACGCCGGCGACGCCGCGTATTCCGTCCGTTCCGAATTTCATCAATCGTCGCCCCCAAGGGCAATTTCCACAACTATTTCCATAGGCACGATGCTGGCATTCTTGATTTTCGGGTCGAGAATTACCTGCGGCCGCATGGTGTATTCGCCGGGAGCCAGACCGCCGATGTCGATAACCGCGCGAATCTTCTGTCTCTCTTCGTCAGTAAGAAGCGAGATTTCGTTCGAGCCTATGATGACGTACATCGGCCTCACGAGCACGCTCGCTCCCACCGGCGCGCCGACGATTTCAAGTTTCTTGCTCATCGAAGTGGCGCGGTCTATTGTAACGTCAACTATCGATACCTTGACCTTCGCAGTTTTTACAAGCCCTTCGAGTTCCTTGAATGGATAATCGATTTTGACGTCTTTTTCGAACGATTCGGTGACACCTTTTAGCGAAATCTCTTCGGTATGAAGAATGGCGATATCGCTTTTTCCGAGGTAGTCGATGGGTACCGCGACATGCTTCGGTTCGATTTCTACGTCGAACGAATAGTTTTCCGGAGGCTCGCCTTTGATGTCGGGAAACAGCCGGAGGAGCTTTACGTTCGAAAGAGAGGATACTTTCAGGTCGTAGCGAGCCTTTGGCGAATCAATGGCGAAATTTGAATTGGTCAGTTCTCTGAAGTTTTCGTCGAACAGTTTCACGTCAACGAACCGGGTCACGTCCCGGCGCTCGTTCGAAAGGTTTACTTCGACTATCGCATGCGCCACTTGCGCAACCATTTCCTGCGAGCCCGTTACTTTTATCGAGCTTGGAAGCACCGTGATTTCCTTCTCGATAAGGTCTGGCGGAAGCGTGCCGATTTTGTTGACTTCAATCGGTATCGTTTTGGTGATTTTTTCCTTAAGTACCACTTCGACCGACGGCGGCGCCTTGATTACTTCTACGCCGGTCAGTTCGGGGACGCCGACCATAATGTCGTGCTTTCCGGCTTCTTTGAACGGCGCAAGGTTTATCGAGGCGGTAGGCGGCGAGTTTGATACCGACGCCAGTATTGCAAGCGGGCCGCGTATTTGTATGGTCACGAAAGGCGGAATTTCCGAGCCGACCACCAAGCCGGAATCGACCCCCGTGACTCGAATCGGCAAATTGACGTTTTTAATGACCACGTTGAGGTTATAAACGTATGTGGACAAGACAATCGCCAGCGCCACCGCTCCGAGTTTCATATTCCAGTTTAAAAACAGACGCTTCATGATTTACTCGACGAGTACCCTCGGCAGAATGGACAGCCGGGTGGTATCCGGTATGAGCAGCTCGCGCAAAAGCTCGTCGAACTGCTCCAAAGTTAAATTGTACGCGATTCGCCCGTTATAGCAAAGGCTGATTGCGCCGGTGCTTTCGCTGACAACCGCGACAATCATGTCGGCACGCTCCGTTATGCCGATACCGGCGATGTGGCGCGTACCGAAGATTTTAATCGGCTGCTCGCGGTCGGAAAGCGGAAAGAAACTTGCCGCGTAAAGAATTTTGCCGCCGTCCACGATGACCGCGCCGTCGTGCAACGGCGATTCCTTGTTGAAAATCGTCAGCAGCAGTTCGCTTGAAACATCCGCATCCATGCGTACGCCCAAAACAACGTGGTCGAGTACGCTTTGATCGCCCCGCACTCTGGTTATTCCTATAAGCCCGCCGATTTTCGCTTCGCTCATTATGTGGACGGCCTTGTGGATTTCCGAGCAAACTTCGGCGGTCGACGCCGGCTCGCTGTCGAGCGACTGGCGGAGTAGAAATCGCATTCGCCCCGCCCGTTCGAGGAACTGTCTGATTTCCGGCGTGAAAATTACGAGAAGCGCAATCGGGCCGACGAACAGCACTTTTTCGAGAATCCAAACGAGAGTCAAAAGCTGAAAGAGACGGCAAATGTAATAGACGAACGAAACGATTAATATGCCCTGAAATACGATAGCGGTTTTGGTTCCGCGAACGAGGTAAATGAGGTAATAAAAAAGGACGGAGACAATCAGAACGTCGAGCACCTGCTGCCATTGAAACGAAAAGATGCCCAGAAACTGCTGCCACTGGAACGCGATCGAAGGCAAAAGAACCTCCTAATACCTGCGGGCCAGAACCAGACGTTCGCGGTAATACTTTTCGCCTATGCTCGATATACCGACCTTTCCGAGGCTCGAAGCGGCGTGAATGAACTTGCCGCCGCCAAGATAAATGCCGGTGTGTCCGATGAAATTCTTCTTGGTGTCGGTGAAGAAAAGCACATCGCCGGGACGAAGATTATCGAACGGGACGTACATTCCGTATTTGGCCTGTACGCTCGCCTTGTGAGTGATTTTGAAACCTTGCTTTTGCAGGCACTTCAAAACAAGGCCGCTGCAGTCCACGCCCTTCATCGATTCGCCGCCCCAGACGTATTTCACGCCCATATACTTCATCGCTTCCGAAATCAAAAGCTGCGGGTCGGCCATCGGCCGGTAAGCCGAATTGGGGTTGTATCTGCCGGAATGAAGCGCATCGGTTTTTTCGTCTTCGATAATGAAAAAGCTGGTTTCAAGCCAAAACCAGTCTTCATCCGGCGCACGAATATACGCTTTCGCTTCCGGAAGTTTGACTATGTCCTTGGCAAGTACGCCGTCCAGCGGATCGAGATAAAGAAAGCCGCCGGTAACTTCGTCTTTTACCAGCAGGAATCCGCGGATTTGGTCTATTCTGGGAAATTCCTCGCCAAGCGTGGCCGTGCGCTCGATTTCGCTCGCACCGTCGGCGCGCCTGTAAAGCGGGGCGCCGTCCCGGATAACCTTCACGATTATCACTTCGTTTTCGCCGGCGACAGGTTCGGCCTCAACGGAGATCGCGCAATATAATATGAAAACGGCTAGTGCGGCCGTCAGACCGCAAACCGCTTTGAAACCTAAAGAGCTCAAAAAACTCAAATCGACCACCCGAGCCGGTTGTTGATAAGTCGGGTAATTATACCACTTATTTGCAAATTAACGCTTGCTGAACTGGAAGCGTTTCCGGGCGCGTTTCTGGCCGTACTTTTTCCTTTCCTTTGCACGCGGGTCGCGGGTAAGAAGTCCGTTGTCCTTCAGCTTTTTGCGCAGTTCCGGATTGAGCGCCACAAGATATCTAGCGACACCCAGCTTTACCGCGTCTGCCTGACCGGAAATGCCGCCGCCTTCTACCTTCGCCACGAGGTCGTACTCGTCTTCGATTCCGAGCGTTTTGAACACCGCTAGCACGGCGTTTTGATCCGACGCACGCGGGAAATAGTCGGCAAGCTCTCTTCCGTTAATCGTGACCGTGCCGGAGCCTTTCTCGAGCCAAACTCGAGCTATTGCTTCCTTGCGCCTTCCAACGGTTATAAGTCTGTGCTCTTCAGCCATAAACGCAACTCCTGGACGCTAAATGCGCTTCAATTGTTCAGCATCGTACAGCGCGGGCTTCTGCGCGACGTGCGGATGATGTTCGCCCGCGTAAATCTTCAGTTTGGTGATAAGCCGCCTTCCGAGCCTGTTGCGCGGCAGCATACGCTTAACCGCGTCGCGAAACAGCTCGGCGGAATTCCGGTCGAGTCTTTCGGCAAGCGTGCGCTCGGTCAAGCCTCCCGGATAGCCGCTGTGTCTGTAATAACGCTTGTCGGACAGCTTGTTGCCGGTGACCTTTATTTTGTCCGCGTTGATTGCGATAACGAAATCGCCGCAGTCCTGGCCCGGTGTGAACACCGGCTTGTGCTTGCCGATTAGCAGCTTGGCCGCGACCGCCGCCGCGCGGCCGAAAACGGCCCCGTCGAGGTCGATCAAACACCAATTGCGCTCGACGCGCTCCTTATTCATATGAGTTGTTCTGTTCATCATTCAACTCCGAAAAATACACATCCCAAAGGACCAGCCCGCAGGCCGGCGCTACCGTAATCGTTTTTAGCGGCTTTCCATCGAAAAGCGCCGCCCGGAATTCTTCCATGGTCAGTTTGCCCGTACCCAAATCGTGAAGCGAGCCGGCAAGCCGCCGCACCATTTGGTATAGAAACCTACTGCCCGTAATCCGGACTTCCGCTCTGCTGCCCGATTCCTTCAGCTTTGCCCCGTGAATCGTGCAATCGTAACCGGGCTTTTCTCCGCTTCGCCTGCAAAACCTCTCGAACGAATGGGTTCCGCGAACAAGCGCCAAGCCATCTGCCAGAAGCGACCTGTCCGACCGCTCATTGAAATGAGCGCGGTATCGCGCTTCCAGCGCTTCCGGCGCCTTGCCCTCCCGAAACCGGTATCGATATTCCTTGGCAATCGAGTGAAAACGGGAATTGAAATCCCGAGCCACTTCGAACGACTTCAGAATCCTGACATCGGCCGGAAGATAGGCGTTAAGCGCTTTCGCGGCGTCCGTAGGTTTCGGCCCGAAGCCGACGGGCGCCCAGAAATTCGCGATGGTCCGCCGTGCATGCGCTCCCCTGTCCGTCCTCGACGCCGCGCATAATGCGATGCGCCGTCCGTACAGGATTGCAAGCACGTCTTCGATCGCGCCCGACACTGTCGGCCTGCCCGGCTGAACCTGCGAACCGAAATAACCGGTTCCGTCGTAGCCGTACGAAATTAAAATGTTCAGTCCCCCCGCCGCCGATTTCGAATCGGCATTCACCCTATTCCGCCGGGAAACCCGGCACCTCGAGCTTTACAAGAAGCGAGCCGTCGCCGCGGCGATAGCCGACCTTGTATTCCTTCAAATATCCGCCTTCGGCCATTCCCGACACGGCGGGCACGACCTTGTGCTTCAAGCTGTAATACGATTCCTTCGTGTAAAGCACCTTCAGGATTTCGCGCGTATCGTGCAAAGTGCCTGACCTTGCGCGCGTTATCAGCCTTTCGGCCATTTTCTTAACCTGCTTCGCGCGAAGTTTCGTGGTCGTCAAATGGCCGTGCAGAAACAGCGACTGCACCATTCCGCGAAGGAGGGCGACCCGCTGGTCGAACGGCCGGTTTATCTTTTTGTTGCCTTTCTGGTGTCTCATGGACTTTTGCCTCCGGTTTTACTCGGCTTCCTCCCTGAGATAGAGGTTCATCTCGGCGAGTTTGTTGACGATTTCGATTAGAGATTTTTCGCCGAAGCTTTTAAGTGCGAGAAGTTGTTCCGGCGTGTATTCGATAAGCTCCGCAACCGTCGAAATGTTCGCCACGTCGAGGCAGTTCTTGGCGCGCCGCGAAAGCTGGAGGTCGTCGATTGTCTTGTTGACGTTTCGCAAATATTCGACGCTTTGTTCCCGCCGCTTTTCTTCCGCAACTTCTTCTTCGATTTGATGCTTCGAAATCCAATCGAAGTATTTGCGAAGCTCGACCGCGGCTTCCGTCAGAATTCTGTCCGGCGATTTCGTGCCGTTAGATTCCACGGTAAGAATCATTCGCTCGTAGTTCGTCTCGCTTCCGACGCGCGTGTTCTCCCACGAATAGCTGACCTGCTTTACCGGGCTGTAGTTCGAATCGAAGGTCAAAACTCCGATGGCGGTGTCTTTCGACTTGAGTTCCGCCGCGGGAACGAAACCTATGCCGGTGGTTATCGTGACCTCGATGTGCAGCGAGCGGTCGGGATCGGTTATCGTGCAGATGTATTGGTCTTCGGCATCCATGACGTCCACTTCGGGGTTCGGCATGAAATCCGCGGCCGTAACCACGCATTCCCCCTGAACGTCGAGAACAATAATCGCGCTGTTGGAGCCGTTCAAGCGGCACCTAACCTGGCGCAGATTGTGAAGAAGTTCCACCGTGTCTTCGAGAATGCCAGGCATCGTGGCGAACTCGTGCTCCACGCCGTCTATCCTGACCTGGCTTATCGACCAGCCCTGAATGGACGAAAGAAGCACTCTGCGCAGAGCGTTGCCGATCGTGACGCCGTAGCCTCTCGGCAGAGGTTCGACGACAAACCTGCCACGGTTTTTCTCGGGTTCGAATTCCTTCTCGATTTTGAGAAGGTCGAATACTTTAGCCTTACTGCCGATGATCCGATTGTACGCCTCAGCGTAATCCATCTAGCACCATCCTAAACGAGCTTGGAGTAATACTCCACAATAAGCGCCGGGTCGAAGCTGTCTTCCATTTCGCTTAGCTCCGGCATCCGCTCGACCTGAGCGGTCCAGTTCTCAATATCGCTTGTAAGCCAAAAGCCGTCGTGAAGAGATTCGAGTACTTCTTTCTGTTCCTTGAAAAACGGCTTTTTCCTGCGCGCTTCCTTAACTTCGATTTTGTCGCCCGGAGCTACGCGGTAGCTCGGAATGTTCACCACGCGGCCGTTGACGGCTATGTGACGGTGAAGCACCAGCTGTCGCGCCTGCTGGCGGCTGTCCGCCCACCTGAGCCTGAAAATGACGTTGTCGAGACGCGTTTCCAGATTGCGCACGAGTTCCTCGCCGGTGACGCCCTTGGACGCCTTCGCGCGAATGAAATAGTTGCGGAACTGCGCTTCGTGCACGCCGAAAACCCTGCGCCCGATTTGCTTTTCCTTAAGGTGAACGGAATAGTCGCTCGACTTTCCCTTACGCCTTTTCGGGCCGGGAGCGGTCGGCTTGCGCTGGAAGGCGCACTTGTCCGTATGACACCTGTCGCCCTTCAAAAAGAGCTTTTTGCCAAGCGCCCGACAATGACGGCAAACTGATCCTGTGTATCTTCCCACGTTGCTCTCCTATACCCTGCGCCTTTTGCGAGGCCTGCAACCGTTGTGTGGAACCGGCGTTATATCCTTGATTAGATGAACGCGAAGTCCCATATTGTTGACCGTACGTACGGCGGCGTCCTTTCCGCTTCCGGGGCCGCTCGAATAAACCGTGACTTCGCGAAGACCGTGCTCCTGCGCGGCCCTTAGCGCCGCTTCGGTGGCGATTTGGGCGGCGTATGCCGTGCCCTTCTTCGCGCCTTTGAAGCCGCGGCTTCCGGAGCTGCTCCAAGATATAACGTTTCCGCGCTGGTCGGTGACGCTGATGAGCGTGTTGTTGAAAGTCGCGCTGATATAGACGCAACCGACCGGCACGTTCTTCTTCTCTTTGCGCTTTCCGCCTCTTCTGGTTTTAGCCATGATTCCTCCAAAAAGTCACGGGACTTTTCATTTCGATTACTACTTCTTGCCCGGCTTCTTCTTGCCCGCGACAGCCTGACGGCGCGGACCCTTTCTAGTTCGGGCGTTCGTGTGCGTGCGCTGGCCTCTGACGGGAAGCCCCGACAGGTGACGCATGCCGCGAAACGACCTGATTTCGATTAGCCGCTTGATGTTGAGCGTGACTTCCTTGCGCAAATCGCCCTCGGTTTTCACGCCCTGCTTCATAATTTGCTCGCGAATCGCGCTTATCTGGTCGTCGGTCAAATCCTTGACGCGAACGTTCAGATCTACGCCGGCTTCGGCCAAGAGCTTGCGGCTCGTGGTAAGCCCGATTCCGTAAATATACGTCATCGCATATTCGATACGCTTGTTTCTCGGAAGATCTACACCTTCAATGCGCGCCATGGCGTCCTCCTATCACCCTTGCCTCTGCTTGTGCTTCGGGTTTTTGCAAATCACGTACACGCGACCGCGGCGCTTAATCACCTGACAGTCTTTATACATTTTTCTAACCGATGCTCTGACTTTCATCGCGCATCACCCTTTTTGTAGCGGTAAACAATCCGCCCTTTAGTTAAATCGTAAGGCGAAAGCTCGAGTTTCACTCTGTCTCCCGGAAGAATCCTGATGAAATACATCCTGATTTTTCCGGACACATAGCCGAGAACCTCGTGCCCTTCCTTAATTTCCACCTTGAACATACCGTTCGGGAGAGCCTCCTTCACGGTACCTTCAACAACAATTGCGTCTTCCTTCGACAATTACGCGCTCCTTGATTTCTCGCCGAAATACTCCTCGGCAAGCTCGTCATTAAGCCTGGTCAACACGACCGGCCTGCCGTCCCATACGGCGACGGTATGTTCGTAATGGGCCGAAAGCGACCCGTCGAGCGTTTTGTACGTCCAGCCGTCAGAAGCGCAAAAAATCTTTTCGCTTCCCACCGCCGCCATCGGCTCGATTGCAAGCACCATTCCATTCCGGATTTTCATGTCCTCTTCGGGCACCGGATAGTTATAAACCGTCGGCGGCTCGTGCTGGGCGAACCCGACACCGTGCCCCGTCAAGTCTCTGATTACCTTGAACCCGGCGCTTTGAATCCTTCCTTGAACCGCCCTGCCGATGTCGTTAAGAAAACCGCCGGCGGCAATCGCCTCGATTCCGCATTCCAGCGCCTCGTCCGTCGCCTTCATCAGCGAAGCTGCCTCGCCGTTAAGGCCGCCGACCGAAAACGTTTTCGCCGCATCGCTGAAACGCCCGCCAAGGTTCGCCCCGACGTCGATTTTCACGACGTCGCCTTCCCGAAGCGTTCGTTCGCCCGGAATCCCGTGAACGATTTCGTCGTTAATCGAAACGCACAGCGTCGCCGGAAAACCACGGTAACCCTTGAACGCCGGAATCGCTCCGAATCCACGGATAAAGTCCTCGGCCCATCTGTCGAGATCGAGCGTAGTTACGCCCGGGCGAATCCTTTCCCCCACCTGCTCAAGCAAGGCGGCGACGATTTTGCAGGACTTATAGATTCCCGCTATATCGTTTCTGGATTTAATTCGCACTTCTCTCATTTCAGACCGAGCACTCCCGCAACTTCCAATTCCAGCGTGCCGATTTCCTGCGCGGCGTTCACTTCGCGAAGCTTGCCCGCGCCACGATAGCGTTCGAGAATCGGCTGGGTTTCACGCTGATAGACGCGAAACCTGTTCATTATCACTTTCTCGCTGTCGTCCTTCCTCTGGGCAAGCTCCGAACCGTCGACGTCGCAAATTCCTTCCTGTATGGGCGGCGCATATACAAGGTTGTATACGCGCTTGCAAACCGGACAGTGACGCCTGTTCACGATTCTATTGACGAGTTCACGCTCGTCGATGTTGAAGTACAACACATAATCAAGGTTCACACCGAACTCATTGAGTACGGTATCGAGCAGGACGGCCTGCTCGCTCGAACGGGGAAACCCGTCCAAAATGACATTCTTTTCGAAAGCGCCCTTGAGCGCCTTCAAAATAATCATCTTTATAATCGGAAGGGGAACGAGTTCGCCCTTATCCGTATAAGTCTTAATCGTCTTTCCAAGCCCGCTGCCGGTCGATACTTCTTCCCTCAGCGACCTGCCCATATCGAAATGGGTTACGCCGTAACGCCCGGCAAGCCTTGCAGCCTGCGTACCCTTCCCGCTTCCAGGAGGTCCGAGGAAAATTGCGATCATGTCTTGGTGAATCCGGTGTAATGCCTCATAACCAGGTGCGCCTGCAGCTGCTGAACAGTGTCAAGAGCTACGCCGACAACGATTAACAAACTCGTGCCGCCGAGGTAAAAACTGCGGATGTCCGTGATTTGTATGACGATAAACGGAAGAATCGTAATCGTCGCCAGCGCGAACGCTCCGAAGAAAGTCACCCTGTGCAGCACTTTATCCAAAAACTCGAACGTTGGTTTGCCCGGCCTGATGCCCGGGATGAAACCGCCGTTTTTCTTTAGATTGTTCGCGATATCTTCAGTATTGAAAGTGATTGCCGTATATACGAAAGTGAACAGCACGACCAGAGCGAATTCGATAATCATATACCAAATCGAGGTTTGAAACCGACCGACAATATTCGCGAAATTGCCGGGGATGAACCCGGCAATCGTTTGCGGAACCAGCAATATAGAAGTGGCGAAGATTATGGGAATGACGCCGGCCTGCAGGACGCGAATCGGAAGATAGGTCTGCTGACCGCCGTATATCTTTCGGCCTATTTGGCGCCGGGCGTAATGAACCGGAATTTTCCGCACCGCCAGCTGGATATACACGACGGACGCAACGATAACGATGCAGAAGACCGCGAAGATAACGAGATTCCAAACCTTGCCGGTTGTACGAAGAGCGGCGATGATTTCCTGCATAATGTCCTGCGGGATTCTCGCAATGATGCCTATCGTGATGATAAGCGATACGCCGTTTCCGATGCCGTTTCTCGTGATTTCGTCGCCGAGAAACATCAGGAACATCGTTCCGGCAACCACGCTCGAAATCAAAATCATGAAGTCCGTAATTTGCGAGGTTATCGGCCCGTAGCCCGAGAGTATGGAGCCGCCGTGAATCATCATCACTAGGCCGGTGCCCTGAAGAAACGCAAGCCCGACGGTAAGCCAGCGGGTGTATTTGCCGATTTGACGCTGGCCGGCTTCGCCCTCCTGCTGCAATTCCTTAAGCTGCGGGTAAATTGCGACGAGCAGCTGCATCATAATCGATGCGTTGATATAGGGCATGATGCCGAGCGCGAATATCGAAAAGCGCTTCAGCGCGCCGCCGCTGAAAATGTCGAGAAGGTCGAAAAGCCCGCCGCCGCCTTCCCTGAAAAGCTGGTCAACCAGAGCCTGGTCCATT
>JAANMV010001168.1_pt1 | contig 29827 bp, 26 predicted proteins | sample 7279661 | NCBI WGS metagenome assembly JAANMV01 (sample SAMN14094540, study PRJNA606508) | bioreactor metagenome | isolation source: A lab-scale SPAN reactor treating ammonium-rich wastewater day 121 | place: Ireland: Galway | collected 2017-05-16
CGCGGAGATGCAGCTAACCTATTGCTGCCTGACGATGCTTTCTGAGGTCGGCAAGCGACGCATCCGTAGCTCAATTGGATAGAGCTTCTGACTTCGGATCAGAAGGTTGCAGGTTCGAGTCCTGCCGGATGCGCCACTTTCAATCAACGACTCACGGAGGATTGACGGTCTGAGACAAAACCGTGCTTTCTCGCTTCCGCTCCACTTTTCAGTGGTGCGGCTTCCCATCCAACTTCCACGCCGTGAATGCCCAACTCTGATGCGATGGAATCAGCGTCGTTGCGAAGCCCCGGTCAGTTGTTTGATATATTCCACCTCGGCGGCGTCATAGGGCGTGCCGTCGCGCCGGAGAATGTCATGGAACCACGGGTCGGGTTCGCCGGTGTATTGCCTGGTCCACGAGTCCCACGGATAAATGGTCTGCGTTTTGCCGTCCACGAACCCCCAGCAGTACGCGCCCACCTTGTGCTCCTTGAGGTAACCGAGCACGGGATCGAAGCGGCTGCCGAGGGGCCGGGCCATGAATTCCGTGCAAAGCAGGGGACGATTGTAACGCTTGAGATGCTCCACGCATTTCTTTGCCTCTTCAATCGGACCATAGCAGTGGAACGAAATCACATCTGATTTCTCGAGTTGCACCCGTTCGGTCGGCGAAAGCTTGTCCGGATCGGGCCAGTTGCCAATCCACACACCGGAGGTCAGCGGCTGGGTCGGATTCATTTCGCGCGCCCAGAGGAACGACTTTTGCAGAAGCAGCAGGGCCATCTCCGCCTTGTTCTTCAATTCCACGTCGCGGTATTGCGGCACGGGATTGTCCGGCTCGTTATACAGATCCCAGACCTGCACGCGGCGATCCTTGCGGAAGCGGCCAATCACATCCTGCACATACTCCTTGAGCTCATCCTGGCGGGCGGGGTTCTTGAGGATTTCCTGCGCGGGACTTTGCACCCAGCCGGAATTGTGGCGATGCGGATACGGTTCGCGCTGTTTGCCCGGTCGGGCAAACGGATCCCAAACGCCGTCGAACAACACGAGCATGACGCCGATGTCATGCCGGTCGGCGAGGCCCAGGAACTGGTCCACGCGTTTGAGGAAACCGCGGCGGTCCTGTTGCCAGGCGAGATCGTGCAGGTAAACGCGCACGCTGTTGAAGCCCAGTTGGCTGGCCCAGCCGAGTTCCCGGTCAATGGTGACGGGGTCCCACGTGTCCGCCTGCCACATTTCGAGCTGGTTGATGGCGGTGCTGGGGGTGAAGTTGCAGCCGACCAGCCAGGGTTGGCCGGCGTACCAGGCATTGGCTTGTTCGGCTGTCCAGCGGTCGCGGCTTGGTGCGGCGTGGCGCGGCGGGGTGGTGCAACTGGCAATCAGGGCCAACAAGGCGATCAGCGGGATAGGTTTCATGATTGAGTTCATAGGCTGGGCAAAACCGGCAACGTTCATGTGATCACGGTCAATCTGCATCGAACCATCGAATGCATCGGCGCGCCATGTATAACCGCTCCCGGCCCGTCAGTTCAACTCCTGTTCAGACAAAAATGCGTTTACTGGCGGCGACCGGAGGGTGCGGTGTGCGCGACGCCCACTTTGGGAGCGAATGGGTCTGCTCGGTCCCGGGCAACGGCGATAGCGGGGGCCGCAATGGGGCTACAATTGGTTTGACCACCGGCTTGCCGCGCGGTAACACAACCTCAGGCTATGAACGCCCTTCAACCATGTGAGTACGGAGGCATCAATATGAAGCGCACATTCAATCGCCGTGATTTCATCGGCACCACTTCCCTCGCCGGCGCCGGTCTGGCGTTCGGTCTGCCCCAGATCACCCGCGGTGCGGGGACGGCCGCCAAACCCGCCAAGCTCGGCGGCGTCAAGGCGCACCCCGGCGGTTTTCCCGGCTGGCCGGTGTATGATCAAACAGAAGAGAAGGCGCTGTTGGACGTGCTCAAAAGCGGGCGATGGTTTCGCGGCAGTGGCACTGCTGTGGCCGAGTTCGAGAAGGAATACGCCGGGCTTACCGGTGCGAAACATTGCGTGGCCACGTCCTGCGGCACCAGCGCCCTCACCACGGCCCTGGGCGCGCTGGACATCGGGCCGAGCGACGAAGTCATCATTCCGCCTTACACCTTCATCGCCACCTACAACGTCGTCGCGCTGAACTACGCGCTGCCCGTCTTTGTGGACACCGATCCGGAGAGTTTTCAGATTGACGCCAACAAGATTGAAGCTGCGATCACCAAGGAAACCAAAGCGATTCTGCCCGTGCATATCGGGGGTTCGCCGGCGGATCTCGATAAAATTCTGGCGGTGGCCAACCAGTACAAATTGCCGGTCGTTGAAGATGCCTGTCAGGCGCATCTGGCCGAGTGGCGCGGACGCAAGGTTGGCACGCTGGGACTGGCGGGTTGCTTCAGTTTTCAGGCAAGCAAGAATCTCAACTCGGGCGAGGGCGGCGCGGTTTTGACCGACAATCCCCAATTCGCCGAAATCTGCTACAACTTTCACAACCAGGGCCGCGCCAAACAAGTCACCGGTTACGACTTCACCTACTCCGGCAGTCGCGGTTCCAATCTGCGTCTATCCGAGTTTCAAGGCCGCTTGCTGCTCGCCCAAATGACACGGGTGATCGAGCAAACCAACCGGCGCACTGAGAATGCGAATTATCTGACCCAATTGCTCAACGAGATTCCGGGCATCAAGCCGGCCAAGCTCTACGACGGCACCACGCGCAGCGCGTATCACCTTTACATGTTCAGTTATGACAAAGACCGCTTTGCCGGACTCGACAAGGGACGGTTCCTTTCGGCGCTGGGCGCGGAAGGCGTGCCGGCGTCCGGTGGTTACGGGCCCATGAACACGGAAGCCTACGTTTCGGGCCTCGCGCGGAATTCACGCTTCCTGCGGGTTTATGGCGAGAAGCGGATGCAGCAATGGCTGGAGCAGAACCGGAACTGTCCGCAAAACGACCAGGTTTGCGAACGGGCAGTGTGGTTCACGCAAAACATGCTCCTCGGTCCCCGCAGCGACATGGAGCAGATCGCCGACGCCATCCGTAAAATTCAAAGTCACGCCGGGGCACTGGCCAAGGCGTAGCGGGCAATCACGACACTGGGGCGGGAGGGAAAATGAATGGCAACTTGCTGACAGCCGCGAACGGGCCTCTGGCAACTCGGGACAGATTCGATTCATGGCGCGCGGCATCTTCGCCCACGCGTCATCAGGACCTTCCGGCAAGATGCCATTCCCGACCGCGCCGATACATTGACCGAACACTGGCAACGCTCAGTCTGCTGGCGGTTGCCGCGTCGGCTCAGGAATTCAAGATCATCACGGTGGATCCAGGCCACTTCCACGCCGCCCTGTTCCAGCGCGAGATGTTGCCCGGCGTGGCGGACACGGCTTGCGTTTACGCCCCGCTGGGCCCGGACCTGACCGCGCACCTCAACCGCCTCGCCCGGTTCAATCATCGCACCGAGAATCCCACGCGGTGGAAGCTCGAAATCTACGCGGGATCGGATTTCTTTGAGCGGATGCTGGCGGAGCGACGCGGCAACCTAGTGGTGTTGTCGGGCAACAATCAGCCCAAGCTTGACCGCTTGCTGGCCAGCGTGCGCGCCGGTCTGCATGTGCTGGCGGACAAACACTGGATCATCGAACCGGAAGCGTGGCCGAAATTGGAAGCCGCGCTCGAGGCTGCCGATCAGCACAAGATCGTGGTGTACGATGCCATGACCGAGCGTTTTGAAATCTCGTGCGTGCTCCAGCGGGAATTGGTGAACGACGGCGCGATCTTTGGCGACATCCTCGCGGGCACGGCCGCCGAGCCGGCGGTGTTCATGCGCAGTGGGCATTACTTGTTGAAGGAAGTGGCCGGAGTCCCGAATCTGCGTCCGGTCTGGTTCTTCGACATTCACCAGCAGGGCGAGGGACTGACGGACGTGGGCACGCATCTGGTGGAGCATGTCCAATGGACCTTGTTCCCGGAGCAGCCCATAGATCATCAACGCGACATCCAGGTCCTGCGCGGCTCGCGCTGGCCGACCCTTCTGAGCCGCGCGCAGTTCCAGCAGGTGACGGGCGCGGCTGACTTCCCGGATTTTCTCCAATCGTCGGTGAAGGCCGGTCAATTGGAGTACTTCTGCAACAACACCGTGAGTTACACCCTGCGCGGTGTCCACGTGAAGCTGGACGTGGAATGGGACTTCGCCGCGCCGCCGGGAGGCACGGACACGCACCTGGCGGTGTTTCGCGGCAGCAAAGCCCGGGTGGAACTGCGGCGGGACAAGGATCAGCAGTACCAAGCGGAAGTCGTCGTTGTTCCCAGGGCCGGCGAAATGACCGCGGTGCGAGCGGCGTTGCGGCGCAGAATTGCGGCGTGGCAGCCAACGCACCGCGGCGTGGGACTGGAGGAAAGTGGCGGCGAATTGCGTTTGCTGATTCCACAGGCGCTACGCACGGGTCACGAAGAGCATTTTTCGGAACTGGCACGTCGCTTTCTCCAATACGCCCGGGATCCGCAATCCCTGCCCGCCTGGGAGAGGCCCAATCTGTTGGCCAAGTATTATGTAACCACGCAAGGCGTCGCGCTTGCGCGGCAAGGAGCCTTCCAACCCGCAGTTCATTGAATGAGATCCACTATGAAAACACTCCACCAACTTGCGACACTCTGGCTGCCCGTACTATTGGGGGTTGCCTCGGTTCAGGCCCAATTCTCAAGCGTCCCGGACGGCCATACGTATCAGGGCAGGAAACTCGTCGCGAGAACCTACGACTCCGGCTTTGCCCTGGCCCACGACACCTACAACGGCATGGGCACGGGCAGCGACGGGAAGATTTATTATGTGCTCAGTTCCGAGAACATTGATGTGGGTGCGCAGATGTATTGTTTTGACCCAAAGAAAAAATCCATCCAGCACCTCGCCGACCTGACCGAGGCGTGTGGGGAAAAAGGATTGAAGGCGATTCCCCAAGGCAAGAGCCACGTCAACTTCGTGGAGGCCAATGGCAAACTCTATTTCTCCACGCATGTGGGTGTTTACAGCATCGTGGATGGCATGGAGACGATGGGCATCCCGCCCGCAGGCTACCAATCCTATCCCGGCGGTCATCTGCTGGCGTATGATTTGAAGACGGGCGCGTTCGAGGACTTCGGCATCGTGCCGGATCGCGAGGGCGTGCTCACCACCAGCATGGACCCGCGCCGCGGACGTATCTTTGGTATCACCTGGCCGAGCGGCATGTTCTTCCGTTACGACCTGGCCACGAAATCCTGGAAGAACTTCGGCAAGATGTGCGCCGAAGGTGAGGCCGCCACCGGCGCTGCTTATCGCACGGTCTGCCGTTCCATCGCGGTGGATTTGAGCGACGGCTCGGCATATCTCACCACCTCCGAGGGGACCATTCTGCGCTATCGTGCCGCCACCGATAGCGTCGAGCCCGTCGCTGGTGAAACCATGATCAAGGATTACTTTGGCCTCTACGACCCGACTTCGCCCGGCCACATGGGTTACAACTGGCGGCAGACGTTTTGGAATCCCAACGACCACTGGATATACGGCGTGCATGGCAATTCCGGTTACCTCTTCCGCTTTGATCCACGCGTGGAACGCATGGAAGTGCTCGAACGCATCACTTCCGCTCCCAGCAAGCGCAGCGGGATGTTCGATCAATTCAGCTACGGCTATCTGGGCTTCGCCCCCGGCGCGGATCACAAGACGATTTACTACCTGACCGGCGCGCCGATCTATGTGGACGGAAGACGTCTTGCGGGCAAAGCCACGACTGCAATGGGCGAAGCGAGAGGGCTGGAGAACCTGCACCTGATCACGTGGCATATCGGGAGCGGCAGATACACCGATCACGGCGCGATCTTCTACGAGGACGGTCAGCGTCCGCTCTACGTGAATTCCATCGCGGTTGGCAAAGACGGGACGGTTTATTCCTTGGGCCGGATCCAGCGCCACGGCAAGGTCGTGACCGACTTGTTTGCGGTGAAACCATAACAGCTACGCGCAACCATGCCGGGCGAAATCGTTATGCCGACATAATGCCCGGCACGCTTATTTGCGTCAGGCTACCCACAGGTTTCGAGAGGTTCTGCGAGGAACTCGGCGCGTAGAGTCCGCGACAGCAGCAGGCAATTTCGCGTGTGCTGACACTGGCCCAATCATCCAGGCCAGCGCCGACCGAGACGACTGTTCTTCGCCGGCTCAGACAGCACCCGCGATCAGATCACCCACTTCGCGAGTGCCGTAGCCCATTTTGCCGGCCGCCAACGATTGAATCTTGGTATTGATGATCTTCACCACCGCCGCCTCGATGGCGGCCGCCGCCTGCGCTTCGCCCAAGAAATCGAGCATCATGCCCGCCGCGTTGATGGCAGCAATGGGATTGATCACGTTCTGGCCGGTGTATTTGGGCGCACTACCGCCCATCGGCTCGAACATGCTCGTGCCTTCGGGATTGATGTTGCCGCCCGCCGCCACGCCGAGGCCACCCTGGATCATTGCCGCCAGATCGGTGATGATGTCGCCGAACATGTTGTCGGTGACAATCACGTCAAACCATTCGGGGTTCTTCACGAACCACATGCAGGTGGCGTCCACGTGGGCGTAATCGCGTTTCACGGTCGGATAGTTCGCACTCAACTCGATGAAGGCGCGTTCCCACAAATCGAACGCGAACGTCAGGACATTGGTCTTGCCGCAAAGCGTGAGTTGCGCGGTTTTGCCGGCGGCCACGTCTTCGGCTTTCAGCCCCTTCCACGGCTTGCCACCGCGCATCTTTTTCGAGAGATCGAAAGCGTACTTCAAGCAACGCTCCACGCCACGGCGGGTGTTGACGGACTCCTGAATCGCCACCTCGTGCGGCGTGCCTTTGAACACAAAACCGCCAGACCCGGTGTAAAGGCCCTCGTTGTTTTCGCGCACGACGACGAAATCCACGTGATCCGGGCCCTTGTCCTTGAGCGGGCAATCCTGCGCGCGGTAGAGCTTCACCGGGCGCAAGTTGATGTATTGCTCCAGTTCAAACCGCAGTCGCAACAGGATGCCTTTTTCGAGAATGCCCGGTTTGACCTGCGGATGGCCCACGGCGCCGAGGTAAATGGCCTTAAACTTCCGCAACTCCTCCACGGCGCTGTCGGGGAGCACTTCACCCGTCTTGAGGTAGCGGTCTCCACCAAAATCGTAAGGATGCCAGTTAAGTTTGAAGCCAAATTTCTGCGCGGCGGCTTCCGATACTTTCAGGGCCTCGGTGGTGACTTCCGGGCCGGTGCCGTCGCCCCCGATGACTGCGATGTCGTATGTCTTCATGCGTGATTCAATTCAACCAGTTGTTCCCAATTGGAGCGAGGATGCTAAATGCTGTGGCGCGCGTGGCAATGGAATTCTGCGGAGTAGCCGCTCAAGTTCTTAAGGCGCGCAGAACCCGCGCAGAACCCGAGTCCTCACCGCGGAGCAATACAGGATTCCAGCCGGCGGAACCAAGAATTCTGGGCTGCGGCCATCGCTAATGCCATGCCGGAATCCGCGGGCGGACGACGCGCCGCTCGAAGTCACAATCCCATCCAGCCTCAATGTCGGAAAAGGCATTGTTCAAGCCGTTGGCCGGCCAAGACAATACGGGTTGTTCAACTTGGAAGCCGTCAGAAGAATCTGACAAAGGACCGGGCCAAACCTTCGATTGGGGCGCAGCGCGATGTGAAGGCGGCCGTGCTGATGTGATGATTTCTCAACCGTACGGGTATCTGGCTTTCTCAAGCGAAAGTCCACGCATGTCAATCTTTGCCAAGTCGGCCGTGCCCAAGCCGGCCTGTTCCGCCAGCAGAAGGTGATTGTCGCAAATTTCAAACGGCTTGGTGCCGCGGGCGGCGCGCGGATTCGCGTAGCCCATCACGGCGGTGCCCACGGCATCGGTGGAAACGGGGTTCCGACCCGTGATCAACACGCCCGGCGTGGTGAACTTCAACTCCGCCGCGTGCCGGCACCACGGGCCTTCGCCACCGCTCATGGCGGTGATGCCGTCAATGATGGCCAGATCAACGGGCCGGGCCGCGCACACATCCACCGTCACGCGCGGCACCCGCCAGGTCGGGTCGGTAATGGAGATGCCGTCCTTCAGGCCGGGCAATTTGATACGCTCGAATCCGCGCGGATTGTGCAGCGGGCCGCGGCCGCCGGTGGCATCTTCGCTGCCGGCCTGATCGCCGTAGAGCGAGTTGGGCGTGACGCCGAACAGGTTTTTCATGGAGAGCGTCACGCCGGCGGTGACGTGGTTCTTCAGTTTGGCCAGCGAGATCATCACATCGGTTTCCGCGTAGGCGTGGTTCAGCTCGAAGGAGGAGAACATGTAGCCGCCGAAGGGCACTTTCAGCGTTGCATACCGGTTGCCCTGGCCGAGATTGCGAGTGTTCTCAAATTCCACCCGGCCCAGCGCCTCGAGCGCCCGCAAGTCCCAATCGGCCAGCGCGAGGGTGGCGGCCAGTTCCGCCTTGCTTTGGGTGGACTCGACGAGACGAACGCGCCGGGCGCCGGCGTCGAACAGCAGCGCAGTCAACGCGCGGACGGTCGCGTAATGGGTCATGAAAGTCTCGCCGACGGGCCGGCCCAGGAAATCCAAGAACGCCGTGCCCGTGAGGTTCAGCTTCACCGTTACGGTCTTGGTTTTGACCAGGTGTGCGATGCCGCCCAGCAAATCAAAACTCTGCGCCAGCGCCTCCCGCACTTCCGGACCATAGGAACGACAGGCGACAATGGCGACTTTCGCGACGGGGTTGGACCCATTCCTGACGAGTGAATTCGCGGCGGCGCTCGACGCGGCGGCAAGCAACTCAGGCTTGCCGTAAGCCAGCGCCAGCGGCGCGCCTGCGGTCAGCGTTGCGCTCCAACGCAAGAAGCGGCGACGGTTGAGGCGAGGGTTGCGCATGATGCAAGCTTTCAAGAGTCAGACCGGCGTGCGGCAGCGGCGGCCAGTTCAACAACGGCGCCCTCGCGGGCCACCTCCACCTGCAACGCCGCCTGCTCCCGGGCCACCAGTTCCCGGGCGTGCGCCGCCATGCGATCGAGCTTCTCGTCATCGTGGTCGGGGTCGTGATGGAAGAGATAAAGTTGTTTGGCCCCGGAGTTGAGGGCGAGAGCCACCCCATCGTCCACACACCCGTGGCCCCACCCGACGTGGGTTTCGTATTCGGCGCAGTCATACTGGGTGTCGAGAATCAGCGCGTCGGTGCCGCGCAGGAACTCAACGACTTTTTGTTCCTCGGCCCGCGCATAGTCCAGCGAAGCCGACTTCTTGGTGGGCGCCACGGCGCGCGTTCCCTCGTGCCGGCAGTGCGGTTCATTGTCGGGAAAAAAGGCCACCGACCCCTGATCGGTGAACAACTGGTACCCGACACAGATTCCAGGATGATTGGCGAACGCCGCCCGCACGCGCACTGGTCCCACCTGAAAGTCCAGGTCCCTGAGTTCCACGATTTCCAGGTTGCCGGGCAGTTCCTTGAGCGGCACCGGGAAATACGGGCTTTCCATCTGGCCGGAGAGCACGTTGACCAAACCCCGGCGCGCACCCTCGAAACCGAGGATGCGCAGACGGCAGTGCGGCTGGTAAATGGGCTGGAAGAACGGCAGACCCTGAATGTGGTCCCAATGCGTGTGCGAGAGCAACAGGGTGAGATGCAGCGGCTGGTCACCGAATTCGGCCATCAACTCGCGCCCCAGACCGCGCAAGCCCGTGCCCGCGTCGAGGATGATGATTTCGTTGCCCGCCCGGACTTCGATGCATGAGGTGTTGCCACCGTATCGGACGGTGCCCGGACCGGGTGTGGGGATGGATCCACGGACACCCCAGAATTTCAGCCGTGCGGGTGCTGCTGCTTGGACGGTGGGCTTCGCGCTGGGCGTTGTCTCGCGCCCGCCCAGACCGATCCTGGCCAGCAGATTCAGCAGGTCCTCAGGAGAGAAGGGCTTGGTGAGGTAATCATCGGCACCGGCCTCATGGGCCGCCAATCGGTCCACCTCATATTCACGTCCGGAGCACACCACGACGCTGGTGTGGCGCAAACTGAGATCGCTGCGAATGCGGCGGCAGACGAGAAAGCCGTTGCAGCGCGGCATGAGCAGGTCGCAAATCACAATCTCCGGCCGTTGCTGACGGACCATTTCCAACCCGGCTTCGCCTTCTGCGGCTTCCAGCACCTGCCAGCCGTTTTGCCGAAGGACGTCGCCCGTCATGCGGCGGTAGTCAGCATCGTCGTCAATGATCAGGACCTTCTTCATCGGCGGCAGTGGTTGGGCACGGGCAGATTGTCTGAACCGTGCGCCGTTTGATCCTGCGTCCAAAGCTGTGGAGCGGTATCTAAGGCGAATTCTAGTGCCGGGCCGTACCAATTCCGAGACAAGGTAGGGCACGTCACTCCGTGCGCGCCGCACCCGGCACATCGCTTTCCCGCCGGCGCGCACGGAGTGACGCGCCCTACCGGCGCCCCGCAGGATGGAACGGAACTTCTTAGTCGCGGTACCAAGGGTAACACAAACGTTTGCGAGCTTTGCTTGAAAATCATACTGGCTGTTTGCCCGGAAGCTAGGTCATGACGGCACGAATGAAAACTCAAAAAGCGATGCTACTTGGTCTGGTTTTCTTCCGATTCTCCCGGTCTGACTGATGCACACGCTCCAGCGCCATCTCCTGCGGCCATTCCACTACCGGCGCAGGAGCAGCCTGGCCAAACGTCGCCAGCCGGTGGCGGCGCGCTCAAACGCGACGAAATCGTGATCTCCCGCCAGCCGCTCCAAATCCTTCGCCGATGGTACCCCACCGCCCACTGACTGCGTTCCCTCCCGCAGCCAGGGCCGGTCCACAAACACCACCCGGTCGGGGTAATGGTTTTTTAGGTAATGACCGTAGGTTTCGTACTCGCTAAAGAGATTATTCCCCGTGGCGGGCAAGGAGCGCATGATCTTCCAGGCCCAATTGCCCTCCCCGGCCACGCGCTGCTCGATGGCCCCCAGCATTTCCCGGGCGACGGATTTCTGCACCAGGATATGCTGCGCAATAAAGGAGAACTCCCGGCGGGCATCTTCGCCGAACAAGCGCCGATACGTTTCAAAGTATGGCGGATGATACTCCGTCGCCCGGGTCAGCAACATCCGGCCCTGCGCATCGAAGAACTTCATGGGCCGCAACGGGACGGTGTCCGCGTCCCAGATCAGATAGTAGTCATCCTCCGGCGCCACGAAGGCAAACTGAAGTTTCAACAATTGCTGGAAATACCAACCCGCCGCCATCGGAAAACTCGGCACGTTGAGTGTGCGCAAGGTCTTCATTTGCATCCCGGGGATGAAATCGTTCTCAGGAATCACACGCACGCCGCCGCCCAAGCGGGTCTGAATCTGGTGGCAATCCGGGTCCGGGGCCACGACGTGCAACGCGCGCAATGGAACGTTGGCCGCCAGCCGTTGTGCCATGATTTCCAGGATGGGTAGATCCCGGGCCCGGCAGGCCGCCACGACCTGCAAGGGACGGTCCAACCATCCCGGTGAGTCAGGAACGCCGCCTTGACTGCGGTGAGCTTCGGCAACCACGGGAAAGACTCTGCCAACCACAAAGAGGCCAGGCAAGCCGAACGATGACACCGTCAGGTTTCATTCGGTGAATCTGGTCAGTCGCCACGGCAAATTAAACTCGCCGCCCCTTTCGGTCGGCGACATATTCCCCGTGATGTCGGTCATTCAGCGATCCATTGAAGTCAGCTACCAGCTTAGGGTGTTCTTCACCCAAGCCGCGTTTGAACCCGCCAATCTGGTCGTCAAGCATGTGCTCACTCATGGCGATTCACGGCGACACCACAAGGCGCTGGCGGTCATGGACGAGGCTCTGGCCCAGGCGCGGCCCGCGTTGCTCCGACAGCTTGAAGCCTACTTCGCCGCGCACGCGGATGCGCTCACTTTGGTCTGTCCGCCAATCGTCATTGAAGGCGGGGAGCGGACGAAGAACTCTTATTTCCACGTTTCAGAAATTCATTCGCACCTGGACCGTCATCACATTGATCGTCATTCGTATCTGCTGGGTGTGGGCGGTGGCGCCTTGCTTGACATGGTGGGCCTCGCGGCGGCCACGGCGCATCGCGGCGTGCGCCACGTGCGAGTGCCCACGACGACGCTGGCGCAGTGCGATTCCGGTGTGGGGGTGAAGAACGGCATCAACGCGTTCGGCAAAAAGAATTTCATCGGCACGTTTGCGCCGCCGTTCGCGGTCATCAATGACTTTGAAATGCTCGCCTCGTTGTTGGATCGCGACAAACGCGCCGGCTACGTCGAAGCCGTGAAGGTGGCGCTCATTCGCGACCGGCGGTTCTTCGAGGAACTCGAAAGCAGCGCGCACCGCCTCCGCGCCTTTGAATCCACTGCGATGCAGCGATTGATTCATCGTTGCGCGGAGTTGCACCTGGACCACATCGCCACGTCCGGCGACCCGTTTGAATTTGGTTCGGCGCGGCCGCTGGACTTCGGACATTGGGCAGCGCACAAGCTTGAACAACTCTCGGAATACCGTTTGCGCCACGGGGAAGCCGTGGCGGTCGGCATCGCGCTGGATACCATCTACTCGCGGGCGATGGGGTATCTGGAGGCCGCGTCCGCCGAGCGCGTGTTGCGATTACTGGAGGCGCTGGGCTTTGAGCTCTTCGCCAACGAACTGCTGCATGTGGATTCGGAGAACGCCTTGATTGTGCTGGAGGGACTGGAGGAATTTCGCGAACACCTCGGCGGCGAGCTTACGATTACCCTGCTCAGGGACCTTGGCACTGGCTTTGAAACGCATGACGTGCATTTGCCCAAGGTAATCAACGCGATTTATGAATTGCGGGAGCGCCACCAGCGCCGGGCGCAGAAAGTCATCCGCGCTTCGGCATGAACCGCCGAGGGAATTCCCGAGGCAGGCTTGATTCCCGGCACGTCCACTCTTGAACCGCGCGGCGAATGAAACGCACCGCAGTCATCAACGTCGTCGGCTTGACCGAAGCGCTTATCGGCGAACACACGCCGCGCATCGCCGGGTTTGCAAAGCGCGGCGACCTCGCGCGGGTGGTTCCGGGGCTGCCTGCGGTCACCTGTTCCGCGCAATCCACCTATCTCACGGGTCAACCGCCCTCCCGGCATGGCATCGTCGGCAATGGCTGGTATCACCGGGAACTCGCGGAGGTCCAGTTTTGGAAGCAATCCAACCATCTCGTTCACGGCCAGAAAATCTGGGAAGCTCTGCGCGAACGTGATCCGAAGTTTACGTGCGCGAAACTTTTCTGGTGGTACAACATGTATTCCAGCGCGGACTACTCCATCACTCCGCGCCCGATGTATCCCGCCGATGGCCGGAAAGTTTTTGACGTTTACACCTGGCCCTATTCGATTCGGCCTGAGATCAAACGCGAACTCGGGGAATTTCCCTTTCCCGCGTTTTGGGGCCCGGCGGCGGGCGTGCCAACTCCGCAAGGCGCACCCGACGCGGCGTCGCGCTGGATTGCTGAATCCGCAAAGTGGATTGAGCGAAATCATCAGCCAACGCTGAGTCTGATTTATCTGCCGCATCTGGATTACAACCTGCAACGACACGGACCGTTCGTAGCCGCTGACGTGAGGAGGCGGAAAAAATCGCCCAATGACACTCCGCCTCCATACCTCAGCGGCTACGAAGTAAATCCCGTCATCATTCCCGATTTGCGCGCGATTGATGCGATTGTCGGCGATCTGATTGATTTCTTACGCGCGCAATCGGTGCAAGTCGTGTTGCTCTCCGAATACGGCATCACGAATGTGGACACCCCCGTTCACTTGAACCGACTCTTTCGACGGGAAGGCTGGCTGACCGTGAAGCCTGAGCTCGGCTTGGAATTGCTGGATTGTGGCGCCAGCAAGGTGTTCGCCGTGGCGGATCATCAAGTGGCCCATGTTTATCTCAACGACGCGACGCTGGAGTATTCCGTGCGCGCTTTATTGGAGAAAACCGAGGGTGTCGAAGCCGTGCTGGGCGCGAAGGAAAAGGCCGCCGCCGGTCTTGACCATCCGCGCGCGGGCGACCTGATCGCAGTAGCCGATGAAGGAATCTGGTTCACCTACTACTACTGGCTCGACGATGCGCGGGCGCCCGACTTCGCGCGCACGGTGGACATTCACCGCAAGCCCGGTTACGACCCGGTGGAATTGTTCCTCGATCCGCGGCTGAAATTTCCCAAGCTCAAAATCGCTGGGCGGCTGCTGCAAAAGAAACTGGGCTTCCGGATGTTGATGGATGTGATTCCGCTGGATGCGTCGCTGGTGAAAGGCTCACATGGCCGGCGCCCGGAGGATCAACGGGACTGGCCCGTGCTCATCAGCGAGAAAGCGGAGTTCCTGCCAGCTTCGCAGATCGAAGCGACGGAAGTTTTTCACGCGCTCCTGCAGCACGTGCAGTAATAATTCCCGCTTGGAGCGGTTTCAAGCGGGCGGAACTTCCGAAGGCGCGGGCGGCTTGGGCGCAGATTCTGGTTCGCTTGCGGCCACAACTTCAGTGGCCGCCGGAGTTTCCTCGACATTCACTGGAATGGCCTCGGCGACGACGGTGACTTTCTCCTCCGCAGGCGCCTCCGTCGTGGGCGCTTCCGGGAGCGCGACAGTCCCGGCAGTTGTGCTCTCACTTGAGACACTCTCTGAAGGAGACTCCGTTGCGGCGACCGCACTCGGTGTGGCCGCCGGAATTGCCGCTGTGACCTCCGCCGGTTTCTTATCCGGCTTGGGCGGTTTGGGCAGCGGCTTCTTGGCCGTTTCCAGCGTTCCGTTGGCAAACTCGATCACGTGTCCCTGGTGAATCAACCAATGCAAATCACCATTCACCGCAGTCTGCTCGGGCGTCGGTTCGGGTTCCGCAGGTTTTGGTGTGGATTCCGAAGCCTCAACAGGCGCTGGCGCGTTTGGTTCAACTTCCGGCGCGGGTGGATTCACCGGAATCGGTGCAGGCGGCGGTGACGGCGCCAGAGTTTCAAACAACTTGCGCCGCGTACACTTGGGATGCGCGTTGATGAAATCCACGATCTTGCGCACGCCTTCCGAAACCGGCGTGGTTTCCAGATCCAGGTAATGCGGGCGCGCCACGGAAACGTGCGTGACGGTCTTGTTGACTTTGAAGAATTGGAGGGCGTGTCCGGCAAACTGCTGGCTCAACACCGTGGCGATCTGCAGCGGAAACCGGCGTTGATCCTCGCACACCTGCCGCGCGAACCGTGCCAGTCCGTGGCAACGCATTCCGCGCGCGGCCACGCCGGAGAGCGTGTGCGTCTCCACCGGCTTGATGATGGTGTCCTTGTGAACCGTGCGGAAATGCTCCTCGACGTCCTCGCGATTCGCGAGCTTGAGCGGTTCGGGTACGTTGAGACAGATGTATTCCGTCTTCCAACTTTGCTCCTCCACCCACTTTTTCACGACCTCCTCGTCGCGCACAATCTTCACGCGCGATTTGTACACTTCAAACGGCATTCGGCTGAACCGTTCGGAATGTAGTTTGTGCAACCGGTTCTGGTAATCGTGATGGTTCGGCGGGCCAAAAATGACGCCGCTCATGCCGCACTGGCCCACGAACGTGTATTTGCCCTTGGGCGGCTCGGTGGCCGTGCGGTCCGCCTGATAAAACGTCGCGAAATGGGAGCGCAACACGTGTTCCACCGCCTCGTCCTCGCTCAACCACAAAGTGTCGTCCAGCGCGCAAACGAACAAGGGCTGGATCACTTTGCCCTCGGCATTCTTCTCCACCGCGAAGCGGATCGCATAGCGTTCCGGCTTCTGCAAAATCAGGCGGGCGATGTCGAACAACGGATAGGCGCGCCCCGTCATCTTGACCTGGCGCGCAAGCGATTCGACGCCTTTTTCGTCCGGCACGAGGCTAACCGCGACCTCCGGCATTGGGGGCGGCGTCTCGCGCTGCTCGCGCTGACGTGGCGCGAATCGCTCGTCAGTTCGGCCGCGGGGTCTGTCGCCGTCGCGGCGCGGCGGACGGTCGCGATTGTCTCCGCGTCCGCCACCAGCGGACCCACGAGGGCCGCTGTCGCGGCGGGGCGGGCGCGGCCCGCGGCGGTCATCGCGCCGCCGGTCGTCCCGGCTGGGCCGATCTTCGCCGCCGGCGAAATGGGCGTAGCGGTTGGTGGCTGGTGATTCCTGCGCCCAAGCGGGCAGGAACAGTTTTTCCAGGTCAAGGTCCGTCTCCGGATTGATATTCATGGCATTACATCAGTCGTCCCGTCCCGCATTGCGGGGTGGGGTGCGACTCGCTAAAACTTCCGATGCCAGCATGGAACGGCCAACGGTGGATTGCAACGACAGAAAATCTGAACTGCGGGCCAGTGGCATCGAGCGAACAGCGAATGAGCTTGTCGCCGAAACGGATTCGGGCAGAATATGTCCCGCTTGGAACGTAACGTAACAAGTTCTAATAATGCGTTTTCTGCCAGACTTTCCCAAGTTTGGCAGTTGCTGCTTGGTTTCGATTCCGTTTCCCAGATTTCGGTATAGATTGTCAAATTGGGAGGTTCAGCGCATTTGTAGATTGTTGTAGATGAGCGAGTGGAAGGGTGGCTGAGTGGTTGAAGGCACCTGACTCGAAATCAGGCTTAGGAGCAATCCTAACGGGGGTTCGAATCCCTCCCCTTCCGCCACCCCGCGCCAGAGTTCTCAAGCGCGACCCAGCCTCCAGCTTCACCAGCCATCAATCCCTCGTCGCCGAGTCGCGTGTGTAGCGTTTGAACTGGGAAAATACGCGGAGCGTCTTTCTGAACCTGCTTGCGTGTGCCGGTGGTCAAACATCGGTCGTCCGGGTTTTCCCGCGCGTCCGTGCGGGCCCGCACTTGGGCTGGCATTGCAGCCGTTCGCATCTTATTGTTTCGCGAGCAACCTAACCTCAAACATGCGACGCGTATTACAGATGGCAGCCTTGACCGTGGCGCTCGGCGCCATTGCGCTCTGGTTGTTCACGGGGGCGAACCGCGGATGGACGCAGACCGGCAGGCCTGAATCATCGTTGGAAGAAATCACCGGCGCGGAAGTCGTCACCCCGGCAAGGCGCTTTGTGCCCGGGCTGGACTTCCTGTGGGGCGCGGTCATGGCCGGCATCGTTCTGGCCGGCGCATCCCTGTTGTTCCCCAACCAGCCAAAATCAGGCGGCGGTTCGCCAACCAAAACTCGTTAGCGTCGGGCGGCTTGCCTGTCTTGGAGGGTGAGCTTCCATAAACCCGGAGCGGTCGCACGCAGACCACGAGAGCTTTCCGAATCCTCGAACGCGGCTCGTGCAGCCGGACCACCGCTCCGGTTACAGGATATTCGCCGCCAGCTCGGCCAGTTCCGAGCGTTCACCCTTTTGCAGTTCGATGTGCGCGGCTACGGCTTCGGTGCGAAAACGGCTCACGACGTAATTAAAACCGTTGGAGGAACTGTCCACGTACGGATTGTCAATCTGGTACGGATCGCCGGTGAACACGATTTTGGTACCGTGGCCTACGCGGGTCACGATGGTCTTGACTTCCAATGGCGTGAGGTTCTGTGCCTCGTCAATGATCATGAACTGGTTCGCGATGCTGCGTCCGCGAATGTAGCTCAAGGCCTCGACCACAATGCTGCCGGAGCGCATGAGGTCGGAGCTGCGCCGGTGGTCGTGGCCCATGTTCAGGTCGCTCAACATTTCCAAGGCGTCGTGAATGGGCTGCATCCAGGGCGCGAGTTTTTCTTCGAGCGAACCGGGCAGAAAGCCCAGTTCCTTGCCCATGGAAATGGTCGGGCGCGCAACGACGAGCCGGCGGAATTCACGGTCCAGCACGGTGCGCTTCAAGCCGGCGGCCATCGCCATTAAAGTTTTTCCCGTGCCCGCCTTGCCCATCAGCGTGACCAGCTTGACGCGGTCATCGAGGAGCGCGTCGAAAGCGAAGTGTTGTTCGCGGTTCCGCGGCTTGATGCCCCACACGCCTTCGCGGCAGTCAATGATGGGCATGAGTTTGGTGCCGGTGGCATCCACTTTGGTCAGTGCGGTGCGCTTCGGGTTGGTTTCGTCCGTGAGCGTGCAGTATTCATTGGGGAAATACTGCTTGCCGCCGTTGAGTTCCATTTCGCCGTTGGCGCGGAACGCGGCGAGCTTTTCCGGTGACACCGGCAGTTCAATCATGCCCGTGTAGAGGTCCTTGATAAAAACGCGGTCGTTCTCGTAATCCTCGGCGGCCAATCCGAGCGCATCGGCTTTGATGCGCAGATTGATGTCTTTGGTGACGAGGACGGTGTGTTGGCGCGGCTGCGCTTTTTGCACCGACCGCGCGAAGGCCAGGATGCGGCTGTCCACGGTGTTGTCGGCCAGAAAACTGTGGCCATTTCGTGTGGAGTCCCTTTTTTGGAAACCAATCCTGAGCTTGCCGCCATTGGGGAGGCACACCCCATCGCTCAGGCTACCGCTCGCCCGGTACCCGTCCAGCATACGGGACACGGTGCGCGCGTTCTGGCCCAATTCCGTGGACTCGCGCTTGAAACGGTCTATCTCTTCGATGACTTCGATGGGCACGAGGACATTGTTCTCCTCGAAGTTGAGCAGCGAATGGGGATCGTGGAGGAGGACGTTGGTATCGAGAATGTAATTCTTCATTGCGTGGACAATTCCAAATGGAAGTCGCCGAGATGCGGAGTGGACTGAAGCGGCAAAGTCATCATTAGCGGGGCCAAGCCGGCCACCTTTGGCCGACGCGATTGTCCCGTTGAGGGTGCGGCAACTGAACAGCCTCGCACTTCATGGCTTATGGTGACCGCTTGATCGTGGCCATGCGGCGGTGCCACTGCTGGATTTGCGGATGCACCGCCGGCAGGGAGTAGTGCCCGGTGTAAAGGAAATCACCCAACATCCCATAGAGGTCGAAATCCACGAAGCGCGGGCGGCCCCCCAGCAGGAACGGCTGGTGGGTCAGCATCTCCTCGAACGGCAGCAGCGCCTGCTCCAGTTGCTGGAGCAGCGCCGCCTCCTGCGTTCGCCACTGATCCAGGCAGCCGCGTCCGAATTTCCGTTCCTTGTGACGCAGGAAGAGCAACCGATCGCGCGGCGGGATCAATTCCCGCCAGTGGATGTCCGTGAGCTTGAAGCACGGTCCTTCGATGTCGTTTTCAATGTAGCGCCATAGAATGGATTGCACGCCTTCCCATTCCGCCGGAAACAAACCCAGCGAAAATTTGCTGTCCAGATACTTGGCGATGACCTGTGAATCGTCGCTGACCTCGAAAATCACGGACTTGCCATCCTTGAGCACGGGCACGCCGTAATAGCGTTCTTTGGTGAGTTTCCAGACCAGCGAACGGTCACCGTTGGGGATATTGACGATTTTGAAGCGAACTCCGGCGAATTCCAGGATGCGGCGTTGGACGATACAAAACGGACTCCACGGAAACTGCACCAGTTCAATCATGTCAGAATTCCTAAATGTGCTTTCAACGGTGGAAATCTAGGACGGCCCATTCGGGGTGACAAGCCGAAAGACCTCGCGGCTCAATACGCCGCTTTACACGTTTTCCGCGCGGGCTTAAAGTCGCCCCATGGCTTCCGAATACGACGCAACCGAGTTTGTGGACACCGAATTCCAGGCGCACAAATCCCCTTATGCCTCAAGCCCGGCGGGCACGGGTTTGTCCGCCCGCGCGCCTTCCCGCGAAGAAGTGGATCTGAAGGTCACGGAAGCGCAGCAGAAACTCGCAGAGTTGAAGCGGGCGCAGGAGGAACTGGAACGCGAACGGGCCGCGCTGGAGGAGGTGCGCCGCCGGCAGGCGGAATTTCAAACCGGCCGCCAGGAAATGCTCCACCAGCTCACCCGCGGCCTCGGTCTGCTGGAGGAAGCAGAATTCACCGCCCGTCGCGACGCGGAACAAATGGCCAAAGCCATCGCCGACTTGCGCGACGCCCTCACCAAGGTGGAAACCGTGCGCGAGGAAACCTGGAGCAAGGATAATTTCAACGTGGAACTGACGCGCGCGTTGACCACCATCGAGAACGCGCGGATGGAGTGGAACGGAGCCCGACTGAAATTCCCGCTCCTCTCCGGTGGATCCAAGGATACCGGGACCGCACCGAAAACGGACGCCGAGGTGGCGACACCGCTTGCCGGTCTGAGTTTTTCCGAACTTTGCCGTTTGGGATTCGCGTTCACCTGGCCGCTGGCCTTCGCGGTCTTGCTCGCCGCGGGCGTGCTCATCGCCGTGTTGTTGAGTCGCTGAGGCGCGGTGGGAACACTGGCGCTTGCCGGTTGAATCTCAACGCGGAGACGTTCGTAACTCGCACAGGAGAAAGATTTGATTCATGGCCTGGTTGAAGAAAAAGCCTGATCCCATCTCGGATCGCGCCCGGGCGCTCAACGCCCAGATTGCGTCGCTGGAATCGGAGATCAAACGGCTCGATGCGCAACTGCAATCCAGCCCGGGTCAACCTCGCCCTCGCGTCGCTTCTACCTCCGGTCGTGAGCCCGGGCCGCGCCCGCCCACCCACCCGCCCCGCGAACCCATCTTTGAAGAAGTGAACCAAACGCGGCTGAAGACACGCGCCGAAAACGCCAATCCGCCGGCGCACTACAACGAACTCGGCGTGCGGAAATATGATTTCCCCGCGTTCCTGCAGCGCGTGCGAAATTTCTTCCGCGGCCCCACCACCAGCAACCCCAAACTGGTCAGTTATCTGGCCGCCGGTGGGGTCCAGGGCTTGCGTCCGCTGCGCAAAGAAAAGCGGATTGCGCGCAACCGGTTCATCGCCTTTAGCGTGGTGTTGTTCCTGGTGTTGCTCGGCATCTTCTGGTGGTTCGTGCGGCAACATTGATGCGGGGCCATCCAGTACCACCGCCCTTCCACGTGCGGGCCAGCTCTGACAATAGGAATTGAAGCTCCATGAAAACAATCCCCCGGTATCTTGAAGCTGCCATCGCCACCGCCGACGGCACATTCGTTGCGCGTTACTCCTCCAAAGGCCTGGTTGGTCTCCATTTCCCCGCTCGTCGTAGGACGACCAAGCCGGTCGCGGCTGGGGCCATTCCCGAAGTGATTCGCAAATGGCATTCGACCACCAGCGCGGCGCTCAAGCGCGCACTGACCGGGAAGTCGCCACGGAAATTCCCGCCGCTGGATGTATCATCCGGCACCAGTTTTCAACAAGCGGTCTGGCGGGAATTGCGCCGCATCAGGACCGGGGAGACGCGCAGCTACGGCGAACTCGCGCGCCGGATTGGCCGGCCCAACGCCGTGCGCGCGGTGGGAGGCGCGTGCGGAGCGAATTCGATTCCCGTGTTGATTCCCTGCCATCGCGTGGTGGCGGCGAATCAGAAGCTTGGCGGTTTCTCGGGCGGATTGGAATGGAAGCGCAAGCTCCTGGAACGCGAAAGGGTAGCGATACCATGAACTGGTGGGCCCACCCCGCCAATGGTTCGCGCGGTTAAAGTCTCGTCGTCCCGGCCAGGCGTCTTTGTTTGCGCATGACCAGATACATCGAAATGCCGCCGCTCAACGCGAACATCACCATCAGCGGATACCACGCGCTCCAGCCATACTTGCCAAAGAACTTGCCGAACAGAAACAAGCTCAAGGCCGAACCGTAGTATTGGAAGGAATCAATCACCCCCAGCGCAAACCCAGCCATCTTCTTGCCGCCGATGTCCATGGGCGCGGCGGAACCGACGATCGAATGGGTGGAGTTGACGGTCAGGGAAATCATCACCAGAAACAGGCCGCCCAGGAAGACCCCCAGCGTGCCCGGCTTGATGAGGCCCGCAAACATCGCCACGGCGGCACAACTGATCACGGCCGCTTCAATGAAGTAAAGGCCCATTGCCACCGGCGAGCGAGAGCCTTTGAAGATCTTGTCCGAAATCACTCCCGAGCTAATCGAGCCGATGACGGCCATGAGGGTCATCAGGTTCATGGTGATGAGGACCGAGAGCGGCCTGGAATTCATGTCAATGAGCAGGTGCTCCTTGAAGAACATCACGGCCATCTGATCGGAACTGTGTCGCACCGCCCCGGTGCTGGCGTAGGCGGCGGCGTAGAACCAGACCAACGGATGGCGAAAGATGGTTTTGAACGAGTCCTTGATGCTGACGCGCGTGCCGGCGCTGTTGTCAATTTCGTCCACGATCGCGCCAGGATAACCAGCTTGCGCCGGTTCTTCCTTCACGGCAAAGGCCATGAACACGGCCATGATCGCGGTGACAAACGGCGGCACGATGAACAGCAGCCGCCACTGTCCCGGTTCGACCACCCATGTGCCAATGCCCCACAGTGTGAGCGTGAAACCGGCGAGCAAAAACGGCGACAGCGTGTTGGCTGTGAACTGGCCCAGTTGAATCATGATGCCGAAAATGCCGGCGAACGTGCCGCGTTCCGTTCGTTGGAACCAAGCCGCATTGATCTTGACGAAACCGGGCGCCCCCATGGATTGAAACCAACCATTGATCAACGCGATCAAACCGAAGGTGGCAAAGGTGCCGACAAACGAAGAAAAGCCGAAAATCAAATTGCAGACAATCGTCCCCACCGCGCCGGCCAGCATGATATTCTTGCCACCAGTGCGGTCGGAAATCAGCCCGTTGACCAATTGTCCGGTGCCGTAGGCGAGCGACCAGATCACCCAGAGATTGGCCAGGTCGGCGGCGTCGAATCCGAATTCCTTGGTCATGCCCGGCCCGGCGAACCGGAAGTTGTACCGGCACATGTAGTACGAGGCGTACATCAAACCCAGCGCACCCCAGTTCAAGCCGCGGCGTGCCCGGAAGCCGGGGGGATGATGGGCAATGAGAGTGGCCGGAGCGGCAGGTGAATTCATGAATCGTGGGTCATCTCGTTCGGCGGACTCGCGCGCCAGCTAACCAGACCGGCCAGACGAGGTCAAAAGTTTTCCCCCCAGCGCCACCTGGTGATCGTTAAACACAGGACTATTACTGCGACAAAGAAGTTTCGAATCATCCTGCGGGGCGAGGGTGGGGCGCGTCACTCCGTGCGCGCCTTTGGGAAAGCGATTTGCAGGCTGCGGCGCGCACGGAGTGACGCACCCTACCCTGTGTCGAAATTTGTTGGTCACGGTAATATCCTGGCACTTCAAGGGAAGCCCGGATGCCGGAATTCCGACTCAAGGCAGAGCAAGCCGCGTGGCAGCGAGCCCCTGGCGTCGGAAATACTCCGGCAGCTTCTCCTTCACCACTTCAGCGTGCCCGTCGGTAAAGCACAGAACTCCGAGCGGCGTTTTCGCACTTTTCCCATGCAGTTCGCGGGTCCAACTCACGGGAGCGTTCGACTGAATCACTTGGAGTCCGGGCGACACCGGTTGTTTGTTGACCTGCAAATGACGATCGCCGTGCAGGATGGTTTGACCGTTGTTCGTCGCCGCGTTGAGATGGATGAAGTAACTGACGTTGCTGTCCGCAAGATCGGCGTAGCTGTCGGCGGCGACTCTGGCGGTATCGGTGGGACAAATCAGAGACTGCAGTTTCAGGTTGTAGTTCGAGAGTAACTGAAAATATGGCGACACCACCCTGCGTGCGGAGAATTCCATGGGCATCTCCTGCTCGAACTTGGCCCGCCAGGGGAATGAATCGTGGTGATCGGCTGCCCACATCATCTCACCCAGGACGATCTGCCTTTGGTTGTTTACGCAGGGAGCGATGGTTGAAGTGGAGCTTCTGCGATCAGTTGCTGGCAGGATCATCAGGATCAGCACCACGATGATTGCAGCCACCACCAGAACCTCCACCAGCGTGAATGCTCTGCTCGCAGAATTTCTCCGGTGCGCGCCCATAATTCGAGGTCAAGGTAGCTTGCACCGACTTGCCGCTCAAGCCGCGGTTTCTCCACTGCCAAACCAATGACGCAGCCCGGGCACTGTTCCAGGAGCGGCTGCGTTGAATACCATCCGCGGCAGCGTGAGGAAAAGAGACGCACCCGAAGCTGCCGCGCGTCGCGGCAATGGTGAACATCCTGCGGCTGGCACACCCCACAAAAACTACAAGATTCGCGCTGGTTTTATCGCTTGCTTAAACTCCCGGCCCGCGCTACGCATGGCGCCCGTCAATCAGTTCAACCAGACCACGATAAACCAGCACAACGGAGAATCCTGCCATGTATAAAATCATTGGTGCCGACGGCCGGGAATACGGACCGGTTTCCGCGGAACAGCTCCGCGAATGGCTCAAACAAGGCCGCGTGAACGCGCAGACCCAGATTCAGCCTGAAGGCGCGGCAGAGTGGCTCACACTTGGGGCGCTGCCGGAATTCGCGGCTGCCCCGGCCCCCGCCATCGCGGTGTCGCCGATCACGCCGACCGGCACGGCCAGGCCCAAGACCAGCGGCATGGCGATTGCCTCGCTGGTGTTGGGCATCTTGGGCATTTGCGGTGTGACGGCGCTGGTGGGGTTGATTCTTGGAATTGTCTCCTTGGTCAAGATTAGCCGGAGTCAAGGTCGACTCTCAGGTAACGGGTTGGCCATTGCCGGAATTTGCGTGTCTGGCTTTATGCTGTTGTTCAGCATTCCGTTCCTGTTAGGTCTGACTCTACCCGCGCTGGCCAAAGCCAAGCAACGCGCGCAAACCATCAACTGCGTCAATAACGTCAAACAGCTCGCCCTGGCAGTACGCATCTATGCCACCGACAACGAGGACCGCTTCCCTCCGGCGGCCAACTGGTGCGATGCTATTCAATCCGAGGCAGGTACAGACAAGGTTTTCCGGTGTCCGAGTGATCCAAGCCTGCGCTGCGCGTTCGCCTACAACCGCAAGCTGGACGGCTTGTCCGAGGACGAGATCAATCCCCAGACGGTGCTGTTCTTCGAGAGTGACGCGGGCTGGAACGCGGCGGGCGGGCCGGAACTGTTCTCGCCGCACAAACATTCCCGGACCTCGGTCATCGTGGGCTTTGCCGACGGCTCGGTGCAGCAGTTGTCGCACGCCAAGTTTGAATCGCTGCGATGGGATCCTTGACTATTTCCCCTAAATCCATCATTGCATCAGCAATTCTGAAAGGCACGCCATGTATAAAATCATCGGAGCAGACGGCAAAGAATACGGCCCCATTACGGCGGAACAGTTGAAGCAATGGTTCACCGAGGGCCGCGTCAACGCGCAAACCCAGGTGCTGGCCGAGGGCGCCACGGATTGGAAGCCGCTCGGGGAGTTACCCGAACTTGCGGCCACGGTCGCCGCCGCCCCGGCAGCGGCGCCGGCTTATACGACGCAACCCATCAGCGGCACGGATGCCGGCAGCCAGGTAAACGGGCCGGCCATTGGCCTGATTGTGACGGCCATTGTGGGCTTTGTCGCCACGGTTTTTGGAACGATTTGGAACATGGTGGCGGCGGGCGCCGGCATGGGAATGAATCAACCCGGCATGACTCCGGAAATGGAGCGCTTCTTCAGCATGTTCAGCGGCACGATGGGCATCGTCAGCGGGATCATTGGCCTGGTGGTGGCAGGAGTGATTCTCTACGGCGCGTTGAAGATGAAAAAGCTGGAATCTTACGGCTGGGCCATGACCTCCAGCATAATTGCGATGATCCCGTGCATCTCGCCTTGTTGCCTGCTGGGTCTGCCCATCGGCATCTGGGCGCTGGTCGTCCTCGCCAAACCGGAAGTGAAGAGTTCCTTCCACTGAAACGGAAATCCCCGGCGGCCCATGAATGGCGTTTCGCGCGAAGCTGAGTTCAACGGAGGCGGCGCACCCCCGCGGGTGGCGTCGCCGCGCCGCTGGAGTTGGCGGGTGGCGGCGCTGGTGGCGCTCCCCATTGCGGCGGGCGGCGGGATTCTGCTTTTCTTCAATCCCAGCCAGTACGGCTTCTATCCGATCTGCCATTTTCATGCGACCACAGGACTGACCTGCACTGGCTGCGGGTCCTTGCGGGCGATGCATCAGTTGTTGAACGGCCACTTTGCCGAGGCATTCCGGCTCAACGCGCTGTTTGTCGTCGGTCTGTCCGCCGGCGTGTGCGTGGCGGCGCGGTTCGCGTGGGCAACCATCCGTCGGCAGCCGTTCCGGCTGGCACTGCGGACGTCGTGGGTTTGGGCGTTCCTCGCCGTGGCCCTGGCCTTTACCGTGGTGCGCAATCTACCGGCGTTCGCCTGGCTCGCGCCGTGAAGAGCCTGTGCGAGAAGGTAGCCGCCGACGTGAGGAGGCGGATTGGCGCGAGAATCCCACGGAGACATTCCGCCTCCTCACGTCGGCGGCTACGTGGTCGGGGTGGCCGGGATAGGTTGCGGGCATGAAACTCACCATGGCACTCGGCCCGCGTGGGGAACTGAACCGGCAAGCCGCGCTGGGTTGCGTGGCCACGAACGTGGCATTGCCGGGCTTCGGCTCGCTCATGGCGGGGCATCCGGTGGGCTATGCGCAGGCGGTGCTGACGCTGGCCGGATTCGCAATGACGCTGGGTTTCGGTCTGGTCTTCGTAATCTGGTGTCTGCTCAATTGGTCCGTGCTCTACGGACCGGAAGCCGATCCCTTGGATACGTTGCTCCAACTCTGGGTGCGGTTGCGGTGGGCGCTGGTGGGCATGGGTTTGTTCGGCATCGCCTGGTTGTGGGCCTTGTTCACCAACGCGGCGATTCTGCGCGAAGCCCGGATGGCAGAGGCCGCCGCCAAGCCGCCGAAGTTGAATTGAACTGCTCTGCTCACTCGTGGTTGTGCAGCCTGTCCCCCAGCCACAATCACCCACAACCCAAAACCCATAAGCAAGGTCCTTCCCATGATTGAGGCGTGACGTGACGTGCCATTTCTGGCATCCCTCCGGCATGGCAAAGTTAAATGCTTCCGCAATCAAGAACGCGCTGGCGACCGTGCCCGATTGGAGGAAAGCCGGCTCGATCATTACGCGCACGTTTCAATTCAAGGACTTCCCGGCCGCGATCAAATTCGTCAACGCCGTCGCCAAACTCGCGGAGAAGGCCTGGCACCATCCGGACATAGACATTCGCTGGAACAAAGTGGTGCTCACCCTCACGACCCACTCGGAGGGCGGGTTGACGGACAAGGATTTCAAACTCGCCAAACAATTTGACCGGTTGACATGAGACGTGATGCGTAAAGCGCCACGTTGTCACGCATCACGCATCACGCATCACGCCTGAACCCCAACCCCCATGCCTCTCTCCACACCCGCCGGCGTCGCCGTCCAGACGCTGTTCAAAGAGCATTTTGGCTACACGCCGCCGCACGCTGTAAAAGCCCCTGGCCGGCTGGAAGTCCTGGGCAACCACACGGATTACAACGACGGCCTCGTGATGTCCGTGGCGGTGGACAAATACATCTTCATCGCTTGCGCGCCGCGCACGGACGGTAAAATCGAACTGGTATCCTCCGCGTTTCCCGAACCCGAGAAATTCTGGGTCACGGAATTCAAATCCAATCCCGCCGCGCGTTGGGCCGATTACGTGAAAGGCGTGCTGGCGCAACTGCGGAAACGCGGCGTGCATTTCAGCGGGTTCAACGCCGCCATTCACGGCACCATTCCCGTGGGCGCGGGGATGAGCAGTTCTGCCGCCTTGGAAATCGCCACCGCGCTCGCGGTGCGCAAGCTGTATCCCTTCAGTCTCACCGAAACCGGCGCCACGATACCGCCCAAACGCAACGACCGGGGCGAACTGCCGCCGTTGACGCCCGGCGAACGGATGCCGCTGGCGAAACTGTGCCACGCGGCGGAATATGAATTCGTCGGCGTGCGCTGCGGTTTGCTGGACCAGATTTCATCCTTGTTCGGCAAGGCCTGGAACATCATCAACATTGATTGCCGCCATCTGAGTGTCGAACACACGCCGCTGGTTGGTCAGGCCGTCATCGTCTGCAACACCGGCGTGAAACACTCGCTGGTCGGCGGCGAATACAACGCGTTGCGCGATCACTGCGAAGCCGCCGCAAGAAAACTGGGCGCCAAATCCCTGCGCTCCGTGGAGATGAAACATTTGCAGGCCAACCGGGCGCAACTGGCCCCGCGCGAATTTGAGTGCGCGCATCACATCGTCAGTGAAATCGCGCGCGTGGTCGCGGCGGAACGGGCGCTACGGGCAGACGATTACCGGCAGTTCGGCCAGTACCTGTTTCAGAGCCACGAAAGCTCGCGGGATTCGCTCAAGAACAGTTGCCCGGAACTCGACGTGCTGGTTGCAGTGGCGCGTTTGCATCCCGGATGCATTGGCGCGCGACTAACCGGCGGCGGTTTCGGCGGCGCGACCATCAATCTTGTCGCCTATCATCAGGCCGAGAGTTTCATGGAACACATTACCCGCGAGTATGCCGTCAAAACGGGGATCAAAATCACGCCGCAGGTTTGCCAGATTGTGGACGGCGCGGCGTGATCAAGCTTGCCGGTGAACGCGGCGACGTTCAGCGGGCAAACACCGAATCGCTTCACCCCCAGGAAAAGTAAAGGCTTGGCAACCGCTATCGGCAGGACTACAAAGCGGAAAGCCTTAGCCGGAGAGCGATCATGAATGAAACGACACCTGCCGCGAACGCTAACCCGAAGAATTCCGCGTTGGCCATCTGGAGCCTCGTGCTGGGCGTGCTCAGCCTGGTTTGTCTTTCAATCCTCTCCGCGGTGCCCGCGGTGATCTGCGGTCACCTCGCGTATTCACGAATCCGCCGATCCGGCGGCGCGCTGACGGGTGATGGCTTGGCTATTGCCGGTTTGGTCACCGGTTACATCGGCATCGCCTTTGCCCTGTTCTTGATTCCCATGATGGCTGCCATCGCGATCCCCAACTTTGTGAAGGCACGCGACACTGCGCAACGGAATGCGTGCATCAGCAACCTTCGCCAACTGGATGCCGCCAAACAACAGTGGGCTTTGGAGTATAACCAGGCAGACTATGCCATGCCGGCGCCGGCCGATTTGGACAAGTACTTGCGCGTCGGCTTTCATGGCCTGCAATGTCCCAAAGGCGGAAGTTACGAAATCAACGCCGTGGGTGAACCGCCCACTTGTTCCATTCCTGGCCACGAGCTGCCGGACAATTGACTTCGTTTGCTCCTACACTGCTATCTGCAATTTGAAGGCACAGCACCAGCCTCCCTGGCCGGTTGTGCATACTGGCAGTCTTGCGACTGACAAGACGGGCAAGATTCCATTTGAGGAAAGGGGTCGCCCTGCGTATTCTCCCGTTTGCAGTGCGCGAGTAGCTCAATTGGATAGAGCGTCGGCCTCCGGAGCCGAAGGTTGTGGGTTCGACCCCCGCCTCGCGCACCATTCGTTTCGAATCCATCAAGCCGCGGCAATTGCTTTCCAATGACCCGGCCATCGGTTATCAGAGGTGCGGATTTCACTCGATATGCAACTCCGCAACACCCAGCACACGCTCCCGGCGCTGGTCATTCTCAGCTTTCTTGGTTACGCGGTGACCACCAACGCGCAATCAGTGCCTGCGCCCGAAGTCACGGGTGCGGCGATTTTCGATGGCCGGACATTGGCCGGCTGGGAAGGCAATGAAAGCATTTGGCGGGTGCAGGATGGCGTCATCACGGGTGGTTCACTTACCGAAAGGGTCGCGCGAAATGAGTTTCTGGCCAGCACGCGCGATTACACCAACTTCCTGCTCCGCTTCGAGATCAAGCTCACTGGTACGGAGGGATTCATCAATTCAGGTTTTCAGATTCGTTCGCAGCGCGTTCCCAATTCTCACGAGATGGCCGGCTACCAGTGCGACTTCGGTGAACCGAATTGGTATGGCGCGATCTATGACGAGGCCCGCCGCAACAAGGTCATGTCGGCTTCCGATATGACCGCGCTGCGGTCGGCCATCAAACGCAATGACTGGAACGAATACGTCATCCGTGCCGACGGTCCACG
>JAANMV010001172.1_pt1 | contig 29782 bp, 25 predicted proteins | sample 7279661 | NCBI WGS metagenome assembly JAANMV01 (sample SAMN14094540, study PRJNA606508) | bioreactor metagenome | isolation source: A lab-scale SPAN reactor treating ammonium-rich wastewater day 121 | place: Ireland: Galway | collected 2017-05-16
AGGCAAGCGAGGGACGAGCGCGGCCTGACTGCGGAGCAAAGGTGGTAGGGCGCGCCACTCCGTGCGCGCCGGGGTGTGGCCGGTAGGGCGCGTCAGTCCCCTGCGCGCCGTTTGGGTAAGACAAGCTGCGGCGCGCACGGAGTGACGCGCCCTACCCGAAGCGCGGGGCGCTTGGTCAACCGGCCCGACGGCAGGAACGTCGTCATCGCCTTTCGTTGTGTGCGGGGGCTTTAGTTTTTTCCCTCTTAAACTCTTACGCTCTTGATGAAGCGTGACTTAAACGGCTTGGCTTGGCGAAAGGAACCGGAGCGCGGACATTCCTGTCCGCGAGTTTCCTTTCCTTCCCCCGCAGCACGCCGACAAAAATGTCGGCGCTCCGTGACAAACGATCATGGCTGAAAGCGACAACATTCTGACGAAGTTGCACGACCTGCTGGTTTACGTGCTCCCGCAGATCAACAAATTTCCCCGCGACCAGCGCTTTGTGCTGGGCGACCGAATCGAGAACCAGTTGTTGGACGTGCAGGAGTCGTGTCTGCGGAGTGGCGAGTTGGTAGGGCACGCCAGTCCCCTGCGCGCCGGGGTGAGGAAGGTAGGGCGCGTCAGTCCCCTGCGCGCCGTTTGGGTAAGACAAGCAGCGGCGCGCACGGAGTGACGCGCCCTACCGGGAGCGCGCATGGAATGCGGTGCGGATTGAGCAACAGGCGGATGCGGTGTTGGGACGGCTGGTGTTCAACGCCGTGCCGGGATGAACCGCCAACAAACATTTTTGCGACGAGCGAACGCCGCAGGGTAAGGCCCGTCAGTCCTCTGCGCGCCGTTTGGGTAAGCCAAGCAGCGGCGCGCACGGAGTGACGCGCCCTACCGGGAGCGCTCATGGAGACCTAATGGTGCAGATCGCGAACGCGGAGCACCTGCGGAAGGCGTCTGGACTGACCTGGTGGTCATTCTGTCCCCGACAATACCGCCCGGGGCAAATAGAACACGAAAGCCGCCCGCGGCGAGTAGGCCCGCCAAAAACGGCCGTCGGACAGTTGTTGGAGCATCAGTTTCAGCCAAGTCCGGCGGGCAAAGCTTGGCGCTCCATTTTGTCGGCTGGCTTATGTCTCACCCAGCAAATATCGCCGGATGTGCCGGGCCAGATGCTCGTCCACTTCGGTGTGCCGGGGCACGGGCTGTCGTTTACCGGTGAGAGGATTCCAATAGATGTCGTGGCGGGCGCCGGGGCGCAGCAGGCGGCAGCCGTGTTGTTCCAGTTCGCGCAGCAGTTGCCGCCGTTTTATACGGCGATTTCCTTGACCGCATAGTCCTCCGGCACGTCCTCGAGGATCATCAAGCGATACGCGTCGCGGATGTTCTCCTCCAGTTCCCGGAGCGTGCGGCCCTGGGTCATGATGTCCGGATGTTCCACCAGCCGACCGAGCCAGAATTTCTTGGACTTCCAGTAAATCATCGTCAGCTTTGCGTTCATGCGAACCAGCGTGCCACGAAAGGAGGTGGAACGCCAACCCTTTCCAGGGAACACGCAAGGTCTGCCGGGGTTTAGCCACAAACCCGACTTGATAACGGGGCACTGCGAGCGGATGACATGAGCGCGCATCGGGTCCGGCAGTTTGTTGCTACCTCGCATCCGCAGCCAGCCTCCGCCGCCGCGCTGCTTGACGCGGCGCGATCAGCCCGCCAATTTCGTCGCAATGTTTTCTGGTGACACGACTCTCCTCCGGGCAGCCGCTGCCCCGGTCTATTCCGTGCGCGGGCTGACCAAGGTTTATGGTTTTGGTGAAACCGAAGTCCGCGCGCTGGCTGGCGTGGATTTGGACCTGCACGAGGGCGAACTGATCGTCTTGTTGGGGCCTTCCGGCAGCGGCAAGACCACTTTGCTCAATAATCTGGGCGGTCTGGATGTGCCCACGGCGGGCGAACTGCGCTATCGCGACGTGGACCTCGCCTCCGCGGATGAAGATCAACTGACCCGTTTTCGGCGGGACAGCGTGGGATTCATTTTTCAGTTCTACAATCTGATTCCCAGCCTGACTGCGCGCGAGAACGTGGCTTTGATTACCGAGATTGCGCGCGACCCCATGCCCGCGGAAGACGCGTTGGAACTCGTTCATCTGGGGGCGCGGCTGGACCATTTCCCCGCGCAACTGTCGGGCGGCGAACAGCAACGGGTCGCCATCGCCCGCGCCATCGCCAAGCGACCGGAGGTCTTGTTATGCGACGAACCGACCGGGGCGCTGGACGTGCGGACGGGGATCGTGGTGTTGGAGGCCATTGCCCGGGCTAATCGCGAACTCGGCACGCTCACCATCATCATCACCCACAACGCGGTCATGGCCGGCATGGCCGACCGGGTGATTCATTTTTCCGATGGCCGGGTGCATCACGAGCATCGCAATCCGGAACGCGCGCCGGTCAGCGGTCTGGAATGGTGATGGCCGGACATGATCTCGAAGCTTGATCGCAAACTCTGGCGCGACCTGGCCCGGCTCAAAGGCCAGGCGCTGGCCGTGGCGCTGGTCATGGGCTGCGGTCTGGCGATGATGATCATGGCGCGCAGCCTCATTTATTCCCTCGAAAGCACGCGCGCCGAGTACTACCAGGTGAATCGCTTTGCGGAGGTGTTTGCGCATCTGAAACGCGCGCCGGATTCGATCGCGATTCGCGCGGCGGAAATTCCGGGCGTGGCGACGGTGCAGGCGGGTATTTCAGTTCAAGTCACCCTCGACATCCCCACCATGGACGAGCCGGCCAGCGGCATGGTGCGGTCGCTGCCCGACTTTGGTGAACCCCAGTTGAACCGCCTTTACCTCCGCGCCGGCCAATGGCTCCCGCCCGGTTCGCGCAAGCAAGTGCTGGTGGGCGAAGCGTTCGCCAAAGCCAATGATTTGAAACCCGGCGACCGGATTGCGCTTTTGTTGAATGGCCGCCGCCAGGATTTCCGCCTCGCGGGCATCGTGCTCTCGCCGGAGTTCATTTTTGAATCACGCCCCGGCGCGGCGCTGCCGGACAATCGCACCTACGGCATCTTCTGGATGCCTTATGAGGAATTGGCCGCGGCGTATGACCTGGATGGCGCGTTCAACTATCTTGCGCTCACCCTGGCGCCCGGAGCGACCGCGCGGCCCGTGATTGCCGAACTGGATCGCTTGCTCACACCGTACGGTGGCCGAGGGGCTTACAGTCGCGCGGATCATCCTTCCCATATCCGCGTGTCCGACGAAATCCGCGTGTTGCAGACCCTCGCCATTGGTTTCCCGCTCGTGTTTCTGAGCGTGGCGGCGTTCATGACCAACGCGGTGCTGTCGCGACTGCTGGTGTTGCAGCGCGAACAGATTGCCATTCTAAAAGCCTTTGGGTTTACAAACCGGCAGATCGCCCTGCACTATCTCAAGTTCGCCTTTGTGATGGTGGCCCTGGGTACGGTGCTGGGCTGGATCGGCGGCATCATCATGGGGCATCGCATCGTGGCGTTGTATCACTTGTTCTTCCGCTTTCCGGAATTGCACTTTCGCCTGGATCGTTCCGCGCTGGTGCTGGCGTTGCTCGTTTGCGCGGGCGCCGCCGCGGCGGGGGTCATTGGGGCCGTGCGGCGGGCGGCGCGTTTGCCACCCGCCGAGGCCATGCGCCCCGAACCGCCGGCCAATTACCGGCCGGCGCTCGTGGAAAAGACCGGCATTGCGCATCTGCTCTCGCACACCTTCCGCATCGCGGTGCGCAACCTGGAGCGCCGGCCGATTCAGGCCATTTTCACCATCAGCGGCATGGCGCTGGCCACGGGAATTCTGATCGTGCCCAACGCCTTTCGCGACGGGGTGGCGGAGGTCATGGATTTTCAGTGGGATGTGATTCAACGGCAGGACGTCGGGATCGGATTGGTGGAACCGGCCAGCGTTTCCGTGCGGCATCTCTTCGCGCAACTGCCCGGCGTCGTTACGGTGGAGCCGATTCGCTACACGGCGGCGCGCATTCATTTCGGCAATCGCAACCGGCAACTGGCGATTCAGGGACTGACGGCGGACGGCCAGTTGAGCCGGGTGTTGGATGCGAAGACGCGGCAGATTGCGCTGCCACCCGCGGGACTGGTGCTATCGGCCAAACTCGCGGAGGTTTTGGAAGTGACAATCGGGGACGAACTGCGCGTGGAAGTACTCGAAGGCAAGCGACCGGTGCGGGCAGTGCCATTGGTGGGGCTGGCTGAGGATTTCGCCGGCGTGGCGGCCTACATGGACATCCGTGCGCTGAACCGGCTGATGGAGGAGGGAGACGTGATCACCGGGGCGACCTTTGCGGTGGACGGTGCCCGGCGGGGAGAATTTTTTCGGGCGCTCAAAGGCGTACCTCGCGTGAGTTGGGTGGCCATCAAGGATTCCCTGCGGGCCAATTTCCGTGAGACAACGGCCGCGAGCATCGGGGTCATCCAGAGCATTTATCTGGTGTTCGCGACCGTGGTGGCCTTTGGCGTGGTGTATAACAACGCGCGCATTTCGCTGGCGGAACGCGCGCGGGAACTGGCGACGTTGCGGGTGGTGGGTTTCTCCCGGCGCGAGGTGGGCGCGGTGCTGGTGACGGAACTGGTGATTCTGGCGCTGTTGGCCGTGCCGCTGGGGCTGCTGCTGGGCACGGGGTTCGCGACGGTGATTCTGGGACAGGTCAACACGGAAACCGTGCGGTTGCCGCTGGTGCTGACGCTGGGGAATTATTCCTTCGCGGTGCTGGTGGTGACCGCGGCGTCGAGTCTCTCCGCGCTGCTGGTGTTGCGGAAACTCAATCAATTGGATCTCGTGGGCGCGTTGAAAGCGCCAGAGTAGCGGATGGGGAGTTGGTCCTTCGCGGCGCTGGTTCTGCCGAGCGCAGGTCAAGGTGGTGGTGACGATGCGGCGGATCGCGCGTCCAGCGCCTCGCGGATCATCTGTGCGAGGCCAAGGCCGGTGTAGGGCTTTTGCAGAAAGCGCGCGTGGTTGTTTCGCGCAAGGAACTCGGTGCTGATGTCGTCCACCGTGTAGCCGCTGGCAAAAACGATCTTCAGATTCGCGCGTTCCCCACGGAGCTTCTCGGCCAGTTCCACCCCGGAAACGCCTTCCGGCATCACCATGTCGGTGAAGAGCAGGTGAATCTTTTCCTTGTGGCGATCCCAGACCTCAAGAGCTTCCCGGCCATTGGCCGCCTCGTAGATGCGATAACCACCTTGTTCCAGGATCAGGTGGGCCATGTCCCGCAGTACCGGTTCGTCTTCAACGACGAGAATACCTTCGGAGCCGCCGCGCACGGTTTCCGACCGTACGGGGGTGGCGTTGGCGGCTTCGGCAACCTCGTTCCCAGCCGGCAACAGCACGCTAAAAGTGGTGCCCTTGCCGGGTTCGCTGACGACTTCGATCCAACCTTCGTGTTGCTTGACGATGCCGTAAACGGTGGCCAGGCCGAGGCCGGTGCCCTTGCCGACTTCCTTGGTGGTAAAGAAGGGTTCAAAAATGCGGCTGGCGGTTTGCTTGTCCATCCCGCAGCCGGTGTCCGTCACGCGCAAGCAGACGAAACGGCCGGCCCGGGCTTCGGGGTGAAGCAGGACGTACTCCTCAGTGAGATGAATGGGACTGAGGCTAATGGTCAGGACCCCGCCCTTGGGCATGGCGTCCCGGGCGTTGACCGCCAAATTCATGACCACTTGCTCGATCATGCCAGCATCGGCGCGAACCACCGGCAACTCCGGTGGCGGGGTGAATTCGAGGGTGATGGGTTCGCCGAGGAGCCGATGGAGCATCTTGCTCATGTTGGCGACAACTTCGCATAAATTCAGCGGCTTCGACTGCATGACGCTCTTGCGGCTGAACATGAGCAGTTGCCGGGTCAAGCCAGCGGCCCGCTCGGAAGCGAAATTTATCGCTTGCAGGGAGTCCCGCACCTCGCTGGCCAACCCGGGCCGGCCCATCACGATGCCAGCATGGCCTTGGATGATGGTGAGCATGTTGTTGAAGTCATGCGCAACTCCGGCCGCAAGCTGGCCCACCGATTCCATTTTTTGCGACTGCCGCAACTGGTTTTCAAGGCTCAGGCGGCCGGTAATGTCCTCCACGTAACAGTGGACGACCCCATTGGCCGTCACCGGATGCAACGCCAGCGACAGGGTACGACCACGCACGCGGGTTTGGATGCCGGTCCTGGACTCGCCGGTTGCCAGGCAGGTCTCGACCTGCTGGGCGATGTCGGTTGGCAATATTTCCCGGAGGTGCTCGGCCTCCATGGAATCTGCGAGTCGTTGTGCTGCTTCATTGAGGTAGGTAACGGTGCCATCCCGGGCGAGTTCCAGGGCTGGATTGGGATTCAACTGGGTGAACGCGGCCAGCTTATGAAGTTCCGACTCGTTGCGACTGCGCTCAACCGCCAACGCGAGCGCACTGGCCACGGCCATGACGAATTGCACTTCATCGCCCGTGAAATCGCGTTGCTTCCGGGTATGCATTCCCAAAACCCCGTAAGGTTGCCGACTGGTGGCGATGGCCGCAGTCACCCCGCTGACGATCCCGTGGTCTAGCAAGAACGCCGACGGTTTGAAACGCTGCTCGGTGCGTAAGTTCCCCACCACGACCGGTTCGCCGGTAAGTAAGGTGAAGCCCGCTTGGGAGTGGCGGTCTGCATCCACGGTCACTTGGTCAACTGAGCCGGACTTCCAACCCGCTCCGGTGCGCAGCACCAGTAAGTCCTGACCGGGCAGCTTTTCCAGCACTTCACAAAACTCGACGTCCAAAGTCTGAGTGGTCAACATCACGGCTTGCTCAAACAACGCGTGGATATCAGTGCCGGTCAGGGCAAACTGTCCCAGGGCCGCCACCGCGGTTTGTTGCATCGCGCGATTGAGCATCGCGCGTCCGGCTTCATCATGTTCGCGCACGCGCTGCTCGAAAGAGGCGGCGAGCGAGTCCAGCGCCCGCGCGAGTTCGCCGAATTCCCCATCGGTTTGGGTCAGTCCGGTGCGGCTGGTCAATTCGCCATTGGCCAGCCGCTGGAGGTCATGGAAGATTGCCCGCGCCGGTTGCAGGATGAATCGCCCGCTGCCAAACCACACGGCCGCACCGGCCGCCAATCCGACGAGCAAGCCAGCCCAGAGCTCCCATCCCATCACAACGGCCGCCACCAACGCCAAAGTGGTCGTCACAACCACGGTGACCACCAGGCGCAGTCTCACGCTCGAACTTGGAGTCATTGGCAGTTCCGAATTGTTCTCGGAATTCAGCATAGCCGCGGGTTCAGCTTGATTAAAGCCAATTGTGGCATCGCTCCGCACCGGCGGTGCTTTGTCTCTGCCGGTTCTGAACCAGTCATCGCTGCTGGTGTGTGCTTTCTTGTCAGTCGTGTCCCATAAGGACCATTCGTTTTGACAGTTGGCGGAACCAGACTTTAGGATGCCGCGCCGATGGGATGTCGGCGGAGGCAGTGATTTTGAATCTGGCATAGGCTTAAGTCTTTATGCGAACACATTATCTGGCTTGCGATTTGGGTGCGGAAAGCGGGCGGCTTATGCTGGGTACCCTCGCCGACGGCAAACTTGCGTTGGAGGAATTGCACCGGTTTCCCAACCCGCCGGTGCGATCCGGCGACGCGCTGCATTGGAATATTGAGGCCCTGTTCGCAGAATTGAAAACCGGATTGAAACACGCCGCCGCGCGCCGGCTGCCCCTCTCCAGCATCAGCACGGATTCCTGGGGCGTGGATTACATGCTCTACGACAAGCACGGAGCGATCCTCCCGCCGGTCTGGCATTATCGCGACACTCGCACGGCCCGGGGCGTCGAACGAACCCGTTCGAAGATTGACTGGGCCACGATCTATCGCGAAACCGGCATCCAGTTCATGGCCCTCAATACCATTTATCAACTGGCGGCCGAACCGCCGGAACGACTCGCAGCGGCACAGCAACTTCTCCTCATCGGTGATGCGTTCAATTTCTATTGCTCGGGCGTGGCGCGAAATGAAGTGTCGCTGGCCAGCACCACGCAACTCTACAACCCGCGCACCCAGGCCTGGTCCAAGCCGTTGCTCGCCGCACTAGGACTGCGCGAAGAATTGTTCGCCCCCGTCGTGGAATCCGGCACTTGCCTGGGAAGATTGAAACCGGAGCTGGCCGCCGAAGTGGGTTTGCCGCAACTGGAGGTCATCGCATCCTGCTCGCATGATACGGGCGCGGCGGTGGCCGCTGTTCCGGCCGCCGGTGGGCACTGGGCCTACTTGAGTTCGGGAACATGGTCCTTGATGGGGGTTGAATGGCCTCAGCCGATCATCACAGAGCAAGGGCGCGATCTGAATTTCACGAACGAAATCGGATTTGGCCGCACGGCGCGAATCCTGAAGAACATCATTGGCCTCTGGCTGGTCCAGGAATGCCGACGCGACTGGGCGCAGCGCGGACAGGCTTACGACTACGCGCAACTGACGGAAATGGCAGCGGACGCCAAGCCGTTTGTTTCGCTCATCAATCCAGCCGATCCGCGTTTTGTCCGTCCAGGGGACATGCCCGACCGGATCGCGGCCTTTTGCCGGGAGACGGAGCAACCCGTGCCGGATTCGCCCGGCGCGTTCGTGCGTTGCGCCTTTGAGAGCCTTGCTTTGTATTACCGGATCGTCCTGCGCCAACTTGAACAGCTAACGGGCCACCCCATCCAGCAGTTGCACATCGTCGGCGGTGGCAGCAAGAACCGCCTGCTGAACCAATTTGCCGCCAACGCACTGCAAATCCCGATCCTCGCCGGCCCGGCGGAATGTACGGCGCTGGGCAATGTACTGGTACAGGCCATTGCGCTGGGTCATCTTCCTTCATTGGCCGCCGCGCGCGAAGTCGTGCGCAACTCGTTCCCACTGTCACCCATTCAACCGCAATCGGCTGCCGTGTGGGACGAGGCTTTTGCGCGATTTGAAACATTGCTGAAGCGGTGTTGAGACGTGGTTCACCTAATCGCGAGCATTTGGGCAACCGTGATGCTTCGCGCGTGGTCGCCTTGTGGTCAATTCGCCCGTCTGGTGCAGAAAGATAGTGCTCGCATGGTCAGCGTCTTTATGGTTAAGTCCGCCGTAACGTCAAACTGACCATGCGCGCAAAAATTGACGGAAACCAAACCATACCGGGATTGCGCTACAGCCTCCATCATCCGGCCAGTCGCCAGGCTGCGTTGCTGCCAGTTCAGGCGACCGATACCCTTTGAATCATGGCGTGGATGGAACAATTACAGGCGGCCGACGGCAGGGAGACAGTCGTGATGGCACTGGTGGCTTACGTGCTGGGTTGCTTTACCACGGGGTATTATCTGGTCCGCGCAGTGAAGGGGCTGGATATCCGTGAATTGGACAGCGGCAGCGTCGGCGCAAGGAATGTGGGCCGGTTGCTGGGCAAAGGAGGTTTCTTTCTCACCGTCGTCGGCGATTTTGGCAAAGGGGTACTGGCCGTCTGGGCGGCGCGACATTTTAGCGGCAGCGACCTGCTGGCGGGCATCGCGATGCTATCGGTCGTGGCAGGCCACATTTGGCCGGCGCAACTTCGTTTCCGCGGGGGCAAAGGTGTGGCCACTTCGCTCGGCGCGTTGCTGGTGCTCGATCATCAACTCCTGATCGTTTACACGGCCTTATTCGCCGTGGGTTTTGCGTTGAGCCGAAGGACGGTCATGCCGGGGCTGGTCGCCTACGTGGGCCTGCCCGTGGTGGGCTATTTGCTCCAGACGGATGGTTTGGAAACCAGCATCGTCTGCTTGATGAGTTTGATGATTTTGTTTGCGCACCGGCGCAATATCGTGGAAGAAATCCCGGCACTCGCCGCCCGTCGCCGGGTGGCCGCCAAACCAGAACGTCCAAAACTATGAGCGCAGCGCCACTACTGGTGTTCAAGTTCGCCACCGAAGACTGGGAGTTCGAGCAAATTCACCGGCTAAATTACCGGACGTTCGCGGAGGAGATTCCCCAGCATGAACGAAGCGCCACCGGACGCTTGGTGGACAAATTCCATGCCGAGAACACTTACCTGATCTGCCTGTGCGATCAGAAATTGGTGGGGATGCTCGCAGTGCGGGGCAACCGGCCCTTCTCGCTGGACCAAAAACTGCCCGATCTGGATACCCACCTGCCCGCGGGCCGGAAGGTATGTGAAATCCGGTTGCTGGCCATTGAGAAGAAGTTTCGCGGCGCGCGCGTGTTGCAGGGGATCCTGGCCCTGCTGTGGCAGCACGGCGTGGAAATGGGTTACGACCTGGCCATCATTTCGGGCACCACCCGCCAACAGAAGCTCTACCAACATCTGGGTTTCGTGCCGTTTGGTCCGTTGGTGGGCGCGGGCGAAGCGCAGTTTCAGCCGATGTACATCACGCTGGAGACGTTCGAAGTCACTGCCCGCGAATTCTTGCGATCTTCCCCCGCAAGATCCTTTCATCCCAGCGCGGTGAATTTTCTCCCCGGCCCCGTCACCGTGCGGCGCGAAGTGCGCCGCGCCTTCGAACAGTCGCCCGAATCGCATCGGGCGGACAGCTTCAAATCGGAGTTCCGGGTCACGAAAAAGCTGCTCACGGAACTGGTCCAGGCGCAGAACGTCGAGTTGTTCATGGGCTCAGGGACGCTGGCCAACGACATCGTGGGAGCGCAACTCTCGCTGTTGGGCGGGCACGGACTGGTGCTGACGAACGGTGAGTTCGGCGACCGTCTGGTGGACCACGCGCGCCGATGGCAGTTGAAATTTGATGCCGTGGCGGCGCCTTGGGGACAACCCCTGGACGTTGGGCTTATTCGCCGCAAACTGGGCACCATCCCGTCCCCGGGCTGGCTCTGGTGCGTCCACTGCGAAACCGCCACCGGCGTTCTGAATGATTTGGACGTGCTGAAAGTGTTGTGCGCCGAACATGGGGTCAAATTGTGTCTCGATGCCGTCAGCACTATTGGCGTGGTGCCGGTGGATTTGACCGGCGTTCATCTGGCATCGTGTGCCAGCGGGAAGGGACTGCGGTCCTACCCCGGCGTCTCGATGGTATTTTATCATCACCCGGTCCATGCGGCGGAACGCCTGCCGCGCTATCTTGATTTGGGATACTACGCGCAGCAGGACGGCCTGCCGTTCACCTTTTCCTCCAACCTGCTCCACGCGTTGCACGCGGCCGTCCAGGGTGTGAACTGGGAAAAGCGTTTTCGAGAATTGGGCGAAATTTCGGGATGGCTGCGGACTCGCCTGAACGAGGTTGGCTTTGATCTGGTGGGGCACAACACCCGCACCTCACCGGGCGTAACCACCATTGCACTGCCGACGGAATTGAATTCCGTCCAGGTCGGTGGGTTGCTACAGGAAGCGGGTTATCTGCTCAGTTACAACAGTGATTACCTCCGGCGCCGCAACTGGCTTCAGGTCTGTCTCATGGGCGAGTGCGCGCGGGAGAAGGTGGTGGCCGTGGTCAACGCGCTGAACCGGGTTTGTTTCCGCAAACGCGCGCTGGGGACTCCGCAGCCGGCTGTTTGAACGAAAGCACAGCGGCTTTGCGGGTGCGTGTCGCTCGAATTAGGAAAGAATTCCGACAGAGCCGGGAGCGCGGAATCAAGCGACAAGCGGCAGCTTCGAGCCGATTTCGTTTCTTGCAGTGCGGTTGGAAACGGAGCACCAACCGCGAATCGTTGATCGGCAACGCTCCGCGCCTGCTACTACAATTCCGAGCCGAGGAGACGGCAATTACCCGGACGAGCACCTCAAACTTCGGAGGTTTGCACCGCCTCTTATCCCTCGCTTTTCATCGGCCAGTCGGCCGCGACCAGCGCCTTGTAACCGCCAATGAGCGAGAAGACCTTGCGGTACCCCAGTTGTTGAGCGGCCGCAGCGGTGAGAGCTGATCGAAAGCCGCCGCCGCAATACATGATGATCTCCTGGTTCGGATCCGGATAGAGCCTCTCCAAATCCCGTTCCAGAATGCCCTTTCCCAGGTGGACCGCCTCGACGGCGTGGCCTGCCTGCCATTCATGGTCTTCGCGCACATCCATTAGTACGAGTTGGGGATTGGCCGCGAGCCGGGCGCGGGCCTCCGCCACCGTGACTTCTTCGACGTGCTTCTTGGCTTCGTTGACGAGTTTGAGAAATCCAGGTGAATGATCCATGGCCGCCAAGTTAGTTTTCACCCCAAGACGGTCAAACAAATTCCGCCGCCGGGAATTTTCATTGGCGGGCCACGCCGAGGCTGGCTAACTCGTCGCGTGTCATTTTCGCGAAACAACGCCTGGCTGGCCGCGAGTCTCCTGTTTGCCGTGTTCCTTTGGGGCGGCAATAACACCGGGACCAAAGTCCTCGTGGCCTCCTGGCCGCCCATCTGGACCGGCGGCAGCCGCTTTCTGCTGGCGGGCCTACTGTTGCTGGCCGTGTTTCGCTGGACGCGCTGGCTGGGCGTCCGGCACACACCGCCACGGGAATTGAAGCAGCAACTCTGGTGGCGCGGCGGCTTGAGTCTGGCCGCCTACATCGTCGCGTTCAATTGGGCGCTGCGTTACACTTCGGCTTCGCACGTGGCATTGTATTTGGGTGCGGCGCCGGTGTGGGCGCTGCTGTGGGAAGGCTGGCCGGATCGCACCCGCCGCAGTGCCCTGCGGTACGGGGCCGCGTTGCTGGCGCTTGGGGGAGTGGCGGTGCTGGTTGGGCCCGCGCTCGGTTCGCGCGCCGTAAGTTTGCCCGGGGAATTACTCGGGCTGACCGCCAGTGTGCTGTGGGCAAATTTTGGTCGGCAGTGCCGGACGTTGAGCTGCCATCTCAGTGGGGCCGAAGTCACGGCGCACACGATGTGGCGGGCCGGCGTTTGCCTGATGCCCTTGGCACTTGTGGAGCTTGTCCCTGCGGGCCTGCCGTTGGAGTTCAATCTGCTGGGAATTCAAGCCTACTGCATCGTGGCAGGCGGCGGGTTGGCTTTCGGCCTGTGGAATAATGCGCTACGGCACTGGCCCACCAGCCAGGTGCTTTTGTTCAACAATCTCATTCCGTTGAGCACCATGCTCTGGGCTTACTTCTGGCTGGGCGAACCCATCACTTCGACTTTCTGGCTGGCGATGTTTCTCATTGCCAGCGGGGTGATTCTGGGTCAACTCAGCCTTGGCAAGACGCCGCTTCCGCGCACCGTCGCCCAAACGGAAGTCTAACCATCAACCCAACTGTTATCATGGACATCCGAAATCTTGAGGAAGTGCCGGCCTTCATCACCAAGGACGGTTCGGAAATCCGCGAGTTGCTCGCGCATCGCAATTCCGTCATCCGCCACCAGAGTCTGGCCGAGGCCCGCCTGCCCGTGGGCGCCAGCACACAGGAACATTACCATCCCAAGGCCGAGGAGATTTACTACCTCACGCATGGGAGCGGACGGATTCGCATTGACGGCGAAGTGCGGCCCGTCAAAGCGGGCGATGCCATTGCCATCCCGCCGGGACAAAAGCACAAACTGTGGAACACCGGCGCCGAGCCGTTGCGTCTGCTGTGTTGCTGCGCGCCGGCTTATGAACACAGCGACACCATCATCACCGAAACGTGAATTGACCTCGCCCGAAGTCCTCGCTTAACTGCCTTGATGCGAACGTGGATCCTGCTGTTGCTCGTCGGAGGGATGCTGGGCGGCGGTTGCGCCGGCAAGGGCAAGGCGGCTCCCGATGCGGCCCCGGCAAATGCCGGCACAGTTCCGAGCGAGAAAACCCTGTTGCCGGCAGAGGGCGGGGCCATCACGAATACCTCCAAATTGATCATCACCCCGGACCACATGCTGGTGGGGAGGGTGGTCAGCTACAATGAGGCGGGCCGGTTTGTGGTGCTGGATTTCCCTTTGGGTCAACTGCCGGCTGTCGAGCGACGAATGTTCCTCTACCGGGCCGGCTTGAAAGTGGGGGAGGTCAGGATCAATTCCTGGCAGCGTGAACATTTCATCGTGGCCGACCTGGTGGCGGGCGAAGCCCGGCCCGGCGATCAGGTGCGGGCCAAGTAACGTCTTCCCAATGGCGACGGGAACCCAGTGTGGGCGCCGTTGTAGCTCGCTCGCGCTGACCATTTCAGCTTGAGCTTGCGGCCTGGTTAAACCTCCGGCTTTTCCGTCCCCTCGCCGTGAGGTTCCTTCAATGGCTTGACGGTTTGCGGCAGGGCGTTTCGCTTGTAGGGCGAATGGAGGTTGAAGTAAATCCCGCACAGTGGACGCGGGGTGTCGGTCTGGCTGAGAATCACGGTGACTTGTTTGTCCAAGGCGATGCCGTGCCTCAGGTTCGCGCCCCGGGTTTCATAAGCCTTGATGGCCTTCTGCACCAGCGAAGCGAGGGCCGCTTCAAAATCCTCCGGCGTTTTGTCCAGGCACACCACAAACTTGTCGTAGGCGCGCACGGCCTCGGCAATCTCCCGCTTGAAAGTCTCAATCGTCACAGGCGCAAGGTAGGGGAACCGCGCGTGAAATGAAGGAAAATTCCGTCAAGCTTGTGCCTCGGCCTTTAGGCCAGAGCGCTCCCCGAACAAGGCGGTCCCCACGCGGATAATGGTCGCTCCCTCTTCAATGGCCACTTCGAAATCCTCGCTCATACCCATGCTCAGGTGGGGCAGGGGAGCGCCAAGCACGGCCTCTGCGGCTTCCTTCAAAGCGTGAAGTTTCTGAAAGTAGGGCCGCGCTTTCTCCGGCACGGGTGCATACGGAGGGATGGCCATCAAACCATGAATCTCCAAACGCGGCAGGGCATTGATGGCCTGCAAGTCGGCCAACATCGCCTCGGGCGGGTAACCAAATTTGCTGGCTTCGCCGGCCACGTTGACCTCGATCAGGATGGGCATGGTCTTGGCCGCCTGCTCGGCGCGCTTGTTGAGTTCCCGCGCGAGGGCCAGACTGTCCACGCTCTGAATCATTTCAAACAACTCAACCGCGTCGCGACACTTGTTCGATTGCAGATGGCCAATAAAATGCCAGCGCGCCTTACCGGGACAGTTGGGGATCTTGACCTTTGCCTCCTGGACTTTGTTTTCGCCAAACCAAGTCAGTCCGATGTCGGTGGCGGCGCGGATGGTTTCGGGCGGATGCGTCTTAGTGACCGCCAGCAACAACACGGAATCACGGGCGCGTCCGGAACGTTCGCACGCGGCGCGAATTCGTCGCTCGATCTTCTCCAAATTATCGGCCAATCCCATGTCGCCATTTAGCCAGAACGCTGGGCGCGGGGAAATCACCATTTGGCACAACGCCCCCGCGCAATTCCTGGCCAGTTTACTGACGACCTCCATTGCGGGTGTGCCCCTGAGCGGTATGCACGATAGACTACGATTCCTCGACCGGGTTGGTTCGCGATTGCGCCACCGCAATTCTGGAATACTATGCGCCTCATGCACCCGCAAAAACGGCCAGCGTTCGTTCACCGATCCCGGATCACACTTGCTTTTTTGCTGCCCGCCCTGCTGCTCCCGGTTTCGTTGGTGGCAGAAGTACTTACTCTCTCCGCCAGTTCGCGCACCGAGACGCATCCGGGCTCCGGCGAGTGGCGCGTCGTCGAAAAGCAACTTCGCTGGGATTCTTCCCAGACGGCGATCGTCGTCTGTGACATGTGGGACAAGCATTGGTGTCCGAGCGCGACGGAACGCGTGGCAGAAATGGCACCGCGAATGAATGGTGTGCTCAATGTCGCCCGGGCGAAGGGCGTCCTTATCATCCACTGCCCCAGCGGCACACTGGAGTTCTACCGAGACCATCCGGCGCGAAAGCGCGCCCAAGCCGCACCCAAGGTGGAGACCGCGATCCCTTTGCAGGGCTGGTGCAGCCTTGACCTGGCCAAAGAATCACCGTTGCCGATTGATGACACGGACGAAGGTTGCGACGGGTGCGCCACCTGTCCACCGCACGGCGCCTGGAGCAGCCAGATCGCCACGCTCGACATCCACGAAGAGGACGCCATTACCGACTCGGCGGAGGCGTACTATCTGATGCGCGAGCGCGGTATCACCAACGTTATCGTCATGGGGGTACATGCGAACATGTGTGTGTTGGGACGGCCCTTTTCCATCCGCCAGATGCGCAATCAGGGGCAGAATGTCGTTCTGATGCGTGACCTCACCGATGCCATGTATAATTCGTATTCGGCTCCCTACGTGAATCACTTCCGTGGCACGGAACTGGTGGTGGAGCACATTGAAAAATACTGGTGTCCCTCGATCACCAGTGCAGCGTTCCTGGGCGGCGAATCGTTTCGCTTTCGTGCCGACCGTCCGCCCAAAGTTGTCTTCCTGATTGGTGAGGATGAGTACAAGACCTGGGAAACGCTGCCCCGGTTCGCGGAACAGATCGTCGCCTGGCGTGGTTTGGAGACCGTGGTCGTTCAGCAAAGTCCGGACAATAAGCCTTACTTCCACGGATTGGCGGAAGCGATGAAGGGCGCCGATTTGTTGGTCGTCAGTCTGCGGCGCCGCGCGTTGGCGCCGGCGCAACTGGAGCTGATTCGCAATCACCTTGCCCGCGGCAAGCCGTTGGTGGGCGTTCGGACGTCCAGTCACGCGTTTGCCCCGCGTGGTGATGACGCGAAGCTCGGTGCGGCTTGGCCGGAGTTCGATGCCGAAGTGCTCGGCGGCAACTACCGCGGCCATCACGGCCAGTCAGTGCCGGCCACGATGACCCTGCCGGAGAGCGGCGTCATTCACCCCATCGTGACCGGCATTGATCCTGGCGAATTGACCGGCCGAGGATCGCTCTACAAAGCCGGTCCTCTGAAACCTTCGGCGCAGGCGGTCTTGATTGGGAGCATCCCGAACCAACCCGCCGAGCCGGTTGCCTGGGTAAACACCTACGGCGCGCGCCGGGCAAAGGTGTTCTACACCTCACTGGGCCACGAAGAGGACTTCGCGCAGCCACAGTTCCGACGATTGCTGTTGAATGGAATCCTTTGGGCGCTGAGTCAGCCCATTCCGCCTGATGACCGGCTGCAACCGCAATAGAACAGCGCTTGCCGGGGCTTTTTCTCCAATGGCCAACCACTTCGGAAACCGTCAACCGCAATGAAGGAATGAATCTTCGCTCTGTGTTTGCCTTGTTCATGGTGAGCGTGGCGGCCGTCGTCGGCGGGCGATCCCAGCAATTTGAACGCGGCCAGGCGCCGCCGGCTCTGTCGCCCGCCGAAGCCGCCCGTGCTTTCACCGTGCCGGCGGATTTGGAAATTGAGGTAGTGCTCGCCGAGCCGTTGATTGCCCAGCCGCTGCACTTGAGTTTCGATGAACGTGGGCGCTTGTGGGTCGTCGAGTACCGCCAGTATCCCGCGCCGGCGGGCTTGCGGCAGATCAGCCACGATAAGTTCTGGCGCTCCGTCTATGACAAAGTCCCACCGCCACCGCCGAATCATTTTCGTGGCAAAGACCGGGTTTCAATCCACGAAGACACCAACGGCGACGGCGTCTTCAACTCCGCCAAGGTGTTTGTTGATGGCCTGAACATCGCCACGTCCGTGGCGGTTGCGCGCGACGGTGTGTGGGTGTTGAATCCACCGTACCTGCTCTTCTATCCCGACCGTGACCGCGACGACGTGCCGGACGGGGCCCCCGAGGTGCATCTTTCCGGTTTCGGATTGGAGGATACCCATTCGGTCGCCAACAGTCTGCGTTGGGGACCGGACGGCTGGCTTTACGCCTGCCAGGGCAGCACCGTGAGCGGGCGGGTGAAGCTCGAGCCATTGCCCAGCGATCGCGCACCGGTTTCGACCAATGTCGTTCATACCCTGGGCCAGCATCTCTGGCGCTATCATCCGGCGACGCGACGATACGAAGTCTTCTCCGAGGGCGGCGGCAACGCCTTCGGCATGGAGATGGATGCGCAGGGCCGGCTTTTCTCCGGGCACAACGGCGGCGACACGCGCGGTTTTCATTACGTGCAGGGCGCGTACCTGCAGAAGGGTTTTCAGAAGCATGGCGACCTCTCGAACCCGTACGCGTTCGGTTATTTTTCGCCGATGCAACACGACCGCGTGGAACGCTTCACGCACACGTTCTTGATCTACGAAGCCGACGCGCTGCCAGAGCGGTATCGCGGCTGGCTTTTTGGGGTTGAACCCTTGCAGGGGCGGATCGTACTCAGCCAAATCACCCCGATGGCCTCAACCTTTGCCACGCGTGACCTGGAGCATGTGGTTACCACGACGGATCGCTGGTTTCGCCCGGTGGACATCAAGCTGGGACCCGACGGCGCGGTTTACATCGCCGACTGGCATGACTTCTCCATCAATCACTGGAAGAACTATCAGGGGAATATGGACGCGACGAGCGGTCGCGTCTGGCGATTGAGAGCCAAGAGTTCCGCAGCGGCAAAGTGGTTCGATCTGGTGAAGCAAACAATCGATGAACTCATCGCGTTGCTGGAGCATCCCAACCGTTGGTGGCGCGAAGCCGCGTCGCGGGTTTTAAGGGAGCGGGGAGATGCGGCGCTGCTACCGGTCCTGGCGAAGCAGGTTGAACAATCCACCGGGCCGGCGGCGTTGGGCGCGCTCTGGACCTGGCACACCATCGCGGACCGAACCGGTTCGAGCGCGAGTGTGGCGCGGTTTCTCAAGCACACGGATCCGCAGGTTCGCTCGTGGGCGGTGCGTTTCCTGGGCGATCCATTTCCCGGCGCGTTGGACACGGGAGCTTCAAAATCGCGATGGGCAAGTGCCGACACTGAACGGCACGATGGGAGCGGCGTGCTGGCCTTGGCTGAGTTGGCTGCCAACGAACCGAATATCGAAGTCCGCATCCAACTTGCCGCGACGGCCAAGCGGCTGCCCGCAGAGACAGCGTTGCCCCTTGTTCGGTCCCTGGCGCAACGCGATGAAGACGCCGCCGATGCGCGACAGCTTTTGATGATCTGGTGGGCGTTGGAGGCCAAGGCAGGCTCGCATCGCGAGGAAGTGCTGCAACTCCTGACCGAGACCGCGTTTTGGGAACGCCCGGTCGTGAAGCAACATTTGCTGGAGCGGCTAATGCAACGTTACGCCCAGGCCGGCACACGGGAGGACTTGCTCGCCTGCGCGAAGTTGCTCGACCTCTCACCTGCGAGGGAATACTCGGAAATCCTGATGCGCGGATTCGAGCGGGCGTTTGAAGGACGCAGTGTGGCCGGACTCCCGGATGAGTTGATCGCGGCGATGGCGCGGCACGGTGTCGGGTCCATCACGGTGGGCGTGCGGCGAAGCGATGGGGCGGCGGTGGCCGAGGCGCTGAGAGTGATTGCCAACCGTAGGTCGCCGGTTGATCAACGCCGCCAATTCATTCAAGTGCTTGGCGAAGTGCGATCCCGCGAGGCAGTCCCGGTGCTGCTGCGACTGGCCGAAACTGAAAAAGACGACACGCTTCTACAGGCGGTATTCGCGGCATTGCTACCGTTCGAGAACGCCCACATCGCGCCGACTACCCTGAGCCGGTTGCCGACTCTGACTCCTGGCGCCAGCGTCACGGCCCTGACGCTGCTCACCAGCCGCGCGGAATACGCGGTCGCCCTCGTGCGCGCCGTCGAGGACCAGCGTGTGTCCGCGACGCTTGTGCCCGCCGAGTTTGCCCGCCGACTCAAGACTTTTGCCGACACGCCCATGCTCACTGCGATCGAACGCTTGTGGCCACAAGCCGGGCAACCAACCACGGCGCAGATGGCGACTCAAATCACGCGCCTGGCGGAATTGTTGAACGAAGGTCACGGTGACCCATACAACGGTAAACGGTTTTACACCGCCGCGTGCGCCTCGTGCCACCGTTTGTTCAACCACGGCGGTGACATCGGCCCCGACCTGACGAGTTTCAACCGCAGCGACGTGGACAGCCTATTGCTGGCCATTGTGAATCCCAGCGCGGAGATCAGAGAAGGCTACGAAAATTTCAACGTCGAGACTCGGGACGAACGCGCGTTGAGCGGCTTCATCGTGTCGCAGGACGAGGGTCAGGTGATTCTGCGCGGATTCGACGGCCAGAACGTGGTGTTGCAGCGCGGTGAAATAATCTCGCTGCAGCCTGCTGGAAGGTCGTTAATGCCCGAGGGACTGCTCGACGGTTTCGACGCCCAACAAGTGCGCGATCTTTTTGCCTACCTTCGCAGCAGCCAGCCGTTGAATGATTAGGCTGCAAACATTGGATTTGCCGATGGCACTGAGGACTTCCTTGCAGCCAAGGCGGAGAATGTTTCCGATGGTATGCAGTAGTCCCGTGAGCGGCGCGCTCGCGTACTGGCGGAATAGCACTCCCTCCAGCGATTGAAGCCGCATCGTCTTTCAACCCAGAGCGATGTCCACTTGCCCAGTCGCAGAAAATCCCCATTATCACCCGGTATGCCGCGCCGCAAGAAAGATGGTTTCTCGCCTGCGTTCTATAAACGCCATCGCCATCACCTGATGCGTGTCCTTCGTCACGCGGCTTTTTCTTTGGTCGTCCTTGCGGTGTTCGCGGCTGGCGGCACCTTCGGGTATTTGAAATCGGGGAGGGCGCCCTACCTCGCTGCTTTCCTCCTCGCCGGCTTCCTGTATTTCCTGGTGATGAGCATCCTGGGTATTCGCGACCAGCATCGCGTTGCACTGCTGCCATACTTTTCCCAACGGCTGGGTGACGCCGACACGTTTCTGAAGGGGCGAAGTCTGCTGTGGCATTCACGCCAACTGGATGAGTTGGCAGCCAGACTTGGATTGCGTCCGCTTTCGGACTTCGCCTCCGGGGACGATCTGATTCCCGGCGAAGAAGTGTGCTGGTTTGAGCCGGATGAAGCCCTCGAAACCGTAATCCGGCTGAAGAGCAGCTTGGAATCCGCTAAATGTGCGCCAGAGTTGACTTCCGATTTGCAGGCTTTGGAGGCGGCGCTGATGTCAGCCAAGTCCAAGGGTGTCCGGTTTTGTCTGCTGTTGCGCGAAGGTTCCTATGCCAGTGGTCATGAGATGGATCAGCGCAAAGGCAGCTTCTTTTGACCCGTTGGTGTGTCCATGCCGCCAAGCGTCCTGCTCGGCGGTGGGAGCGCGATGCCGGTGTTTCATTTCAACCTCAGTTCCATTCTCCCTTGCTCAACCCGCCAGCCGATCTGGAGGCTGACCGCTGTGAGAATCGTGTCTCGGTGATTTTCCGGTAAAGGCTGGTAAAGGACCGAGCGGAGCACGCCTCATGTTTGGCGCTAATTGCCACCGATGGCATTTCTCCTGCCACACGACTCACCGCAACTCCTCAATGGCCCGGGCCACCTTCTGACGATGTTTCTCGATGGAAGCGCCGTCGGCGGCAAATTCCGTCAGGCTGCGCGTGATGTCTGCGGGCACTTCCAACAGGCGAGCGAGGCGTTGATACGTCGCTGTGGACAGGCTGGTGCGTTGTTCCGCGAGCCTTCGGCGCAGGATGCAGAGGTATTCGTAATCCTCAATGCCGTCGCGCAGGTGTTCCCAGCGGATCGAATCCACCGGGCCATCCAACACCGGTGTGTCACTGCCCGCTGCGGCGCTTAACGGCGGATAAAGGAAGCGCCCGTCGCCGTTGCCCCAGGGCCGACGTTCGCCCGCCGGCGTGCTGTAGCCGGAGGTCCAACTCATGGGATCGGTGTAGGGATTCTGCGGCTGCCGGGCGTTGGGATAGGCGGCGCTGCTGGTCCAATAAGTGGTTTCCCAGACCAGCACGCCCTCGATGTTGCGCTGGAAGGTTTGCCAGAGCCAGAGGCGCATTTCGGGTGCCGGATGATCAATGAACAGACCAGCGTAGGGGGCTTTCGGACCGGTGCAGACATACCACCAGAACTTCTCGCCGTGCTGGCGGCGTTCCTCGGCCCGGGCGTGATCGTACTGATCGGTGATGCTGCACCAGATGTTTGGCCCGCCGATCAGCCCCGGCTCGACCTGCTCGGTCAACATCCGGGCGATGCGCGGGCAGGAGCGCTTGAGCTTCGCAAAACCGTTCATCACGAACGGGTATTGGTCGGCACTGGGTTCGTCGAACCAGTAGATGAACGCTTTGTCGAGCCAGCCTTTGGCTGCAAGGTGCGCCTCCAATTGCCGGCAGTAGGCATCGAACAGCACGGGATATTCCGGCGTGTCCTCGGCAAAGCCCAGCAGGTGCGGTGGGTAAGTCTCGTGGAAAGTCCCGCCGCCGATGCCCGGGATATGCACCTGGAATGAATTGAAATGATACTGGTCCATCGCCCGTGTCATCGCGCGGTCCCACGCGCGAAAATCAAATTCCACCTTGAGTTGATCGAGTGCTACGACCGGTTCGGTGCGCGGTTGACGCTCGAAGTCACCGCCCTGCATCAGTTCAACTCCGGTTTCCGCATCGGTGATGGAAATGTCATCGAACCACACCAGGCCGAGTTCTTCGCCTTGCTCGGTCCAGACCGTCGCCCGGGCGTTGAAGCGAACGTATTCCGCACCCGGCGGAAAGCTCGTGAGTAGTTCGTTAATGTTCTGCCACTGGCCGCTGCCGCTCAAAGTGATGTCGTTGTTGCGTCCGGACATCCACTGTTTCCGCGTGTCGAAATGATTCAACGTCACAATGAAGCGATGGCCCGGCACGGCGGTGCGATACCAGCACTTCACCCGCAGTCCCTTCGGCGGTATTTTGATGAGGGGTTCATAGGCCACCGTGACGTTGGCGTTGACCTGATCGTCGTAGATCAGCAATGCCCCCTGACCCGAATGAACTTCGTTGCTCACGATGCGCAGTCCAGACCAGTTGTCCCACGAAGTCTTAGGCGGCTGAATGTCCGGCCACTTCACGCCGATCGGATCGAGGGGCGCCGGGTTGTAGGGCGACACGCGATGCGCGGCGAAGCTGGCCAAGTACTTTTCCAGCACGAGCCGCTTTTCCTCCTCGGATTTCAAACCGTGATAGCGGAACACATTGTCCGGCGAAAAGCCAAACGCCGTGGTACACGTCATGCGCTCGGGCAGCGCAAAGTCGAAAACGGTCAACTCAATGGGAACGCTGGTTGCCACATCCTTGGCCTGCAATTCAACGGCGCCGCGGTACGTTCCCGCCGGCGTACTCGACGGGACGAAGACACGCAGCCAGAAGGCGTGATTGAAATCGGGCTTCAATTCCAGCGGCTCGCGGATGGGCAGCAATGGATCAGGCCAAAGACCTTTCTTCGAGGCGCGATCCGTGGGTTGTGTAATCTCCAGATATATGACCTGGAGCGCTTCGATGTCGCCGCCTGCGATATGGGTGCCGTTTGGCCCGATGAGATTGCTGCAGTTGATTTGAAAATCCTCGAGCCGCTTTGTGCAACGGAGCAGCAACTGCACGGATTCGTACTCATTGGCGGCACTGCTGAACTGGATGGTTTCATTCGTGAGGGTCGGCGGTGCTTGGTCGGGACGAATTTTAGCCGCGCTGGACAAGGCCCACCAAAGGGTGATGCCGGGGAGTTCAGAAGGAATCAATTGGGCCGAACTGGCCAAACCGGAAGCGGGCGGCTGAACCAAGGTCAGAGTAAGCCCGAGCAAGCAGCCGATGGGGAGTAGATTCTTCATAATCGTTCAAACAGGTTTGCCTCGTGCTTCAAGGAAGGTTTAGTAGTTCGAACTTGCGCACGAAAATCTCCGAACCTTCGCATTGCAGCAAGATCGGGCCGCGGGTTGGCCACACCTCGAAGGCTTCATTCACCAGCACGCCATTGAGCCGGATCTGAATGTGGTTCGAGCGGCAGAGACATTCGATCAGGTTCCATTCACCAGGGGGCTTTTCAACGTCATTCGCTCCGCGAAAATCAATGCGATCCTCCCATTGCCGGTCCTTGCCGAACCAGTTGAGGCGACCCCAACGCTCCAAGCGCACTCGCGCACCTCCCTTTTTCCAGAACGGCCAGTTATCCGCGTCGCGTGCCTCAGCCACCTCCGCCGTGAGGCGCGGTGTCAGCAGCGAGCCGTCGGCCGCGTTGCCACGGATAAGCAGGAAATCACCCGTGGCTCCCTGGAACAGATTGCACTCGATGGCGGCTTTGAATGCGCCCTGACCGTCGTGGGAATTGCCATCCGGTCCCTGGCTGTGCAAGAAGATGCCGGAGTCGCGTGCTTTGCCAATCCGATCGCCCCAATCCCAGTTGCGCTGGCCCCATTTGAATTCAACGCGCAACAGATAATTTGAATAGCTGCCGTGAGTGGCGATATAACCAAGCCCTTCACCGGAGATGCGAAGCATGCCATTGGTGACCGTGAACACGCGGCGCGGGTCTTCGTATTTCGTGTCCACGAGCCAGGTGTGGAGCCCGGACAAATTCGTCGTGTTGAAGAGCGAGATGACTTTCGCAGCAGGGGCGAGTGGATCAGTTACCTCGGCACTGGGTGTGTCCGCGAACAAGTTTCCGGCGGCGGCTACCCAGGCGGTCAACGCCGCCAGCCACATCGGCCGAAAATGAAATCTTCGGAGCGCGGGCATGATCTGCGAGAACTGGCCACTCACCTGAGTTTCTAAAATAAGGTGAAGCTGGCGGAGAGAGGGGGATTCGAACCCCCGGTGGGGTATAAGCCCACTCACGCTTTCCAGGCGTGTGCGTTAAACCACTCTGCCATCTCTCCGTCGGCCGGCTCCTAATCTGAGGCGCCCGCGCGCGACAGGCAATTCTTTTCCCTTCAGCGAACGGCAGCCTTCCGATTTCCATCCGCACCGGCGGCGAGGTCGAAACAGGCCATCTCCGCCCCGTTGCGCACCAGCAGGCGTCCCTGGCTGATGGCGGGGTGATTCCAGGTCTTGCCGCGGATTGCCGGGAAACGGGCGATTTCCTCATGTCGCTCGGGCGTTGCCCGCACCAAAGCCACTTCACCGTTGCCGCATAAGATGACCAGATGTCCGCTCGCCAGGAGCAACTGGCCGTAGCCGTAGCGGCCATCTTTCCAACGCCGCTCACCCGTGCTGGCGTCCAGGCAGACGAGAATGTTTTCGTCGAGGCCATACACGAATCCGTCCCAGGCAACCGAAGTGGAAAACTTGTTCTTCATGTGTTTGTTGCGCCAGAGTTCCTTCGCGCCGAACTCGCCGGCGGTTTCACTGACTTCGAAGGCCGCGCTGCCGGTGAAGTATCCCGCTGAAAGTACGAACCGGTTCGAGTGAACCATCACGGGTTGGGCGATAGGCAGTTGATTGTTCTGCACCTGCCAGGGAAACCGCCACCGCACTTCGCCATCGTCCAGTCGCAGCCCTACGGTGTTCGTCGCCAATGAAACCAGCAATTGCCGCTCGCCGGCCAGTTCGATGAGCATTGGCGAAGCGTAGCCAGTGTTTTCCCGAACCGAGGACCAGAGTCTGCGGCCATCCTGTTTGTCATAGCACACGACTTCACCCGGTCGCTCCCCGCCAGTGAGGACGACCAGTTTCTCGTCCACGATGAGCGGGGAAGCGGACACGCCGTAAATGGGGACCGACGAGTTGTTTTCCGTGAGAATGTTCTTCGCCCAGAGCAATTCGCCGTCGGCGGCGTTCAGGCAACGGAGTTCGCCGGTGGCGCCGACGGCGTACAACTTGCCGACGTCGTAAGCGGGCGTGGCGCGCGGTCCATCGCCGCCCATGCTCTCGGTAAAATGCGCGTCCCAGCCGTGGGTCCAGATTTCGTGACCGGTTTCAAGGTGATACGCCACCACGACTTCCTGCTGCCGTCGTTGCTCGATCGTGAACGCCAGGCCTTGAGCGATGGCGAACGAAGCGTAACCGCCGCCGCACGGTTGCCGCCACAGTTCCCGCAGGCCGGATGCGGGCCAGTTCGTGAGAATCGGTTGCTCTTGATAATGTCCGTCCCGCTGCGGCCCGCGAAAACCGGTCCAGTATCCAGTGCCAGCCGCGAGAGACAGGTTTGCCGACGACGGCGCCGCCTGTTGGGCGCGGCTGCGCTCCAGTTCATCGAAATCGGGCGCGGTCGGCTGCCAGGTCAGCGCCGGAATATACCCCCCGCGCCATTCGATTTGCAGTCCGCCGAACCGGACCAGTAGAAAAACAAACAGCGCCGTGTAAGGCAGGCAAAAGAGCAGAACCCCCACGCTGCCCAGCAACTTGCGACCCAAGCTGGCGGGACTGCTCCAGAGTAACACCAGCGCGTAGGGAGGAAACAGCAGTGTGGTGACGCGCAAGGCCAGACGCGAGTAAGGATATGAATTGGCGGGCATGGGGAATAATTGAGCGCAGGGTGACGGATTGAAAGGTTGCCGAATTCTCCCGTGTTTCAGCTTCCCGCCCGGCGATGCCGCAGCACCATGCCGGGGCGCGCCTCAGTATGCTTGCCGTTCTGGATCACGGGCACGCCGTTGACCAACACGTGCGGAATGCCGGTCGCGTAATGATGGGGATCATTGTAGGTGGCCGGGTCGTTCACTTGTTCAGGATCGAACACGACCAGGTCCGCCCAGTTTCCCTCGCGCACGAGGCCGCGGTCCTTCAAGCGAAAAGAATTGGCAGGGAGACTGGACATTTTCCTGATGGCTTCTTCGAGTCGGAGCACCTTGAGTTCGCGCACGTAGCGCGCCAGCACGCGGGCATTGTTGCCGTAACCGCGAGGGTGGGGGACGCCTTCACCCAATTTGCGCAGACCGCTGTCGCACGCCACCATGGTGTTGGGATGCCGCATGAAGGCCTGCAAATCTGCTTCGTTCATGCCGTGAAACACGCCGCTGGCCCCGCCGTTCCTTTGAATCTCCAGAATCATTTCGATCTGGTCGTCCAGTGTGGCGGCACCACGTAGTTTCTTGGAGGCCTCGACAATGTTCAGTCCGTTGAGTGAAGGATCATGACGATACGACGCAATCACCGCATAAGCGTAATCCTCCCGACCGCGGTGACGGACCTTCTGTTTCATGGCGGCTGCTATTTTAGTCTTTTCTGTTGGATCAGCGATGCGCTCAAGGAATTTCTCGCGTCCCCCATCAAAGGCTTCATCCGGGATCAACTGGCTGATGCCGGTGCTGGAAGCGGTGTAGGCGTATTGGTCCTGCGTGATGTCGAGGCCGGTCGCGCGGGCCGCTTCAAGGTAAGCGAGAACCTTGTCCGCCTGACCCCAGGCACGTTCGCCCGCGAGTTTGATGTGGGAAATCTCCGCGCGAATTTGCGCTTCCCGCGCCACGCGGAATACCTCGTCCAACGCCTCGAAAATCCGCGAATCCTCGTGCCGCATGTGACTCACGTAGATGCCGTCGTAAGCGGACGCCACCCGGGCCAGGGCGACAATTTCATCCGACTTGGAGAACACGCCCGGCAAATAAATCAGTCCGGTGGAAAGTCCCACGGCGCCCGCCTGCATTGCGCGATCCACCAAGGATTCCATTTGCGCCAACTCCTCTGCGGTTGGCGCTCGGTCATGGACGCCATTCATGGCGCTCCGGCGGACGGTGTTGTGGCCAATCAGCGTGGCGTAATTGATCGAGACCTGCTTCTCCTCGATCTCCGCGAGCGCCTTGCCGACATCCAACGCCGAGCCACCGCAATTGCCGGCCACAATTGTGGTCACGCCCATACGCAAAAAATTTTCCGCACGCGGCATGTCGGCCACCTCATCCGCGTGCGTATGCACATCAATGAACCCGGGGGCCACAATCAATCCGGCGGCGTCTATTTCGCTGTTGGCGCTGGCCTCGATCCGGCCCAGGGCGGCAATGCGGCCGTCTTTCACCGCCACGTCGGCATGGAACGCCGGGTTGCCCGTCCCATCCACGATGCGGCCGCCACGCAAAATCAAGTCGTAGGTGTTGGCATGAGTCAGATGGCACCAGGTCAACACACATGCCGCGGTCAGGAGTAACTTCATCGGCTGACTCTAACAGCCTGGCGGTTGAAATGCCAAGGCCAAGCGAAGCACCACTCGGGCGGCGGCGGGTGAGAGATTTCTCCCAATCCAAGTTCGCGCTTTGAACCCCCGAACCGTAGCCGCCGACGTGAGGAGGCGGATTCGACTCGCGCTCCAGCCCGTCCGCCTCCTCACGTCGGCGGCTACGAGCGCAGGGTTCGTAAGAAGGGCGGACGACACAGGCATGAAGCCCGGAGCTCCATTGCGGTGGGGGTGAAGTTTCCGGCTAAAAAGTCGGGAGAGGACGAATGCACTCGGTGCGTAGCTTGTGCGGAAATGCTGCTGTGTGATCCATGGCCTTGTCCCGGCGGTCACGCTTGGTTAGGGCACTGTTGGTTCGGTGGGGCTGGGTGGAGGCGGGTTCGATGCGGAGAGGGAAATCAATTTGCCGGAATTCCAAGGGTGCTCTGTGCCGTCAATCGTCAGGACTCGGGGGATGAGTTGGATTTCACGCCCGAAAAGATGGAGTACCACGGTGCCCGGCAGGAAGGTGGTGTCCTGAAACACACACTCACCAAGCGGCACGGCAAATGGAACCGGGCGGGCGTCCGCAAAGCGTAGCGTGAGATTCGTGGTCAGGGCAGCGACCTCGGCGCCGACCAGGTCAATCTGCACGTTGGTGATTCCCAAGGCGGGTTGATTTACAACGATCCGAGCATGGCCGGCCTCAGACTGGGTGAACGTGATTTCCCACGGTCCCTTGTGCAAGCGCCGGTGTTCGATCCAACTGTAACTCGCCGCGTAGAGCACGAGCGCCGCAGCGAAGACCAGCAGGATTTGCTTGAGGATCCCGGACGATTTCATGCGCGGCACTTTCGATAGCGGTATTCAAATGTCAAGCCAAGGTCAGGGGTCGGTGTTGCGCGGTCTTTGAGCGGAAATAGCGTGGGCTACCCCCCGACCTCACCCGCTTACGAAGCGGTCTCCAACGGTACGAACTGCTCCAGCCAGCTTTTGGCGAGCAAGAGACCCTGCTGTTCAAGCTGGCGTCCTGCCAGCGGCTGCGGTGCGTCCAGATGGTCGCTGCCTGAGGCAGGGGCATGATCTCTTAACACCGGATCATGCCAGCCTTCGAGGTTGAGATCAGAATCGTAGCCGGCACGGAGCAGAGCGTGGATGATCTCCGCCCAGTTGGCCTGGCCGAATCCCGGCCAGCGATGCTCCGCCACGCCGGGATGGCAGAGGCCCTGCACCTCGAGCAACTGCCGATTGATGAAGGCGTCCTTGGCGTGAACGTGAAAGATCCGGGAACCGAACTTGCGAATGTTCAAGACGGGATCAATGAACTGGCAGATCAGATGGCTGGCGTCCCATTCGAGGCCAAGATTCTCGCACCGGGTGGCGTTGAAAAACCGCTCCCACATCGCCGGCTGGCCGAGGAAATTGTAGTGCATGATGGGCAGGTGGTATTGGCCTTGGGGACAATGCTCGAAGGCAAGCTGCACACCGTGGTCGGCCGCATAGCGGGCCAGCGGTTCCCAGAACGCGACGATGCGCGGCAGAAAGTTTTCCAAGGGCGTGTACACCGGATGGCCACCCCGCGGGTTGAAGGTCGTCTCGATGACGGCGCCAACGAACCCGGAAACCGTCCGCACACCGATCAACGCGGCGACGTCAATGGCGCGCTCGAATACCACCCGCGCGTGCTCCGTTTGCGCGGGATCGAGCGGATTTTGGTAAAGTGCGCCGATGGCGGAGATGCGGAGGTTGTGGGCGCTGGCTTCCGCCGCGAAGTTTTCGGCCTCCGCGCGCCAGCGTTCCTTGCCGGGCCCGGCGAAGCTGTTGGCGAAGCCCATCCAGGCAAGCGAGCCAAAGCCGTGACGTTGAGCCCAGTCCAGTCGCTCAACGTTGGCATCTGTCAAGAATCCAATTCGCATCGTCAGAGTTAAACAGCAAAACCCAAAAACCCAAACACCAAACACCGAGAACCAAACACCGAGAACCAAACACCGAGAACCAAACACCAAACACCAAACACCAAACACCAAACACCAAACACCAAACACCAAACACCAAACACCAAACACCAAACACCAAACACCAAACACCAAACA
>JAANMV010001175.1_pt1 | contig 29719 bp, 23 predicted proteins | sample 7279661 | NCBI WGS metagenome assembly JAANMV01 (sample SAMN14094540, study PRJNA606508) | bioreactor metagenome | isolation source: A lab-scale SPAN reactor treating ammonium-rich wastewater day 121 | place: Ireland: Galway | collected 2017-05-16
GGTTCGCGAACCTCGCGTATACCGAGCCCGACTTCAAGACCGAGGCGCGCGCAGTCCTCGGCGAATACAACAAGAGCGCCTCCGACCCGCTGACCAAGCTCATCGAAGTCCAGCGCAATCACGCCTACACCACCCATACCTACCGTCACACCACGATGGGCTTCATCGCGGACATCGAGGATATGCCCAACCAGTTCGACTACTCGAAGCTCTTCTTCGAACGCTGGTACCGGCCGGGCTACACCACGGTCATTGTGGCGGGCGATATCGACCCCGAAGCAACCGTCGCGCTCGTCAAAAAGCACTGGGGGGCATGGCCGGCGGGCTCACCCGCGCCGGTAGAAATCCCCCAGGAGCCACCGCACAGCTCCCCGGCCGTGGTCCACCACCGGTGGGCGACCCCAACCCTCCCGTGGGTGACCGTCGGGTTCCACGGCCCCGCCTTTTCCGCCACGGAGAAGGACTACGCGGCCCTCGATGTCCTCCTCGACCTGCACTTCGGCGAAACCTCCGACCTGTACCGCCGCCTGGTCGAGAAGGAGCAAGTCGTCGACCAGCTCTTCCCCTACCTGCCCTCGCAACAGGACCCCGGGCTGGCTACGGTCTTCGCCCGCGTGAAGCGCTTCGAAGATGCGCAGTACGTCCGTGACGCCATCGCCGCAGCCTTCGCGGCCGCCCGCAGCGAGCCGGTCACCGCAAAGCGCCTCGCCGAGGCGAAATCGCACAACCGCTACGCGTTCGCGCGCACGCTCGACAACTCCGAGTCGATCGCATCGACACTGGCCCGCTTCGTCCGTTTCGAACGTTCGTACTCGACGCTCAACCGGCTGTTCCAGACCATCGCCTCACTGGAGATCGCCGACCTCGATGCAGCCGCCAGGCGCTACCTCACCAATGCAAACATGGTCGTCGCCCTGCTCTCGCACGAAGAGCCGACGGCCGAACTGCTGTCCGCCCCGGACATCCAGGCGGCACAGCCGGCCGGCGTCAGCGCCGTCCGGACCATCGCACTCCCGTCGGCGTCCTCGCTGGTCCGGTTCAAGCTGCTCTTCGAAACGGGGTCGGCATACGACCCGGTAGGCAAAGAAGGGCTCGCGGCCCTCGCCGCCTCGATGATCACCGAGGCGGGCAGCGCAGATATGGCCTTCGACGAGATCACCCGCGCATTGTTCCCCCTCGCCGCCTCATTTTCGGCCCAGGTGGACCGTGAGATGACCGTCTTCACCGGGGTGGCCCATGTGGACACCCTGGAGCAGTTCCTCGGTATCGCTCTGCCCCAACTCACACGGCCGGGCTTCCGGGAGGAGGACTTTCAGCGGCTCAAGGCGCTCCATTTGAACGAACTCGAGCAGGACCTGCGCTCCAACAACGAGGAAGAACTCGGGAAGGAGCGCCTGCAGGAACTCCTGTTCGCCGGGACTCCGTACGGCCACACGGTCCTTGGCACGGTCGCAGGGCTGCAATCCATCACGCTCGACGAGATCAGAAAGTTCGTGGCGGGCCACTACACCCGCGCAAACCTCGTCCTCGGGACGGCCGGCAACCTTCCCGAAGACAGGCTCGCGGCCATCAACCGTGCGATTGCGGCACTCCCGGAGGGCACGAAGCAGCCCCGAACCGCCATCACCCCGCGGGAGGTCACCGGTCTCAACGTCGAGATCGTGAAGAAGGAAACTCGCTCCGTGGCGGTCTCGTTCGGTCACCCCATCGAGGTCCGCCGTGGCCACCCGGACTTCGTCCCGCTCTGGCTGGTCCGCGCATGGCTCGGCGAGCATCGGGCGTCCAACGGCCGGCTCTACCACCGCATCCGCGAAGTCCGCGGGATGAACTACGGCGACTACGCCTACATCGAGGCCTTCCCGCGCGGCATGTACCAGTTCTTCCCCGATGCGAACCTCGGGAGGCGCGCGCAGATCTTCGAGGTCTGGCTCCGGCCGTTGCGCCCGGAGCAGGCTGTTTTCGCGCTGAAGTTAGCCATCCACGAACTCAGAAACCTCGTCCAGGACGGCATCTCCGAAGAGGACTTCGAGACGACCCGCGAATACCTGGCCAAGAACGTCTTCGTAATGACCAAGACCCAGGACCAGCAGCTCGGCTACGCGCTCGATAGCGACTGGTACGGCACGCCCGAGTTCACCAGGTACATCCGGGACGAGCTCGCGAAGCTGACCGCTGAGCGCGTGAATGACGTGGTCCGCCGCCACCTGTCGTGGCACAACCTCCAGGTCGTCATGATCGCGGCCGACGCCGAAGGCCTGCGCGCCGAACTGCTGTCGAGCGAGCCGGCCACCATCGTCTATGACGGCGAGAAGCCCGACGAGCTGCTCGCGGAGGACCGCATCGCCGGCGCCTATGACCTGGGGCTGACGCCCGAGCGCATCCGCATCACCAGCGTGGACGACGTGTTCGCCTCGTAAAGGCCATGTCGGCCGGTTTCACCGGGCTCGCGCGCTTTGCTCGAGCAGAAGCGGCTGTAGCCTGCCTTACCGCAGCTGGTCGGCCAGCTCCCCGGTGGTCCTCGCGGGCATCTTGCAGGTCATGTTCTCGCACACATAGGCGAGCGCCTCGCCGGTGGGTTCGCGCCCCTCGAAGATGGGCAGCCCCTCGCCGTCCGCGCTCGGCGCGATCACCGTCCAGGGGTAGAAGCCACTGGCCACCACCCGCTCGAGCGGCCTTCGTTCCAGCACATCGCCGACGATCGCGATCTCGCGGTGGGGCGATAGGGCGAACTCCATCGCCTGCAGGATCGTGCCGAAGCCGGTCACCGCCTGGAGCAGATGGTCCGCGACATTCGCGACCACCTCATCCACGATGTGCTCCCAGGCGGCCGGGCCGTAGTAACGGCCCATCCAGAGCGCGAAAAGCGCGGCGGCGCCATTGCCCGAAGGCGTCGCCGCATCGAAGAACGGCTTTTGTCGCACGATGAGCGCCTCGCCGTCACCGGGCGTCTCGTAGAACCCACCGCGCTCAGCGTCCCGGAACCGCTTGAGGATGTTGTCGAGCAGGTCCCGAGCCCACTCCAGGTGGTCGATCTCGCCGGTCAGCTTGTACAACTCGACCAGCCCGAGCCCCACGTAAGCGTAGTCCTCGAGCATCCCATCGACCCGGGCCAGTCCCCGCTTCCACGTGTGGAGCAGGCGCCCATCCTTCCAGCACGATTCCCGCAGGAAGGCGGCGAGCCGGGCGGCTGCAAGCCCGTACTCGGGCTCGTCCAGCACGCGCGCTGCTTCGGCGAACGCCGCCAGTGCCAGCCCGTTCCACGAAGTGAGCAGCTTGTCGTCGAGCCCCGGACGCACACGCCTCGCCCGTTCAGACAACAGCCGCGCCTGGATGGCGTCGATGCGCTCCAGGAGCGTCGCCTCGTCCATCTGGAAGCGCCCCAGGATGTCCGGCAGGTCCGGGCGGGCACTTAGGACGTTGCGGCGCGTCAGTTCGGGATGGTGCGGGTCGTGGAAGTTCCCCGCTTCGCTGACTCCATACCAGGCGATGGCGAGGTCCGCCTCGTCGCCGAGCGCCTCGCGTAGCTGCTCGGTCGTCCAAACGTAGTACTTGCCTTCGATGCCTTCGCTATCGGCGTCAAGCGCCGCATGGAAGCCGCCAGCGGGGTCCTGCATCTCGCGCAGGAGGAAGTCGAACGTCTCCCGGGCGATGCGGGAGAGTCCTTCGTCGCCGGTGACCTGGTAGGCGTGGAGATACACCCGGGCCAGCTGAGCGTTGTCGTAGAGCATCTTCTCGAAGTGCGGGACCATCCAGCGCTCGTCGACGCTGTACCGGGCAAAGCCGCCTCCGAGCTGGTCATACATCCCCCCGGTCGCCATGGCCCGTAGCGTGTGCAACACCATGTCCAGCGCCGCCTGGCCCGTCTCCGTCGCGCTCCCGTCCCGGTAGTGCACGGCGAGGAGGAACTCGAGGTTCGACGGGCTGGGGAACTTCGGCGCGCTGCCGATGCCGCCCCACGTGGTGTCGTAGTTCTCGGCGATGCGCTCCACCGCCGCATTGCTGGTCTCATGCGAAATCGCGGCGCCCGGGCCGGCCACCCGCGCCGCCGCATTCCGCAGGTGCTCGGTCAGGCTCTCCGCCGATTCGAGCACCTTCTCCCGATCCTCCGTCCACTTCTCGTGCAGGAACTGGAGAAGGCGTGGGAACCCGGGCCGTCCGTGCCCATCCTGCGGCGGAAAGTAGGTGCCGGCGTAGAAGGGCCGTCCATCCGGCGTCATGAACACCGTCATCGGCCAGCCACCCGAGCCGCTGAGCGCCTGCACCGCGGTCATGTACACGCTATCGACGTCCGGCCGTTCCTCGCGGTCGACCTTGATGTTCACGAAGTGACGGTTCATCAGCTCAGCCGTCGCCGGGTCCTCGAACGACTCGTGGGCCATGACGTGGCACCAGTGGCACGAGCTGTAGCCGACCGAGAGCAGGATCGGCTTGTCCTCGGCCCGGGCTTTCGCAAAGGCTTCGTCGCCCCACGGATACCAGTCCACGGGGTTGTCGGCGTGTTGGAGGAGGTAGGGGCTGGTCTCGTTGGCAAGGCGATTGGGCATGGGATCGAGCGTACAGCACAGATGTCGAGGCGATTGTGCTGCGAGCATGCGTTCTGCTACCGCGCGCGTTCATGGAACGGGACGCGACCGAACTCTTCGCCTACACCGGTGGGCCTGGGAGCAGAACGCCCAGGGATAGGGGATCGCCGCCTGGGTCGCCTCGGCAAGCGAGGACGCGAGCGTGAGATAGCTCACGTTCGCGGACGGCGTCACGCTACGTGGCCGCCACGACCTGGGCCCTCAGTTTTAGGGTGATGCAGTGGCGGAGGGTGGTTCGGGAGTTGCGCTGGCCTCGGGTTCGGCGGTTGTCGTGCCGGAGCCGGTCGTGGTGGCGGAGCTTCCCGGAGAGGGTGTCGTCCCATCCGGGGACCCGGTAGCGCTGGCCGAAGGCCCGGGCGAGGGCGAACCCGTTGCGCCAGTGGGGCTTGCCGTACGCGAAGGCGTTGGGCTGGCGGTAGCCGTGGCGCTCGGCTCGGGTTCGTCGGGTGCCGTGTCATCCGGCGCGACCGGGCCCGTGCCGGGCGGGGGCGGCTCATACCTCGGCAGTTCCGGCAGTTCAGCGGCGGTGGCTTTGATGGTGAGCTTGCTCTGGTGGCCGATCACTTCGATGAAGATCGGGCCGCGCTCGAACGCGATTTCCTGGCCGGACTCGTCGTAGAAGCGCGTGCGGGACTCGCGCTCGGGTTTCTTCCAGGTGCCCGTGATGGCTTTGCCGCCAGTGAACACGGTCGCTGGTCCTTCGCCGAGCTGGTCAAGCAGGACATGGCCCGACTCGTCGACCACCCGCCCGGGAGCGAGGAGCACGATCACCGTGTTGAACTTGAGCTGCTTGTCGCTGACGGCATCGAGCTGTGGCCCGCCGAACTGGTAGCGGGCGTAGGCTTTCGCTGCCGGGTCCCACTTCCACTGGATGAGTTGCCAGCTATAGCGGCTGCCCTGGAAGTCGACCTCGATGCCTTCCGCCTTCGTGCCGCCGATTGGCGGGTCACCCGGGTCACGGAACTTCCATGACTCCAGCGTCGAAGGCCCACCGAAGCTCAACGTGGCCGCGATCTCGCGCAGCTTCTTCGTGCTGGTCGCGAGGTTGTACGGAGCGTAGCGGCCCAGGTCGCGGTAATAGCCGGTGTTGGTCTCCGGGGAAAACGCGTTCATGTCCTTCACGCCCCACTCGACGATCTGGCCACCGGCGTTCGCGTCGTTCACCGTGTTGGCGCTTCCGGCGTGGCCGTAGAGCGCCCCGAGTTCGGTAACCCAGATCACGAACGGCGTGCGGGCGGAACGGACGGGCATGACGATGCCGGCCTCGCGTCGCCAGTACACGGCCATCAGCCGGGTGATGCCGCCTTCAACGAAGGCCTCGTACACGAGGTCCGCCTGTTCAAGGCCCGAGTGCGGGTACGAGTTCGGCGTGTTGTCGATCATGATGGCGAGCGGAAGCAGGTCCTTGCGCTCGGCCCATTCGGCGGCGGACATCTCGGCGCCGTCGAGAATGCCGTAATGCCGAACCGGCGTGGCCGATGGCGTGGCCCCTACTGTTGCGGTTCGCGTTGCCGTGCGTGTGCTGGTCGGGTCAGCAGTTGGAGTGAATTCAGGTGCGGCGGAGGTAGCCCCACCACCGCCGAGAAGTGCAATGGCCGCGATCGCTACGCCCAGGGCAAGGACGGCGCCGGCAGCCGCACCCACAGCGATCCTGTTGCGGCGGAGGAGCTGGAGGAAGGGCTGCATTCCAGAATGCTAAGGACGCCGGGGAGTGCGAGCAACGAATGCCATTCGCGGCCCGGGAATGGCGTGTAATACGCACGGGCCTTGCACCCGTCAAGGTCTGGGCGTCAGAGTAGGGCATATGAAACGACTCGGGATTCTCACCAGCGGGGGAGACGGGCCCGGCATGAACGCCGCCCTCCGTGCGGCCGTCCGCACCGTCACGTCGCACGGGGCGACGATGGTGGGCTACCTCGATGGCTTCACCGGGTTGGTCGAGCCGAACTTCGTCGAGCTGGATGACCGCACCGTCGGCAACATCATCCAGCGGGGCGGGACCATCATTGGCACGTCTCGCTCCAAGGCGTTCCGCGATCCCCAGGTGCGGCAGCGGGCAGCGGCACAAATGCGGGCCGATGGCATCGAGGGTCTTATCGTAGTCGGCGGTGACGGCAGTTTCCGGGGGGCACTCGCCTTCCAGGACGAATGCGGCGTCCCTGTTGCCGGGATCCCCGGCACGATCGACAACGATGTCTGGGGGACCGACGAGGCAATCGGCTTCGACACCGCGGTGAACACGGCGCTACTCGCTATCGACCAGATCCGCGACACGAGTGTCTCCACCGGGATGATGTTCTTCGTAGAGGTAATGGGGCGGACGAGTGGCGCCCTCGCCCTGCACACGGCGGTTGCCGGCGGAGCGGCGGGCGTGCTCGTGCCCGAGGCGACCGACCAGACGGGACGACTGGTGGAGCAATTACGGGCGTCCATTTCTCGCGGGAAACGGAGCCACATCATCGTGGTGGCAGAAGGAGATGAGGCGGGCGGCGCGTTTTCGGTCGGCGCCGCCGTCGGCAAGGCGCTGAACCACCCCTACCGCGTTGTCGTGCTCGGCCACATCCAGCGCGGGGGCCGTCCGACCATGCGCGACCGGCTGGTCGCCTCGGAAGCTGGCGCGATGGCTGCCATGGCCCTCCTCGAAGGGCGGACCGGCGTCATGATCGGACGCCAGGGAGGCCGATCGGTCGAGGTGCCGCTCACCGAGGTAGTCAGCCACCAGCACCCCCAGCCAAACCTGCACCTGCTCGAGCTCGCCCAGCATCTTTCGGGCTGACGACCACCCCCCAGGAGCATCGAGATGGTCTTCCCCGTTATCGGCTCCGCCGCCCCTGAGTTCTCGCTGAGCGACCAGGACGGGACCGAGGTCACGCTCGGCTCGCTGAGGGGCAGGTGGGCCGTGTTCTACTTCTACCCGAAGGACGATACGCCGGGCTGCACGAAGGAGGCCTGCAACTTCCGGGACAACCACGCAGCAATCCAGGCGGCGGGCGCCACGGTCCTGGGCGTAAGCGGCGATACAGCGGCTGCCCACCGCAAGTTCGCCGAGAAACACTCCCTGCCGTTCCAGTTGCTGGTTGATGAAGGCAACGGCGTCGCCAGGGCCTTTGGCGCGTGGGGAACGAAAAATATGTACGGGAAGACCTACGAGGGCATCATCCGCTCGACGTTCGTGATCAATCCCGACGGGAAGATCGCAAAGGTCTGGCCAAAAGTGAAGCCGGACGCGCACGGCGCCGAAGTGCTCGCATGGCTGAAGGAACACGCATCGTAGCGGGCTTCTGGTTCGTCGCCCCTAGCCACCGCGGACGGTAGGATTCCCGGGCAATTCGGGAATGGGGTGTGCTGTTATGTCGCTGCTGTACGGAGAACGGATCGGCTGTGGCCGCCTTGGAGACGAACCCCGCACGCTGCCGCACGCACTTCCGGGGGATCGCCCGGTCTGGCCGCGCGACCGGGTCGTCGACGTCCTGCACATGAAGATCGACATCAAGCTCGACGTCGCGGCCAAGAAGGTCTCGGGCACGGTCACGCACACGGTCGCACCGCTCAACGACGGCACGCGTTACGTCGAGTTCGACGCCATCGACATGACCATATCGGCGGTGACGGTAGCGAAGAAGCCGACTCCGTTTGACTACGACGGCGCGAAGCTGCGGGTCGCCCTCGGCGAGGGACGGAAGCGCGGCCAGGAAGTTGCGGTCGCGGTGACCTACGAGGCACACCCCCGCATCGGGATGTACTTCATCGCCCCGGATGACGCCTATCCCACGAAGCCGGTGCAGGTCTGGACGCAATGCCAGGACGAGGACACCCGGTTCTGGCTCCCGTGCTTCGACCATCCGAGCGAAAAGGCCACCTCGGAGATGATCGTCGCAGTGCCGGGCGATTGGTACGCCCTTTCGAACGGCCGCCTGCTCCAGGACAAGAAGAACCGTGACGGCACGCGCACGTTCCACTGGCACCAGGACCGGCCGCACTCGACCTACCTGCTCACGCTGGCGGCCGGAGAGCTCTCCCGGATTGACGCGACCCGCGACGGGCTCACCATCGACTACTTCGTCGAAGAGAAGGACGTTCCGGACGGAGAGCGGACGTTCCTCAACACACCGGCGATGGTCGCCCTCTTCGAGAAGCTGACAGGCATGAAGTACCCCTGGTCGAAGTACAGCCAGGTGGTCGTCCGCGACTTTGTATTCGGCGGTATGGAGAACACCAGCGCCACCACGATGACCGAGAACATCATCATCGACCGGAAGGCGGCGGTGGACTTCACGAGCGACCCGCTGATTTCGCACGAGCTGGCACACCAGTGGTTCGGCGACCTGCTGACCTGCCGTGACTGGTCGCACGGGTGGCTGAACGAGAGCTTCGCGACATTCCTGGAGATGCTCTGGGACGAGGAGCACCTGGGCGTGGATATGTACCGCCAGGGCGCCATCGAGAACACCGATCTCTACCTGGAAGAGCGCTACCGGCGGCCGATCGTCACGAATGTGTTCAACGAGCCGATCGACCTGTTCGACCGGCACCTCTACGAGAAGGGCTCGGTGGTATTGCACATGCTCCGGGGCCTCCTCGGCGACGACCAGTTCTTCCGGTCGATCCAGCGGTACGTTCGCGACAACCAGGAACGGAGCGTGATCACCCAGGACCTGGCCAGCGCCATTGCCGCCGAGACGGGCCGCAACCTGGACTGGTTCTTCGACCAGTGGGTCTACAAGCCAGGGCATCCGTCGTTCAAGGTGACCTGGAGCTGGGACGAAGCTTCCCGGCTCGCCACGGTCACGGTGAAGCAGACCCAGAAGACGGACGACGGCACACCGATCTTCCGCGTCCCACTGACCATCGACTTCCGCAAAGGCCGGGGGAAGCCGATCGCCTTCCCGGTGGAGATCACCCAGGCCGACCACACGTTCATGTTCCCGCTTGCCGCAAAGCCCGACCTCTGCCGTTTCGACCCGTACAACCGTGTGCTCAAGGAGCTGGACTTCGAGAAGTCCGTCGGGGAGTTGCGGCTGCAACTGCGGGACGACGATGACATCGCCGGCCGCCAGTTCGCAGCAAAAGGGCTGGGGAAGAAGGGTGGTCCCGAAGCGGTGGCCGCCCTCGAAACGGCGGTCATGAGCGACCGGTTCTGGGCGGTCCAGGCGGCGGCAGCGAAGGCGCTCGGCGAGTTGAAGACGACCGCCGCTCGCGACGCGCTCCTGCGCTGCCTGTCTGTGCGCCACCCGAAGGCACGCCGGGGCGTGGTGGCGGCCCTGGGGCAGTTCCGCGGCGACGCGGAGGTGCTCGAAGCGCTCAAGCCTTTCGCGAAGCGCGACCGCTCGTGGTTCGTCGAGGCGGAGGCGTGCCGCAGTATCGGCAAGCTCCGTCTCCCGGGTTCCCTGGACGTGCTGCAGGCGAACTTCGACCGGCCGTCGTTCCGGCAGGTGGTCCGGGGCGGGTGTATCGACGGGCTGGTGGAGCTGCGGGATGTGGCAGGGTTTGAGTTGCTTTCGAAGGCCGCGCATTACGGCGAGCCGTTTCAGACCCGCGGGCTTGCGGTCGGCGCCATCGCACGGCTGGGGCTCTTCTTCCCCGACCGGAAGAAGGCGCTGGGCGAGGAGATAGCCAGTTACCTGGAGGACCCGGACTTCCGTGTCCGCATCGCTGCAGCGAACGCGTTGAAAACGCTCAAGGACGACAGCCAGGTGCCCGCGCTCGAGAAGATGGCGGCGCGGGAGCTGGATGGCCGCGGCGTGCGCATGGCCCGTGAAAACGCCCTCGCCCTGCGCAAGGGAGCGGCCACGGAGGAAGAGGTGCGAAAGCTCCGCGAGGAGTTCGAGAAGTTCCGGGACGAGAACGCCAAACTGCGGGAGCGGCTCGATAAACTGGAAGTCACGCGCCCGTAACCTCCACGCCTACAGCGGATACCCGCGCAGTTCGTATACTCCGGCCATGCAGCCCCCGTATATCCTCGCCATCGACCAGGGGACCACGAGTTCGCGCGCCCTGATCGTCGACTCGGCCGGCGCAATCGTCGGGCTCGGCCAGCAGCCGTTCCAGCAGCACTACCCGCAGCCGGGGTGGGTCGAACACGACCCCGGGGACATCTGGGAGTCGACGCTCGAGTCGATCACGATCGCGCTCGCGCAGGCGGCCCTCACGCCGGGCGACCTCGCGGCCATCGGGCTGACGAACCAGCGCGAAACGGTGGTGGTATGGGATCGCGAGACGGGTGAACCGCTCGGCAACGCGATCGTGTGGCAGGACCGGCGGACGGCCGGCATCTGCGAAGACCTGCGCAGTGCAGGCCACGAGGAGACGACCCGCAAGCTGACGGGGCTCAAGCTCGACCCGTACTTCTCCGGGACCAAGCTGACGTGGTTGCTGCGTCACGATGAGGCCATGCGCGAGCGCGCGGCCGCCGGAACCCTGGCTGCCGGTACGGTCGATAGCTGGCTCATCTGGAAGCTCACGGGCGGGCGGCGCCACGTGACCGACTACACCAACGCGAGCCGCACGCTGCTCTTCAACATCAACCGCGGGCGCTGGGACGACTCGCTCTGCGACCTGTTCGAAGTGCCCCGGGCCATCCTCCCGGTGGCACAGCCGTCGCGGTCGCTCTTCGGGACGACGGACGAGTCAGTATTCGGGGCGCGCGTGCCGATCACGGGCGTGGCGGGCGACCAGCAGGCGGCGCTCTTCGGCCAGGGCGGCTTTGCGATGGGGCCGGCCAAGAACACCTACGGGACCGGCTGCTTCTTGCTCGCGAACGCCGGAAAGAGGCCCGTGCACTCCGAGGGAGGGCTGCTGACCTCGATCGGCGGGGGTGCCGGTCCGGCGGGCCCGGAGTATGTGCTCGAAGGATCGGTGTTCATCGCCGGGGCCCTCGTGCAGTGGCTACGAGACGAAATCGGTGTCATCAACCACTCGGCGGAGATCGAGCCGCTCGCCGCTTCGGTGCCGGACAACGGCGGCGTGGCGGTCGTCCCGGCGTTCACCGGGCTGGGCGCCCCGGATTGGGACCCCCGGGCGCGGGGCGCGATCATGGGCATCACCCGGGGGACCACGAAGGCGCATATTGCCCGCGCGGCGCTCGAAGCGATCGCGCTCTCCAGCGCGGAGCTCATCGAAGTCATGAATGAATCGCTGCCCGAGCCGATCACCGAACTCCGCGTCGACGGCGGCGCGTCGCAGAACAACCTGTTGATGCAGATGCAGGCCGACTTCGCCGGCATCCCTGTCCTGCGGCCCACGAGCACCGAGACGACCGGCCTTGGCGCCGCGTATATCGCCGGGCTCGAGATGGGCATCTGGACGTCGCTGGAGGAAGTGGGCGAACTCTGGCGGGCGGAGCGCGTGTTCGAGCCGCGGATGGGCCCGGCGGAGCGCCACCGGCACCTTCGGCAGTGGCGGCGCGCGGTGGAGCGCACCCTGGGCTGGGACGCGGAGTGAACCTCGATGACCTCGCCTCCGGGCAGGCGCTGGACCTTGCGATTATCGGCGGCGGGATCAACGGCTGCGCCATCGCCGAAGAGGCGGCGGCACGCGGTCTCCGCGTCGCGCTGTTCGAAGCCACCGATTTCGGGTTCGGCACGACATGGCGCTCGACCAAGCTCATCCACGGCGGCCTGCGCTACCTGGAGCACGGCGACGTCCGCCTGGTGTTCGAGTCGCTCAGGGAACGCGCATGGCTCCTGAAGACGCGCCCCTACCTGGTTACGCCCCAGCGCTTCCTGTTGCCCATGTTGCCGTGGACGCGCCGGCCCGCGTGGCAGCTTCGCGCCGGGCTGGCGACCTACGACATGCTCGCGCTCTACCGGGGCGTGCCCTCGCACCGCCGCCTCGGCCGGGAGCGCCTCCGAGCGATGGCGCCCTACCTCCCCGAGCCGGCAAACGGGGGATTCAGCTTCTTCGATGCACGGGTACACTCGCCCGAGCGGCTCACGCTCGAACTGGCGCTCTCGGCCGAATCGCTGGGAGCCTCCATCCACAACCACACGGCGGTCACACGGATCGCCGAAGAGGCAGGCCAGGTCGCCGCGGTAGAGGTTTCCTGGGAAGGGCAGAGCTTCACGATCGCGGCGCGGGCGGTCGTCAACGCGGCTGGTCCGTGGGTTGATGCGGTCAATCAGCTGGACGACCTGCCCCCACCTGAACTGCTCGGGGTGACGCGCGGAACGCATATCGTGGTCGATCTCAACCGGCCGCCCGGACACAACGCCGTGTTCTCGACCGCGAAGAGCGACGGCCGCGTGTTCTTCGCGGTCCCGCAGGGTGACTTGCTGCTGATTGGGACGACCGACGAGCGCTACGACGGCGAACCCTCGGAGATCCGCCCGGTGGACTCGGACATCGAGTACCTTGTCGCCGAAGCCCGCGAACTCCTGCCCGGGTACGACATCACCCGATCACGGATCCGCTACGCCTACGCCGGCCTCCGGCCGCTGCAGAAGGTGAAAGGCGGACCGGAGGCGGCCATCAGCCGCCGCCACGCGGTCCTCGACCACGGAAAACTCGGCGGGGCTCGCGGCGTCTACAGCGTCGTGGGTGGCAAGCTAAGCACTTTCCGGCCGCTCGCCGAGGAGGTGGTCGCCCGGCTCGATCCCCCGCGGAAACGGGCGCGCCACACGGACCAGCCGCCGGCCGGGTGGCGCGAATCACTACTGGAAAGCGGGCTGCCGAAGCCGAGCCTGCGCCACCTGCGCGTGTATGGAGCGGCGATACCAGGGGTGCTCGCGCTCGGCCGGGAAGTGCTCTGCGAGCACTCCGGCGCCATCGCCGGGGAGGTGCGTCACGCCATGCGAAATGAGCACGTGACCACCCTCGCCGACATCATGCTCCGGCGCACCGGCATCTCGTGGGCCGCCTGCCGGGGGCTGTGCTGCCACCGCCATGTCGCCGCGATTGCGGCGGAAGAGGCCGGTTGGTCCAGTGAACAGGTAACCGATCAGGTAAGGGCATTCGAAGAGGAAGTGGCCTATCATCTTCCTACAGAGGAATCACTTGCCGCCGACCACTTCGCTGCTGGATAACGCCGAGATTTCCACCGCATTGCGTGCGGCTGCGTCGCTGATGCGCCGGAGCTACCACGCCGTGGCGCTCGTTGGTGCAGGGCTTTCGGCCGAGAGCGGCATCCCAACCTACCGCGGCACCGGCGGCATTTGGACGAAGTTCGGCGAGCCCACCATCGACGGCTGGGACCTCTTCCAGGACGACCCGGCAGGCTGGTGGCGTTACGCCATCGAGCACAAAGTCGGCGGCTCCGACTTCACGGACGCGATCGACCGGGCGGCCCCCAACCCGGGACACTACGCACTGGCCGACCTGGAGCACATGGGGCGACTCGCCCACGTCATTACGCAGAACATCGACAACCTGCACCAGGTGGCCGGATCGCGCCTTGTGACGGAGATCCACGGCAACCGCTTCAAGGTTCGTTGCATGGAGTGTGGGGCGCGCGACCGGTTGGAGACCATCGACCTGGAGCGCCTGCCCCCGCTTTGTCCTGAATGCGGTGGCGTGTTGAAGAACGACACGGTGATGTTCGGAGAGCCGATCCCGAAGGACGCGCTGGACGAGTGCTACCGGCAGGCGCTGCAGGCGGACCTGTTCCTGACCGTCGGGACGAGCGCGGTGGTGTACCCGGCGGCGGACTTCCCGGTGCTGGCAAAACGCCGCGGCGCGCCGCTGATCGAGATTAACCCGGAAGAGACAGGGCTGACGGACATCGCGGACGTGGTGATCCGGGCGCCATCAGGCATCGCCCTGCCTGCGCTGGTGGACCTGTTGCTGGTGCCTTAGGCGGCCCGGCGCTCGGGTTCCGGCTGGGGTTGTGCGGGCACCTTTGGGGATCCGTCACGGTCTGGTGTGCCGGATCCGTACCCAAGATCGGCGATGCGCGCGTCCAGTTGTTGGATCCGCGATAAGGGGTCGCCGGGGATGCGATGCAAAACCGCCCGGACATGTCGTGAGACGAAGAGCCAGGCGACGAACCCGGCAAGCGCCCACCCGGCCACGACGTCCAGCACCCAGTGCTCGCCGAGGTAGACAACCGCAGCGCTGATCAATAGTCCGTGTGCGGCGATTGGCCACACGAGGACGCGCTGCCTTTCGGACCGGAGCAGGAAGAACAGCGCGATCACCAGCGGAATGGCAGCATGCAGGCTCGGAAACGCCGCGAAGGGGTTGTCGTCAGCCTGTGTGTACTGGATGAAGTTGCGCTCGGCCAGGATGCGCGTAATACCCGGTTCCATCCACGGAGGGCGGACGGGAAGCAGAAGGTAAAAGAGGGTGCTCAGGTAGCTGGTCGCCAGCACCCAGCAGTAGAACTCGAGCATCTTCCGGCGCTCGGTGAAGGCCACGACAAGGCTGAAGGTGAATGGCAGGAAGAACCATGAAAGGTGGAGCGCGAATCCGGCGGCGTCGAGCCAGACGACATCGGTTGCGTACAGGTGCTCCTGCAAGAGGCGCGTCGGGACCCCGAAGAACGCCGCCCGCTCCGCCCCTTCCAGTCCAATCGGCGCGAAGATCTCGTCACCCTTTCCGCGGATGGCGACGTAGGGCATAAGCAGGATGGCGAAGACGCCCCATGTGGCAGTCGCGCTGAGAAATCGGATGAGGCGCCGGGGCGCGACCTCTGAAGGCGCGGGCAAGCTCAGTCGGCGACGGCGAAATGCAACCACTTAGTAGAGCCCTGGCACCAGGCGCCAGCGCACCGCACGGCGGTACGACTCGTAGTCGGAGGTGGCGGCCAGTACCCGCTCTTCCGCCTGGATACGTAGGACCTGGAAGACGGTGACGGTCACGAGGATGGCCGAGTTGTACCACCAAAGGTTCGCGAGGCAGAACCCGATCAGCGTGATGGAGTGAGCCATATAGATAGGGTGCCGGACGAACCGGTAGGGGCCGCCCACTTTGAGGCCGCGGTTCGCGGCAACCACGCCGAAGCTCTTACCGAGCGTGGCAAAACCGATGATCACGCATGAAAGCCCGGCCACCTGCAGACCTGTGCCAAATGCTTCAAGGCTGCCTCCTGCTTCCTGGGGCCGCATGGCCAGCGGAAGCCAGCCGCCGATAGTGGCTACGAACCAGTCCCACGGACGCGTCGACGTAGTGTCGGTGCGCCTGCGGGTGAGGAACATCCCGACGAGCAGGCCCTGCTCCAGTGCGAAGAAGACGTTGGCGATCGAGCGGGCCTCGACGGCATGTGTCGCATGTACGTAGAAGAAGAGCGCGGAGACGCAAACAAGCGAGGCATCCTGTGCAAGAGAGAGCCGTCTGCGCCAGGCCGCCGCGGTGAACATCCTGGGCTGTGTGGAGTTGGCTGAAACCGGCATTCCTCTGCTCCCCCCTGTCTCTCCAGTCGAACCTGAAACTGGCTCCTTTCATAGAGTCGGCACGTCTGCGGGGGTTCGGCAGGCAGCCTGCGCTGCAGACCCCGGAACGAGACCGGGAGTCAAGCAGGTGGATACCCGGTGACGGGCCTTTAGGGCATCTCCAGCCCGTCGAAAGTGCTAGTAGCTTCACCGACGAAGTGCCCGGTCCCGGGCCGAGCGGAGGCGGAGGCCAACCCGGCAACGGGGTCCGCCAAAGCACCAACCGGGGCAGCTGGCCTGGCCAGCGGGAGGAACGGTCGCAACGCCGGAATAGCAGACACCCGGGGCACTGCCCCAACCAGGAAGAGGTAGGAGAACCAACATGTCGAAGATCAAGAACTGGGCCATCAGCAAGGTTGCGAAGTATCAGATCGCGAAGGAAGAGGGCCAGGGCCTCGCCGAGTACGGCCTCATCCTCGCTCTCATCGCCATCGTCTGCATCGCCGCACTGACGCTGCTTGGTGGCAACGTCCGCGACGCTCTCAACTCCGTCGCGAACTCCATCTAGTTCGCAGCCCGGCGGCAACGCCGGAGACAGCCCGGAAGGGGTGGGCGACCACGGTCACCCACCCCTTCCCTGATCAGCGCGGCCGCGGCCGCGGCCAGAGAGAATCGAGCCGACCATGGAACTGACCATCCAGGGAGAACCGGCGGCCCACAGGGGGCCCTTCAAGCGGCTTCTGCACCGGTTCAGGCAGACGGAAGCAGGGCAGAGCCTCGTGGAGTTCACGATGATCCTGCCGATCTTTCTCGTGCTCATGTTTGGCCTGGTCGATTTCGGCCGGGCGTTCTACACGTGGATGCTGGTCACGAACGCCGCTCGCGAAGGCGCCCGGGTGGCTGCCGTCCAGGGCAATAGCTCGTCGATCGACGCGCGCATCTACGACAGTTTCTGCAGCAGCTTCCCGAGCGACTGCTCGCTCGAACCGGGGAAGCTCACGATTTCCAAGGCCAACGTCCAGGGCGTTCGCGGTTCGGCGGTGTCGATTGATCTCGCCTACGACTTCGAATTCGTCACCCCGCTCGGCGGGATTCTGCAGATGCTCGGCGGGAGCAACCTGGCATCGCCGACGATTTCGGCCCATTCGTCCATGCGGCTGGAATAGCCGGGAGAAGGAGGAAGCGATGCTGCGGTCGCTGATTCGAAAAGTCACAAAACGTGAGGCTGGACAGGCGTTGCCGCTGTTCGGCCTGTTTCTCTTTGTGTTCATCGGCTTTGTGGCGATGAGCATTGATGTGGGCCGGTACGTCTGGGCCCGCACCCAGATGCAGGCCGCCGTCGACGCCTCGGCGCTCGCCGCTGCCCAGAGTCTGCCCGACCAGGCTGACGCCACTCAGAAAGCCACCGATTACTGGCTCGACAACAGCGGTTTCATCCAGAACCAGGGATCGAACATCGAGTTCGATGTGAGCTACCCGCCGGGCAACAAGAAGATCGCGGTTGAGGCCTCGGCCGATATCCCGACGTGGTTCGCCCGCCTGTTCGGCGTCGATGAATGGCACGTCTCGGCCGAAGGGGACGCCGAATCGATCGTGATCGATGCGATGCTCGTGCTCGACCGCTCGGGCTCGATGTGCTGGGACAGCCACAGCCCGTACGGGAACTATTACTCGCAACTGCGGCTGGCGAGCAGCATCAACAACTCCACCACGACGATAACCGTGAACAAGCGAAACCCGACGATGCCCGGGAACCAGGCTCCCCAGGCGCTCAGTTATTACGTATACGTCGGCCAGCAGTTCCGGATCGACAACGAGTGGATGCGGATCACCGCAATCGCTGAGCCGAACACCATCACTGTCGTTCGCGGTGTCAACGGCTCCAGCAAGGCAAGCCACAGTTCGAATGCGTACCTCCGGGGCGATACGTGCCAGACCGCGGGCAAGGGCCCGTACTACCCGTGGGAGTACGTAAAGACCGGGGCCCGGGTGTTCGTGGACACATTCAACCCCGCGTACGACCGCATCGGCTACGTACAGTTCTCCACGCGAGGGTACGAGGAGGCGGCGATGACCAACTCATTCGCCGCGTTGAAGACGGACATCGCGAACTCCCCCGACCCAACAGCGGGCGGAAGCGCTGACCAGTACACCAACATCGCCCACGGCACCTACATGGGCATCAAGGAGTTCCTCGACAACGGGCGGACCAACGCCAAATGGGTGCTGATCGTCCTTTCGGACGGTGTCGCGAACCGGTACTGCAACCCGGACCAGACCACGACGTGCACGTCGTTGGGGACGAATAGCTCCACTGCGACCCAGCGGGCGAAGGATATGGCCCAACTCGCCCAAACCCATGGCATCACGATCTACACCATCGGCTACGGTAACGCCTCGGACGACGCGCTGATGCAGTACATGGCTGACCAGACGGGCGGCAAGTTCTTCAAGGCTCCGGACGAGGCGCAGCTGCAGGCCGCGTTCCTGGCCATCAGCAAGTTGACCCACATCCGTCTGTCCCGTTAGTCCCGGCAGGCGCGAACACCACCCGGTCCCCGCTTCGTAGAGGAGCGGGGACCTCTTTTTCTCCGGGCATCGGGTAAACCGGGCCTGTAGTCCGGCGGGAAACCCGCCGATATTGCTAGGGGAGGAGTAAAACGTGAACCGAACCATTGCGGCAGCATCGAGTAGTTCTAGTCGAAACCGCGGCGTGCTCCTGCTGGCCGCCGTGTTTGGCGTGCTCAGCGCGCTGCTCATGTTTGCATTCCTGAACAGCAAGGGTGGCGACGACGGTGTGGAGCAAGTGCTCAACTCCGGCGCCGGCGCCGAGACCGTTGTCGTGCTCACGAAGAACGTGAACGTCGGCGACAAGATCACAAGCGACATGCTCGGGACGAAGACCGTCCCGGCTGCCGGCCTCGTCGATGGGTTCTTCACCGACAAGGACGCGCAGAGCCTGGTCGGCAAGGTCGCCACGGCGCCGATGTACACGGGCGAGCAGGTGCTCGCGGCCAAGGTAACCACCTATGAGGGCCAGGACACCGTTACCTGGAAGGTCCCGGAGGGCATGCGCGGCCTCTCGCTGCAGGTGCCCCATGAGGCATGGATTGCCGGCGGCCTCCCTCAGCCGGGCGACCGCATCGATGTGCTCGGCATTACGACATTGATGAAGGTCGACCCGCTGACCGGCGAAGAGAAACCGGACGTCGTAGCTGGCTACATCGCCCAGGACGTGCTCGTCCTGGCAATCGCCCAGAGCGTGGTGCGCACGGTCCCGAAGATCGATGTCGACGCCTCGACTGCCGACAGCGCCGAGGGTGCGACCGGCACGGGAATCCAGCAGTCGCAGGCAGTCAGCTCCAACCAGGACAAGAGCACCTACGAGAAGTCGATCTCGGTGACGCTGGCCCTGCCGCCGGACCTGGCGGCGAAGGTCGCACTCATCGACGCGATGAAAGACGACGTGGGTCAGTACCGGCTCCTCGTCCGCCAGAAGGGTGACGCCCAGCCGGTCGAAGGGAAGCAAGTCTTCTCGTACGAAGACCTCTTCCCGGTGCAATAGGCAGCCGAAGTAACGATACATGCGTGGGCGCCGCTCTCCAGAGCGGCGCCCGCACCAAGACGAACGCAAGGCCCCTGGTGGTCCCCGGGGTGCGAAACGGTGGAGGAACAGACGATGGCACGGGTACCGCAATTGCTTGTGGTTGATCCGGACCGGGAGAGTTCGGCGGAGCTGGCCAAGACGCTCCAGATGCTGGGCTTCCAGGTGCTGGCAACGGCCGGGTACGGAGTCGAGGCGTTCACGCTTTGCTTTCAGATGCGCCCGGACCTGGTCCTGATGCGCATCGAGGAGCCGCTGGTCCGGCCGATCCAGACGCTGTCGCGCATCAACGACGGACTGCCCGACCTCCCGATCGTGGTGTTTTCGACCGAAGCGAACATCCGCCTGATGCGCCAGTCGATGGTTGGCGGCGCCTCGGATTACCTCGTCGAGCCGCTCTCACCGGAAGAGCTCGAAGCCTCGATCATGAAGGTGCTGGAGAAGAAGGAGCGGGAGGCGATGCGCCGCCGCGGCGAACTCGCCGACCCGGTGGCCCAGGGGACCGTCATCACGATTTTTGGGGCCAAGGGCGGCATCGGTAAGACCACCATCGCCTCCAACCTGGCCGTCGCGCTTGCCACCGAAGCGCACCAGACGGTCGCACTGGTCGACATGGACACGCGCTTCGGCGATGTGGCCATCACCATGGACATCCCGGTCGAACGTTCCATCGCCGACCTTGCGCGCAACCTCGACAACGTGGACCGGAACTCGCTTCGCGACTACCTGGTGGTGCATGAATCGGGCGTCCGGATTCTGCCCGCCCCGACGCGGCCGAGCGACTGGCGCAACCTCACCTCGGCGCACATCCGCGACGTTGTCGATGTGCTCTCGCAGACGCACGACTTCGTGATCCTGGACACTCCGGGAACCTTCAACGAAATCGTAGCGGCGGCCATCGAGGTCGGGACGATGATCCTGCTGATCACAACGCTCGACATGGCCAGCATCAAAGACACGGTGCTCGCGCTGGAGATGCTGCACGAGCGCTTCGGCAACGACGACGAACGGATAAAGGTCGTCCTGAACCGGGCCGGGATGGACACCGGCGTGCGGGAGAAGGACGTTGAGCGGACCCTCGACACCGACCTGTGGTGGAAGATCCCGCAGGACAACGAAGTCGTCAAAGCGGCCCAGCTCGGACGGCCCATCGTCATGAGCCGCCCGAACAGCAAGGTGGCCGTCGAGATCAAGGACATCGCCCGCGCCCTGGCCGGGATCCGCCAGCGGTCGAAGGCGCACAAGCGCGGCGGCGGGTTCGGTGGCATCTTCCGGATGCCGTTCAAGAAGAGCGCCTAACACCCACGAGGACGGAGTGACCCGAAATGTCTGATGACCTTCGCGATCGACGAGCGGCAGGCGACGACGAGCGGCAGCCGTTCGGCTGGGCCGGGGCGCGGCGCCGCATGGGCGAGCACGCCGGAGCGCAACAGCCCGACGGGCAGCTTCCGCCCACGGACCCGCCGCGGCAGGCAGATGACGAGCCGCCAAAGCTTCGGCCCTCCGGACAGCTCGGCCGCCAGCCCGCGGTAGGACGGCGTTGGGGAGATGTTGAGCAGGTTCCACCCCCGCCGCCGGGCATCCCCGGCCAGGCACGCATGAGCGGTGTACGCACGGGACCCGGGCCCTTGCCCGCGGCGGCGCCCGAGCCGCCGCGCACCGAAGCTCCACAGCGGCCGATGCGAACCGCTCCGACCGCCGCCGTGCCCACGGCCACGGGTTCGCTCAAAGGCGGCCCGAACCCGCAGGCCGAAGCCGCGAAGATCCGGCTGCACGAACTCCTTATCGAGGAGCTGGAACACGGCGCCCTCGAGGGCCTCGCCCCCGAACAGCAGCGCGACGCCGTGGTGAAGGCGGCGCGCGAGCTGATCGCCCAGGAGGGCATTCAACTCGGCGGTACCAGCCGCGAAGAGCTCCTCGAAGGCGTAGCCGACGAAGTGCTCGGCCTCGGCCCCCTCGAACCGCTACTCCGAGACCCGTCCGTCAGCGAAGTCATGGTCAACGACATCGACAAGGTGTACTTCGAACGCGAGGGCCGCATCTTCCGCAGCCCGGCGCGATTCCGTGACAAACAGCACGTGATGCGCATCATCGAGCGGATCGTGGCGCCGCTCGGCCGCCGCATCGACGAATCGAGCCCAATGGTCGATGCCCGCCTGCCTGACGGCTCCCGCGTGAACATCACCATCCCGCCGGCCTCACCGAAGGCGCCCAGTATCACGATCCGGAAGTTCCGCGCCGACAAAATGCGCATGGCCGATCTGATCGGCGTGGGCGCTCTCAGCGAGGCGACCGCGGAATTCCTGGCGATGTGCGTCCGCGCCCACATGAACATCATCATCAGCGGCGGTACCGGCACCGGTAAGACGACCATGCTGAACGCGCTCTCCGCGTTCATCCCCAATACCGAGCGGATCGTCACGATCGAGGACCCGTCGGAACTCCGGCTCCAGCAAGACCACGTCATCACGCTCGAGGCGCGGCCCGCCAGCATCGAGGGCAAGAACCAGATCAAGCAGCGCGACCTGGTGAGGAACTGCCTCCGCATGCGCCCGGACCGCATCATCGTTGGCGAGGTCCGGGGCGAGGAAGCCTTCGACATGCTCCAGGCGATGAACACCGGCCACGACGGTTCGATTTCGACAATCCACGCGAACAACCCGCGCGAGGCGCTCGCCCGCATGGAAAACATGGTGCTCATGGCAGGCATGGAGCTTCCGTCGCGGGCCATCCGGGAGCAGGTAGCGTCAGCTATCCACCTGTTCATCCAGATCAGCCGCCTCCAGGACGGATCGCGCAAAGTGACGCATGTGACCGAGGTGAGCGGCATGGAGGGCGACACGATCACCCTCCAGGACATCTTCCTCTTCAAACTCGACCGCGTGGACGAAGACGGCAAAGTGCACGGATCGATGAAGCCAACGGGCATCCGGCCCGGCTTCGTGCACAAGTTCGCGATGGCCGGCATCGAACTCCCGAACAACCTGTTCGGCACGGCGGAAGGGTGGTAAGCCCATGCTCATGATACTTGCAGCCCTTTGCGCGGGGGCCTTCGCGACCACCTTCATATTCTGGGTGACCGCCTTCGGCGGGTCAGGCGGGATGGCGACTGCGCGGCTTTCGAGGTTGCGGAACGCTGACCCGGCGATTCCAGAGGAGACACGCGTTGGCCTCCGCCGGCGCGGCTCGGTGAACTTCGCCGGCATCACCGTGATCTCAGGCAACCTGGCAGCGAACTGGACCCGAGACCTGGAACGCGCGGGACTGACCCTCAACGCGAAGGAGTACTTCGTCCTGAGGCTGGTTGTCGCGCTCGGGCTGGTGGCCGTGTTCATGCTGGTGTCGCCAATCCCCGCGCTGGCGCTTGCCGGGGCACCGTTGGGGTTCTTTGCCACCGGTTTCTGGCTCAAACGCCGGATCACGTCACGCCTGCATAAGATGGAGTCGCAGCTCGTAGAACTCATCCAGATGCTCTCGAGCGGCCTGCGGGCAGGCTTCGGGCTCCTCCAGGCCATGGAAGCGGCTTCGGAACAGATCTCAGCTCCGCTGTCCGTCGAGATCCGCCGGACGCTGCGTGATACGGCGATGGGTGCGAGCGTCGATCAGGCGTTGGCGGCGCTGAACGACCGGATCGGCAGCCCGGACTTCGACATCGTGATCACCGCGACACTCATCCAGCGTTCGGTCGGCGGCAACCTTGCCGAGATCCTCGACAACGTCGCCCACACCATGCGCGAACGGGAACGCATCCGGGGCGAGATCCGCACCCTGACCTCGCAGCAGCGCATGACTGGTTATGTCATTGGCGGAATCCCGATTGGGCTCTTGCTTATCTTCACGGTGATCAGCCCGGAGTTCACCGGACTGCTCTTCACCGACCCACTTGGCCGAATGATGCTGGCTGGCGCGGCGGTCTCCGAACTCATCGGCTTTGCGGTGATCCAGAAGATTGTGAACATCGAGGTCTAGGCCCATGGAATTCCTGGTCGCGGTCAGCACATTCGTCACGGTGACGCTCATGGCCTATGGCCTGATGCACAAGACAGCCGGCAACGGGGCCATGGACATGCGCCTCGGCGGGTTGCGGTATAGCCGCCCGAACCGCGAGGCGTTGCCGGACCCCGATGCCGCGTTTAGCCAGCGCGTCATCCAGCCGCTCATCCGCGGGATCTCCCGCCGGGCCAACAGCGTCCTCCCATCGACGATGGAAGAACGGCTCGAACGGGGGCTCACCCAGGCCGGCATGAAGGTCAAGCCGGGGCAGTTCCTGGTGATGGTTGGGATTGCGGCGGGAGTCTTGCCCACTCTCGCGACGCTCTACGTCACAGCGATGGGTGGCGACTTTAAGATGATCGCCGGCACATTCGTGGTGATGACGGCCTTTGGCATCTATGCGCCCCGGATCATTGTCCTCGGCCGCATCAAGCGGCGGCAAAAGGACATCTGGCGGTCGCTGCCGGACGCTTTCGACCTGATCACGGCATCGGTCGAGGCCGGGCTGGGCATCGATGCCGCGTTCACCCGGGTCATCGAGAAGGTGACCGGGCCGTTCGCCGAGGAACTGACGCGGACCATGCGTGAGATCCAGATGGGGCGCTCCCGCCGCGATGCGTTTCTCGATATGGCGGACCGCACGGGCGTCGAAGAGCTTCGTCAGCTCATCAACGCGGTCGTCCAGGCGGAGGCGATGGGTATCTCCATCGGCGGAGTCATCCGGGTGCAGACCGGCGTGATTCGCACCAAGCGCCGTCAGAAGGCGGAGGAGCAGGCTTTCAAGGCGCCAATCAAGATGGTGTTCCCGCTGGTATTCTTCATTTTCCCGGCGATCATGATCGTGATCGGCGGGCCAGCCATCCTCCAGCTGAAAGGCGCCTTCTGATTCGGAGCGTCGCGACGCAGAAGACCAGGGCCCCCCGTTCGGAGGCCCTGAACGTTCAGTCGAAGTTGGCGACCCAGAGCATCACGATGACGCCGCCGGCCGCCAGGTAAGGCCCGTAGCTGAAGACGGTCCGCCAACCGCGCCGAAATAGGAAGACGAACGCGGCCCCGCCGGCAAGCAGCACGCCATAGAACAGTGCGGTCATCACACCGGGCCAGCCGGTCAGTAATCCGATCAGGACGATAAGCTTTGCGTCGCCCATGCCGAACGCGATGTCCTTGGCGCCGAGAATGCCGCCGACGACCACCCCGAGCACAACCATGGCCACACCGACGGCGAGCCCGAACCCGGCCCCCAGCGCGATGTCGGAAACGTCCCGGTCGGGCCAGGCCCAGCAGAGGGCCGCGGCCGCGACGATGGCCGGGTAGCTCAGGCGGTTGGGGATGATGCGCCGATCGAAGTCGGTGCTGCTCAGGATGATGAGAACCAGCGCGAACATTGCGGTCAGTGCTGCGGGCCCGGCGTCGTAGTAGTCCGGGCGGAAGGCCAACCCCCAGGCCGCCGCCGTCGTCAGGGCACAGAAGGCCTGGAGCAGCCGGAGCTTCCGGCCTTTCACGGGGTTGGCGCGGTGCTCTTCGGAGCGGTAGAGCCGGTGCTGCCAGAGCGGCACGAAGGCGCCGGCCACAGCTCCCGTGCCCGCGGCCGCAATCGATACTGCTGGATCCACGTTGCCGACTATCGGCGGGCCGGCGCATACCGGCAATCAGGCCCGGCCAGCGCCCTGGGGCCCATCCCGGTAGACTCCGCCTACTTCCATCCGGGGTGAGCCGTGAGCCATATTGACTGGGATGCTGCGACTGCCGAGGCGGTCGCCCTGCTTCGCGAGTACCTGCGGATCGACACCTCCAACCCTCCGGGCAACGAAGCGCTGGCGGTGGAGTTCCTGGCGGGGATCCTGTCGGCCGAGGGCATCGCATTCGAGGTCGCTGAGTCGGCGCCGGGCCGGTCCAACCTCTTCGCGCGGCTTGGGCCACCGGCCGGCGGTGTTTGCCTCCTGAACCACACCGACGTCGTGCCGGTCGAGCGCGAGTACTGGAGTGTCGATCCCTTCGGCGGCGAGCTGAGCGACGGGATGGTCTGGGGCCGGGGTGCCCTCGACATGAAGGGCATGGGCATCTTCGAGTTGATGACGTTCATCCTGCTCAAGCGCCAGGGCGTCGAGCTTCGCGAGTCAGTCACGTTCCTGGCGGCGGCTGATGAGGAAGCGGGGAGCGCCTTCGGCGTCAGCTGGATCGAACGGCACCGGCCCGCGTGGATGGACACGGACCTGGTGATCAACGAGGGCGCCTATGGGCTCGTGTCCTCGCGGGGGCCACAGGTTTTCCAGGTGGCGCCGACTGAGAAAGTGCCCCTGTGGGTCAAGCTCACGGTCCGGGGGCGTCCCGGCCATGGCTCGGTGCCCCACGGCGACAATTGCGCTGAGCACCTGGTGCAGGCCCTGGAGCGAGTCACGCGCTGGCAACGCGAACTGCGGATTGTCCCGATCATGCGCTCGCACGTGCAGGCGATGCATGCCGCGGGTTTTTCCAACGTGGCGACCGATGAAGCAGCGCTTGCCGAAGCGCAGCGTAGCCCGTCGCTCCGGGCGCGCCTGAGCAACACCGTCACCGTCACGACAATCGGGACTGGCATCAAGGTCAACGTCATCCCCGCGGAGGCGACAGCGACCCTGGACTGCCGCCTGCTGCCCGATGCCGACCCGGACACATTTCTCCATGAGCTGCGGGATGTGCTTGATGACGAACGCATGCAGGTCGAGGTCCTGAACCGGTTCATCGGCGCGGAGAGCCCCATGGATACGCGGTTCGTCCAGGTCGTGAGCGATGTTGTCGCCGAGCTGGTCGAAGGGGCCCAGATCGCACCGGAGATGACCAGCGGTTTCACCGATTCCCGTATCTACCGGCTGCACGGCATTCCCGCCTACGGGTTCGTGCCGTGCCTGCTGCAACCGGAGGAGTTAGCCGGGGTGCACGGGCACAACGAGCGGATCAGCGTGGAAAACATCCGTCTCGGGCTGCAGGTGCTCTATGAAGTGGTTCGGCGGCTGGTCAGCGCTTAGGTTCGAGCGTTATGTCTCAGACGTGAGCCCGTAGAGTTCCTCGAGGAAGCTCGCGAGCTGCACATCATCGAGAGCAGCGCCAACATCGCCGCCCAGCCGGGCGAACCACCGCTGGGCGAGTTCCCGCACGCGCGGTTCCGCGCCGCCTCCACCCTGGATGCGCGAAACGAGCGGCGATACCGGCCGTCCGAGGCTTTCCATGGTCATCTCGCCGCGAAGGATGGCGATGGCGCTAAGCATGTGCCCGGCAGTCACCTCTGGCTGCCCCAGGTAGTTGGCGACCGCCGAGGACGTCGTGAGGATCTCGGTGAGGCGAAGCGGTTCGGGGCCGGTCATGGGGAGGTCAGGCAGTCTGGTTAGCTTCAAGGGCGAGATCGCGCGCTCTGCGGGCACTGCCGGAGGCCACGAAGCGCCCTACCACGCTGATGAACGCGTCGACTTCGGCGTCGGACATGTCGTCCATCAGCCCGGTGGTGTACTCGCGCAACTCCTGGCGAAGCGATTCCACCGCGGCCCGGCCACGCGGCTCGAGCCAGATGTTGATACCGCGGCGATCACTGGCCGAGACCTCACGGCGGATGAAGCCGCCTCGCTCGAGCCGTTCCAGGAGAGCCGACACGGAGGGACGGGTGACGTACAGGCGCTCAGCGAGTTCGGCGTTGCTCAGCCCCTCCTGCTGAAGCAGGTGCCCGAGCAGGCGGAGCTGGGTGACGGTGAGGTTCTCGCGATCCCAGATCATCAGGCGGACCTGGTCGAGGAGGGCACTCGCGCCAAAGAGTGCGGTGGCAGCCTCATCGAGCCGCTGCGCGCGGGAGGGCTTGGTCATCAGACAGGCTCCAGGCTGGTGCAGGTTGGCCGATTCTGTCCGAGGAGCGGCGCGAGCGCAATCAAAGGCAGGAAGTCATGGAAATATCCGAGAAAAAATGCTCCGCGAGGTGCTAACTGTTCTGGTAGACTCGCGCGCCATGGCAGGAGGGAAATAAATGAAGTTCGGAGTCTTTTATGAGCACCAGCTTCCGCGGCCGTGGGACGACGGCATCGAGCTGAAGCTGTTCCAGGACGCGCTTGGGCAGGTGGAACTCGCGGATAAGCTCGGCATCGACTTCGCCTGGGAGGTGGAACACCACTTCCTGGAGGAGTACTCACATTCGTCCTGCCCCGAGGTGTTCCTCGCGGCCGCAAGCCAGCGCACCAGGAACATCCGGCTGGGCCACGGCATCAAGCTGATGCCGCCCGGCTACAACCCACCGGCCCGCATCGCCGAAGAGATCGCGACCCTCGACCTGGTTTCGAACGGCCGCGTGGAGTTCGGCACGGGTGAATCGGCCTCGCGGGCGGAACTCGAGGGCTTCAACATCAACCCGGCCGAGCGCCGGGCCATGTGGCGCGAAACGACCGAGCAGGTGTGCAACATGCTCGCGATGGACCCGTACCCCGGGTTCCAGGGCAAGTATTTCTCGATGCCGGTCCGGAACGTGGTGCCCAAGCCGGTCCAGAAGCCGCACCCGCCGCTCTGGGTCGCCTGTTCCAACCGCGACACCATCCACCTGGCCGCCCAGCTCGGCATCGGCGCGCTGACGTTCGCCTTCGTCGATCCCGCCGAAGCGAAGAAGTGGGTGGACGACTACTACGAGACATTCAAGAACGAATGCGTGCCCATCGGCCACGCCGTCAACCCAAACGTTGCGATGGTGACGAGCTTCTCGTGCCACCCGGATGCCGAAGAGGCCTTCCGGCGCGGATTCGACGGCTTTAAGTTCTTCCAGTTCGGGCTCGGACATCATTATGTCTTCGGCACGCACAAGCCGGGCCGCACGAACATCTGGGCGCAGTACGAGGCCGTGAAGGACGCCATGGGCGCCGAACAACTCGACTTCCTCGGCGGCGGCAGCGACGGGATCGGTACGCCCGACCAGCTTCGCGCGCACCTGCAGAAGTTCGCCGACGCAGGGGTCGACCAGACGGTCTTCATCCAGCAGGGCGGCAAGAACAAGCACGAAGACATCTGCGCCTCGCTGGAGCTCTTCGCCTCGGACGTGATGCCGGAATTCAAGGAGCACGAGGAAGAGCGCACCCGGCGGAAGGCCGATGAACTTGCCCCGTACGTGGAGAAGGCATTCCAGCGCAAGCAGTGGATGAAAGAGCTTACGGACGACGAAATCCCGGCGTCCCCGGCGTACGGGGCGATGATCGCCGAAGTCGACCCGGCGACGCTCGACGAGACTGCCCGGCTGCGGGCCGCCCGCTGGGCGAAGATGCGCCAGGTGCTCCGCGAGATGGAGGAGAAGCAGAAAGCGGGTTCGCGTTAACTTCGAACCCGTCTCCGAACGCTGAGCGCGTCAGGCGTCCTTCTTCGGCGGCGGCGTGCCGAGGCCGGCCATCGGCGTCAGTTTCGTGACATCGATATCGATAAGGTACGGCCCCTGGTGCGCGATTCCGCGGGCAAAGGCATCGCGGAAGGCGGCAGCGCTGTCGGCCTGCTCCGCATCGACGCCCATGCCCCTTGCGACCTGAACGAAATCGGGCGTGTGAAGGTCGACGCCGAACTGGCGGCCCTCGAACGTCCGGCCCTCAATCGATCGCAACACGCCGTAGCCGCCGTCGTTGAATACGCAGACGACTACGGGGACCTGGTACTGCGCGGCCGTCGAAAGCTCGGCGATGTTCAGCATGAAGCCGCCATCGCCCTGGATCACGGCGGCCTTCCGGCCGGTCCCGATTGCGGCGCCGATGGCGAGTGGCAGGGCCGGGCCGATGGCCGCTGAAGTCGGGTTGAGGGATGTCCGGGGCGCCAGGATTGGCATCAGGCGGTTGCCCCAGAGGTAGGCCGGGACGGTCGCGTCGCGCACGACGAACCCATCGCGGGGGAGGTGTTCGCGCATGGCGTCCATGATCGCCTCGTAGTCTGGGCCGATCTCCTTGCGGATCTGTGCGCGCGCGGCATCGCGCAGCTCCTGGGCACGCGTGAGGAAAACCGAGTTCTCGACCTGTGCTCGCGCCGCATCCTCGGGCTTGACGTCGCGCTTGCCGTCGAGGTCCCGGAGGATCGCGGAGATTGCCAGCCGGGCGTCGGCAACCATGGGCAGGTCGGCCCGGTAGTTGCGGTTGATGACCCCGGGGTCGGCGTCGATGTGGATGAGCTTCGCCGGGATGGGCATGGTCCAGTTGCGCGTCGCGCCGCCCTGGAAGCGGGTGCCGACCGCGAGCACAACGTCGGCGCCGGCGAACACC